>JAAGKN010000509.1_pt1 | contig 63063 bp, 51 predicted proteins | sample 6206371 | NCBI WGS metagenome assembly JAAGKN01 (sample SAMN11533720, study PRJNA540317) | gut metagenome | isolation source: fecal pellets from male and female animal of same cohort | host: Peromyscus leucopus | place: USA:CA | collected 2017 | reverse complement strand
TTTCTATACATTTTATTCAAAAAGTGTCAAAAAGTATTTGCTCATTAGAGGGTTGTACTAATTGACACTTTATTTATGCTCTTTGTAACTGTAATCCGCTTGCAACATTTTCAGCTGCTTTCATAACTTTGTCAGGAACTTTTTCACCGGCTTGAGCTCTTTGTACAACAAGGCTTAGTAATTCCTGTTGTCCTTGAGGAGTGGATTTTTTATCTTTAGCTTCCAAACCTGCTGCAACGTCTTCGCCAACAATAGCTTTTGTTGCTTTACCCATTGCCCACATACCGAGTGAACCGCCGATGAATCCGACTACTGCACCGATTGCTGTACCAACTCCAGGGTAAGCTGAACCAATCATTGCTCCGAGTTTAGCACCTGCCCATCCGCCCGCTGCTTTACCTGCAACCCATCCGAATGCGTTACCTGCTGCTTTAACAACTGATTGACCTGTTTGTGCCAAACCTGTTTCAACACCGCCATCTTTGTGAGTGAATGCTGTCCAGATTTTTCCTGCTGAGAATATCATATCGAATAAGAACCAGCCTTTGCCTTCGCTTAAGCATTTCTTAGCAAAGCTCATTCCGTGTTCTGTGACAGCTTTTTTAGCCGCTCCGCTTGTTAGGGCTTCTTCTGCAAGTTCGGTTGGTGTTTTCAACGCTGTTTTGTTTCCTGTAAAGAAGTTTTTGATTGATTGCCAAGCTTGCGGTAATCTTCCGTTGCATTTAGAAGCTGCTCTTAATTGTTCTGTTGCAATTTGGATTGCTTCTTTATCACCTGATTTAATAGCATCAGTCATGATTTTCTGAAGAGCTTCTTTTTCAGTTGCTTCCATTGGTTTTATGAACCATTTTGAAATAGCCCATTTTGATTCACCGTTTCTGGTAACTCTGTATAATTGAGAGTATGCATCCTGCATAATTGACGGACTGCTTTTCCATAAAGCTTTAGCTTCGCTTGATGCTTCCATTGCTGTTTTGAATAGCTTATCAGCAGCACCTGTTGCTTTGAATGCGTTAATCGGGTGAGCCAATGTTTGAGGGTTTTCCATTGCTGCGAATGTCAAACCGCCGAATGCAGCTCCGCCAAGCCCTTCTTCAAGCACACTGTTTTTCTTATAGTAATCAACCAATGTATCTAAATCAGATTTGCTTGCAGTTGTTTGAGTTTGTTCTTTCTGCTGAGGCTGAGTAATCTGTGAGCTTGCAGAATATTGGGAAGGCATTTGTGCATAAGGATTTTGTGCCATATTATACATATATGGATTATTCATAGCCATTGAGTTGTACATATCAACTCCGCCTCTGTATCCGTTTACAAAGCTTGGTGCAGCAGCATTCGGACCCATTCCTCCATAGAGCATAGCTTCCATATTCATAAGTGCTGAGATTGGTGCAACCATAACTAATAATAACCCTATAAATCTAACCTTATATATTAAAAGTATTTTTTGCTCCGAAAATTGCCTTTTTTGTAACGATTTTGTAATAATTGCGCAAAAGAAATTTTTACAAGGTTTCTAACCGAAAAGACTATCACAACAACGCAAGGGGTATTTAATGAAAATAGACGGCATAAATTCAGCTGACATCAAGAGCTTTAAGGGTAAGAGATTAGACAAAAATGCAGTTGCGCAGTTAATAAAGAATAATCCGTATTCATTGACGGAGCCGAATCAGAGATATATTTCCACTGCAATTGAAAGCTTGGGAAAAGTTGCAGGAGAAAAGAATATTCAATTCCTTTTGGATGCAGCTGCGCAAAGCCGTTATTCAACTTCAATTACTTTACAAGATGTTCCAAAGAATGATTGGCGCTCAAAACTTCTTGCGGCAGCAGCTTCTGCTTTAGCAATAACTCCTCTTGCAAACAGTTCTCTTGCGGATAAACTGGCTGAGTTGCAAAAACCACAGGAAAAAAGTATTGATGAGCAGGAAATTTTGACCCTTCGCGAACAACTGCTAGCAGTTGTTGATTTGGAACAAATCAACAATGAAACCATAGGTGCAACAAAGAATTTTACTAAGAACCTTGACTATTTTATCGTGTCGTCTGAAACAAGTCTTGAGCACAAAAAGTATGTTTTGGAACGCTTAAATTATTTTATGAGCGATAAATACGAAATTAACCCGCAGTTAAAAGACAAAAAATCAATTGCTCTTGCGGAAATGGTTAATGATATGGCGATTAATGCTCCGGGGAATAAGATTCCTAACATAAAAGCCGTAAACCAGAAACAGCACGGTATGTGTGCGGCTATTTCTATTGTAAGAAAGAAACTTGCTTATGAAGACAAGCCTAATTATGTTGATTCTATTATTTCCGAATTGGATTCATCCGGTAAAATCAGTGTTTATGATAGAAGCCGTCTTGGCACAGGTGAAAGAATAAGCGTTGAAAAAGTTGCTGTAGATTTTGATGCAGCTTTAGCTAAGGGCTATAGAATTATTGATGCTTCGACTATGCATTGGATGCAGATTGCAGGCATGTCGGGTTCCAACAATGTTTCATACAGTGTTTATAATCCTTTTGATACGGAAAACTTTGATGTTAAAACAGACTCATTCTTTATTGCGAATTTTGAGGATGAAGATTTGGCTGCTGCTCAAAAATACTATCAGGCATTAATCAAGGCAAAATCTGTAATTGAAGATTATAAAGCTGCAAAGATTAAATCTGACATAACTGAAACACAATTAAGACAAAATAGAAACCAAAATTTGCGTGCTGCTTCTGATATTGGGGCTTTAATGAAAGATGAACTTTCTTCAATTGCTCCAAATCTTTCTGTTAAGGAAATTCAGACTTTATATGCTGGCATGCTTGATTTGGAAAAACCGTTATCATCTAAAATTCAGGAAGGTGACAAATATTCATATATTCCTAATGAGGAAGAAGTTGTTAAAAGAGGTAAATTAAAGAATTATATTATAAACACTGCTAATATTGATACAGTTAGTGAAGAATCTCTGGATAAACTCTTCTTTATGATGGGAGAATATCGTGCGTTAACTAAAACGGTTTCTAAACCTTCTGCTATACGAAAAGCAACACAGCTTTTTGAAGTCGCAGCAGCATTTAGATATCAGGTTGTAACGGGACTTGATGATAAAAAGGTTTTAGATAATGTTATGCAGAATGAAGGTTTAGCAAACAAAGAACAGCTGCTTCTTGATACGATTGATACTTTGATTGAAAAACTTGAAACAAACTCTCCTCATTCAAAATTGATTATTGATCAGCTTCAAAAGTCAGCATTTGATAATACTAACGGTACTAAGGAACAAACTTTAGAAGCGTTATATGAATTAAAAGAAATTGTTTTATATAATTTAACAACAGGGCTTGATTCAATATATGGCGCTTTAACAATGGGCAGCAGAAAAGATGCACTTCTTGTTTATATTGAAAATGTTCAGAAACTTATTCAACAGGGTGAAACACAATTACTAGAGCCATTTGCGGCAAAACTTGGTGTTAAAAAAGCTCCTAAAAATGTTTTAAGAGCACTTGAGGCTGATAAACAGAAACTGCTTTCGGGTGATGAAAGAGTTTATTCACAATTATTTGACAAGTACGGAAATGTTTCTCAGACTGATTATATAAACAATATTTTCCAAAGTTTTATTGAAAAAAGCAAAGAAGATGGCAATCAGGAAATTATAATGAATTTCCTTGCTGTGAACGGAATCAATGTTGAAGATGGTGAACAGGCTGTAGTTCAAAGAATAAATGAAATCGGAACGAATATTCAGGCTATCGGAGTTTTCGTTAATCAAGCGGCTGAGGCTTTACGTGTTGTGGATGAAAATGGAGACGTTCTCTTCTCTGCTAATCCTAAAGATATAGTTATTAAGAAATTAGAAAACGAAAATAGAATGGCTTCTGCGAAACAATTACGAGAATTGAAAGAACATTTGGATAAAATTGCAAAAGTTCGTTCTTCAGATGAATTCCAGTCAAGACAAGGAAAATTAAAGGATAAAACTTTAACAACCTTCTCAAATAGTGAAAAAGCGACTCTCAAAGATGTTGAAAGATCTATTGACCCTATGTATGCATTTGTACAAAAACAATTGAGATATGTTCGTACGGATATGAAAGATTATCTTGAAGAAATTGCAAGATTAGCAGGGGTTAATGATGGTAATTACTGGGTAGGTGAAGAAGGCAGCAGCGGACTTTATACTTCTCAAGAGATAAGAGTTCTTGAATATATGACAGGTCGTCCTCATTATGCAACAAAGGATGTTAAATTTGCTATTGAAAAAATCAAGACATCTCCTTATTCTGCGATATCTTCCAGCTCGGTTTATCATGATAAAGCAGGAGGTCACGCTCAATATGTTGCAGATGTTGCACCTGTAACATTAAAAAACGGTGAAGTTAAAGATGTTTTATTCAATGATAACAGCTGGGGTGCAAGCGAATTAGAAAATATTTGGGTTGATTCAGACGGATTATTGAGAACCGACTACAGTGACAGACGCGGCGGTACACTTGGATATATTACTAATGACCAGTACAGAAACGGTAATTTTGTTGACAGAATTCTTTCTGATATGATTTTGAGAACAACTCCGGAGTATGTAGACAATAAAATGTATAAGAAAATAAAACATCCGAATGAAGAAGGCTGGTCAGCTCCTCAATATTACGGAATGATTCTTGACGGTAAATCACAAGAAATTAAGAATGTATCAGACAGAATCCACGATGCAATATTTGTAACAAATAACAGATACCTTGATAAATTAAAGAAACTTGGTGAAAATCATACGGAAGCAGAATTACAGGCTATGATTACGGGGATTCAAGGCACCGGCAAAGCTTGGAAGCCAATGTATGAAGCTTTGAAGTCCAGAATATTCCCTGTTGTCGGAAGAGGTATTCAGTCAAGAGAAGAATATGACAGACTTGCGGATGATGATTATTTGAAAGTTGTTCTTGAAAAAATGGCGCTTAAACAAAATTCTCAAGTAACAGGTTTAGAACCTGATATTGCGAGAGTTCGCAATGTAAGAGAACTCTCAAAATTCAGAGCTGCTCAAAAAACAAGAGCATTGAACTCTTTCAAATACTCTTTTACAAAAACCTTGGCAACAGTAGATTATCTTGCAGATGCATTTGGTGATGATGAATTCATTCAAATGCAAGATATACTTAAAAAACACGGTATAAATTTGACTGATGATGAGTTAAATTCTATTGGCGAAGAGTTTAATATTGATAGAGACAGATTTGACGGCAGTGCAAAAACTACATTGAATCTCTTACTTGAAAACATAAGAGAAGATGTTGATGCAGTTGTTTCTGATGTGGCTGTTCAGCAGGAATTAGAAGACTTCTTTAGAAGCTTCCTGACTGAAAAGTTGTATTTCAATCAAGCAGACTTAGATATGTCGGATTTGGATAATCAAAGAAATATTCATATCATCAAGTTTATAGATAGAGTCTTTGATCCTGAAGATGATGAAGAATTTGCTGCAATTTACAGAAGAATTCAGGATATGACAGAAGAAGAATTCAAAACTGAAATTCTTTCTAAAGCAACTTATGAAGATATGGGTGTCAAATCTGCAACAGGATATGATATTCTTAAAAAACTTCAAAGATATGAAGAAAGTGCAAATACTGCATTTATGAATACAGTTTTCTATGATTCTCTTGTAAGTGAAATAAATTCAGAGAAATATGCACCGGTTTATAAATATTATAAATTATTCCGTTCTCCAAGACTGACAACAACTTATAATTTCAATACAATGTTTAGAGATTTGAATTACGATTTGTCTCTTTTAACATTGCCAAAATTATTCAATAAATACAAAGGCAGAAATCTTGAAAGACACGGAGCTTATCCTGCTTATCCGAGAATTGAATACTTAACCGATGAGCATATCCATGCTTCATTTGATTCAAGTATTTCTCAAATGGAAAAGAATATTGATACAATTAAAACTATTAAAGAGCAGGTTCAGAATTATGAAATAGCTCATTTGCTTCAAAAACTTAAGAAGGCTGCAAAACGTAATCAAATAGTTAGTGGTGAAAACTATGTTTATTTGAATAATCTTTTCGGCACTTTGGTTACAAATAATATGAATGATCCTTCCGTACAAGAAGTTGTCGAAGCATCAGAAGCAGCTCTTGAACTTGAAGAAGGTACTGCTTGGAAAGATTATCTTCCATATATTGAAGTGATTATTAACAGGCTGACTGATTTTGAAAATACTACTCCAAAAGAAGTTCTGCATCAGGTAATAGAAGCAAATCGAAACGAACTTAAAGGTAACAAAATGACTTTTGTGGAAGTATTTATTCAACCTAAATACAAAGCTCGTGTTGCAGAGAAGTATAATCGTTTGGAGCAGGCTTTAATAAATCAGGATTTGGTAACGGCAGAAGAACTTAAAGCAGATTTGCTTGAAGATTTCAGAAAATATCATATTCTGAATGATCCGGAAGAACTTCTTGTTCAGTTCATAAAATCTACTGCTCCTGATGCTCGCTTGCATGCATTCAGTGAACTGTACGAAAAACTGTTAACAAGAGCCATTGAGTTTGCTAAACTTGCTGAAATCCAAGATATTCTTATGGATGCTGTTCAAGATGGCGTTGCTCTGAATGCTAAGAGCAGATTTGACAAACACATGTTATCTTTTTCCGGCGGTGAGTTCTCAATGGGTTCGGATGAAATGGTTAACTATATGACAAACCATTTGATTATGGATGGTCAGTTTGATACGGCATTAATGTTCCTTGAAAAGCTCGGTTTGAATGAACAATATGTAAAACATGCTGCTGAAAGCTTTGATTATGATGCGATGAGAAAAATAATCACAGAAGCTCATACAATGGCAGATAATTTTACAAAATTCCAAAATGATATTGACGCTGATATAGCTAAAGCTCAGGCTGTGTTTGAAGATAATAATTGTGATTATGTTTCAACATTAGAAGACTTGAGAAAGGCAATTGCAGATAAGGCTCAGACATATTCAATGACTGATGATATGATTGGACCATTGCTGTTTGGTGTTGATACTGTTGAATACAATTGTGAAACAAATCCGAATGCGCAAAAGAATCTGTTATTTGTCACTGTTATGCAAACGTCTAAACAAAAAATGGTGAGTGCGGTAACAGAAGAAATTTCAGGTAAAGATGCTATATTAGGCTCAAATGCTACGATTTTAAACTTTATCAATAATATTATGTTGCCTGCTGAATCAGAATCGGATAAGTTAAGGGCTGAGGTAAATACAGAGTTTGAAAAATTGGCTCAGTTGAAGCAATCATACTTAGATTTGCAAGACGATGAAAATTCTGATAAAATCTAGCTATGGCGGATTTGATTGAAAAGTTAAAAGAAATCGGGTTTAATACTTATGAAGCAAAGGTTTATGTTGCTTTGCTTAAAAAGTATCCGGCAACCGGCTATGAAGTGGCTAAGCTTGCTAATATTCCTCAATCGAGAACCTATGATACATTGAAGGCTCTTGAAGAAAAGAATGTTGTTGCACCAACCAATGCCAAGCCGGTTTCTTATACTCCGATAAAGCCGAAACAGCTGCTTGCCAGCTATCAGAAGAAGATGAATTCAACACTCAATTATTTGGAAAAGAATCTTCCTGAGGTTAAAGATAATTATATTGAACCTGTTATTACGGTAAGCGGGAAACAGAATATTTATAATAAGATTCTTGAAGTTATTCAGAATGCTAAACGTGAAATTTATATGGAAGTTTGGTCTCAGGATTTCAAAATATTTGAACAAGAGCTTCTAAATGCATATAATCGAAATGTGGAAATAAGAATTGTGGGTTATGATAATTTCCATTCTAAATTCGGTATGGTTTTTGAACACGCTTTTGCTAAAGATATTGAAATGTCGCTTGGCGGAAGAATGGTTATTATTGCCGTTGATGATTCGGAAGGGGTTGTTGGTAAAGTTTCTTCATTCAAAAATGAAGACCCTGATACAAATATCATTTGGACAAAAAACAAAGGCATTGTGTTTATTATAAAAGAATTTATTGTACACGATATGTACTTAATAGATGTTGAAGAAAACCTTGTTGAACAGATGAAATATATCTATGGCAAAGGCTTTAAACGATTGAAAGACAAGGTTCTCGGAACAAATTCTTTATATATGATTCATTAAACCAATTTATTCTTCTGTAAAAGTTCTACAACAACTTTTATAGCATTTTTTGTTTTTTCAATAAACGGTTCAGCCAACTCCGGTGCGTAATTCTTTTGAAGAACTTCCAATATTTCTGATTGCATATATTGATAAATAAATGCAGATTTTACTATTGCAGATAATAATGCAGGAGAGAAAACACCCTTAGATAATATTGTAATAATATTATTTATATGACAAAATTCCTCATCTACAAATGTTTTCAAAGCGAATTTGAATGTTGGAATAAATGACATTTGAGATGCGTCAGCAGGAGCGTTGAGATTTAATTCTTCAAACGGAACTGATTTTACACCTTCTATTGCAGCCCCAAAGTTTGAAATATTGTAAATATTAGGGCAATTTAGTTCTTTAATCAATGATTCAAAGTGATGTATGAATGCGGCATAATCATCTCTGGTATATACTATTCCGCCGTTTACCGATTTAACCTGTACAAGATTTTTCTTTACATTATCAACCAAAATTTCGGATTGGGAAACTCTGTTCATGTTTTCACCGTAAGCATAAATTTTGGTATCTTTGAATGCCAAATCTACACCTGCAAGTATAATTTGTGAGAATCCCATTTTTGCAGCTGCTGTCAATGCAAAAGTTGAAGCTGAACCTCCTGCTTCGTAGAATTTCATTGTATTATTTTTTGCAAGTTTTTTTATAAAGAAATCTGTTTCAGAGAAGTTAATAAAGATTTTATTAAACCCTTTATTAATAATTGAACTGTCGGTTCTTATATCCATAATGCAGTTTGAACGGGAAAAATACCCTTCCATCCCGCCGAGCGTTTTATCCATATTTCGCGCATCAAGACCGACGACAAAATCAGGCGTAATACCGTTTTGAAGCAAATATTTTACAACTTTGTTAACAGCAAAGATGACGAATTTATCTCTGTTTGCTTGAATCTTACTTATGTTATCTTCCAATGAAGGACCTGCACCTGCAATAAGTGCTGTTTGTCTTGTGAATTTATTTTCTAATTCGGAAAGTGCGTACATGCTGCTGTTGTTTACAGAAGCAATGTTGTTAATCGTATTAACAAGCCAGCGTTTTGAAAATTTTGCAATGGTATTTATGTCAACTATTTTACTCTTACAAACATCATAAACTTTTTGTGTCAGCAATAAGAGTTCTTTATTATGAACAATTGCGTAATTCTGGATATAAACTATTTCTACTTTGTCTTTGGTCAGGAATGTAGATGAAAGTTTATTGAGGAGTTCATCCATATCATTTGTGATAAATACTCTTCCGCTTTTTAAGTGTTCGGAAATATCTGCGTTGCTTAAAACAAAATGAAGAAGCATTAAATCAGGTTCATAGATAAAAATTTTGCAAGGGAATTTCTGATACACTTCATCTAAAAGATAACCTAAGCCGATACCAAAGATTATAACCGTATCATTACTTTTCATTTCATGGTGTATATTTTTTTCAACCATTTGTTTTGCCGCTTCACGAGGATTGTTCAAATCATCTGTCGGTAAATCGTTTTTTAGAAGCACATAATCATTTGTAGGCGTAATACAATAAGAAATGCCAACACGGCTTTCTTCTGCGGAAATCTTTGCTAATCGGCGTTGTATTACTGAATTATTAATTGCTTCTAAATTCTTTTCTAACATTTCTATTCCTAAAGTATCATATCGTTAAAATCTTTTGAGTCGTCATAATTAAACATGTGGACAAATGTATAAAGCATCTGAGCAGAGAATCGTTTTGTCCCGATTTCTAACATAACTCTTAGAGCTTCTCTGTTTGTAGAAACAGGATTTGCGGTTCTGTTATATGCTAAATTGTCATAGTAGTTTGCTACGTTAATAATTTGTGCAAACTCGGAAATCGTATCATTTGAAAAGCCTTGCGGATATCCCGTACCGTCATTGTTTTCGTGATGTTCCAATGCAGCTGTTGCTATTTCTTCAGACAGGTGCAATTTGTTCTTGATTAAGTCATATCCGAGTTTTGTATGTGCTGAAACTTCGTCTTCGTTAACTGTTAATAAAGGTGAACTTCCATCGCTGAGCTTGATTAAAACTTTTCCTATATCATGCAGAAGTCCTGCCATAATTACCTGTTCAACGGTTTGGTTTGAGTATTCAAGTTTTTTTGCAATTAATCCTGAGATAATAGCTACATTTAAAGGATGGCAGATTTCGTATTCTCCCAAAAATCTTACCTGAGAACCCTTTTTGGATTTAACAAGTTGTTTGAATACGTCAGAAATAATAACACTTACTAAAGAATTAAGTTTTAAGATTCCTTCTTCATAATATCCGAGAGTAAATAAATCTAAAGTCTTTTTGAAATAGTACTTAATTTTGACTTGAACGTCGGACTTAAGTGTACCTTCGCTGTTTGTTACTGTTTCAAAATCAGCAATATCAAGTGTGTCATAAGAATATCCTGCGAGTCTTTTTAAAGTTGCTCGTCCAGAAGAATTCTTTTCTCCTTTTGCAGGTTCTGCCGTAAACTCTTCCGTAAATATTTTCGGATAATTTTTAAGCATTATAAGTTTGCCCGGAGTTAAGACTTCTCCTGCGCCTAAAATCTTCTGGTTCAGCTCGTTGTAGATATCAAACGGTAAGATTTTGTAAGTACTTAATTCTTTTGAGGTTACTATTCTCATAGCGCCATTATATCATTGGGTGAAAAGAATAACATACTATATTTGGCGTAGTTTCTTTTATATACAATCTTCTTTGCGTTTTTCTTTATAGCTGTAGAATGCGTAAATTAATAAACCAACAGCTAACCAGATTAAGAAATAAACAGCCGATGTTGCTTTTGCGCTGAATTTACAATACATCAGAGCCAAACAGCTTATAATACCAAAAATCGGAAACCAAGGACAGAACGGAACCTTGAACGGTCTTTCTCTTGTTGGTTCTGTTTTTCTTAAAATAAGAACTGCAATACAAATTATAATAAATGATGTAAATGTACCAAAGTTACAAAGTTCTGCTGAAATATTCAAATCCATAAATAAACCGCAAATAATAACAATTGCACCTGCAATCCATGTCATAACGTGAGGAGTTTTGAATTTTTGATGAATCGCATTCCAGGATTTCGGTAAGAAATGGTCTCTGCTCATTGCGTAAAGGATTCTTGTTGTTCCTAATTGATAAATAAGAAGAACTGTTGTTAATGCACAAAGAGCACCCACGGAGATTAATCCTGCATACCAGTTTATGCCCAAAAATCTCATAGCATGAGCTAACGGCGCCTGTGTATCAATAGCATTAAGCGGTATTACACCTGTTAAAACCAGAGCAACGCAAACATAAAGAATTGTACAAATTCCAAGAGTTCCTAATATTGCAACAGGCAAGTCTCTCTGAGGATTTTTTGTTTCTTCTGCTGCTGTCGAAATTGCATCAAAACCGACATAAGCAAAGAAGATTACAAATGCGCCCGTAAAGATTCCTTCAACTCCGTTAGGAGCAAACGGAACCCAGTTTTCAGGCTGAACGTAAAACGCGCCTACAACAACAAAAGAAAGTATAATGAATAAATTCACACCAACCATTATTGTTGCAACTTTTGTTGATTCTTTTATACCGATAATTAATAAAATTGTTAAAATTAATACAATGGCAATTGCGGGAAGGTTTGCTGCAATTGGTATTTCCCATCCGAACGGAAGATGTAAAAACGGCATTTTGTCGTGAACATCCAATCCATAGCGATTGCAAAATTCGTAAATAGTTCTGTAATCATTTCTTAGCCAGAACGGGAAATTAATTACAAAATCAGGCAGTATATGTTTGAAACCTTTTAAGAACTGTACAAAATACCCTGTCCACGCACTTGCTACCGTAATATTACTTATGGCATATTCAAGCATCAATATCCATCCGACCATCCAAGCCATAAACTCACCCATTGTTGCATAAGTATAAGTATAAGCACTGCCAGCAACAGGAATCATGGCAACGATTTCCGAATAAGAAAGAGCTGAGAATACGCTTGCAATAGCTGCAAGAATCATTGATATAGCGATTGCAGGGCCTGCGCCTGCGCCATCAGAAGTTCCGACGATTGCAGAACCGATAATAGTGAAAATACCCGTTCCTACAACTGCACCAATACCGATAACAATAAGATCAAACACCCCGAGTGTTTTCTTAAGCCCTGATTTTGAACCTTCATCAATCAGCTCTTGAGGAGATTTGCATTTTAGTAAATTATTGATTATCGATTTTATTGCCATTATTCTTTCGTTTCTTGTATTTTTTGATGTACACGCTCTTTATGTAATCTGTTTTCATTCATTCTGTTTCTTACAAAGCCGTAAAGCAGATAAAATATTGCTCCAACACCTAACCAAACAGGGAATAATAATGCTGAATCTGACTGCTGCATTGATTTGTAAACCATTAATCCGCCGCAGCAAATAATACCCATAGCAGGTAAAAACGGTGAGAACGGAACTTTGAACGGTCTTGGTCTGTCAGGGTCTGTTTTTCTTAAGATAAGAACCGCAATACAAACAATAATAAATGATGTAAATGTTCCATAGTTGCATAGCTCTGCTGCAACATCAAGGTTTAAAGTCATTACACCGATAACAGAAAGCAAACCTACTGTCCAGGTTAAAAGTGCAGGTGTTTTATATTTAGGGTGTAATTTTTGGAATCTTTTTGAAATAAAGTGGTCACGGCTCATTGCATAAAGTATTCTTGTTGCAGCCATTTCCAAAACAAGAAGAACTGATGTTAAACCTGCAAGAGAACCTACAGAAATTAATCCTGCTGCCCAGTTCATATTATGTAATGACATGCAATATGCCATTGGAGCTTGTAAGAATCCGGCCGGAACAGGACCTCCTGTATTTTGTAATCCTGTTAAAACTAAAGCTACAAGAACATAAACAATTGTTGTAACTACAAGCGAACCAATGATGCCGATTGGTAAATCTCTCTGCGGATTTTTACATTCTTCGGCAGCTGTTGCAAGAGCATCAAATCCTATGTATGCGAAGAATATTAAAAATGCACCTGCAAAAATACCTTCAACTCCGTTAGGAGCAAATGGTGTCCAATTCTCAGGTCTTACGTAAAACGCACCTGCAATTACAAATAAAGCAATAACCGCAAGTTTTACAAATACCATTATACCTGCCATTTTTGTTGAATCTTTAGTCCCTTTAACAAGCACCATTGTTGAAAGAAGTACAACTAATATTGCAGGAATATTAAATGAAATTCCGAATGCTGAAGGTACGAGTACATCAGGGTTAGTAGCCCATGCAGGAAGATAATTTGAGAATCCCTGCATAAACTGTATAAAATGGTTTGACCACGCGCAAGCTACCGCAATAAAACCGATAGCATACTCAAGCATCAATACCCATCCGACCATCCACGCTGCGAATTCACCGAGTGTTGCAAACGTATAAATATATGCACCCCCTGAAACAGGAATCATTGTTGCGAATTCAGAGTAACAAAGCGCAGAAAAAATACAGGCAATCGCTGCAAGCACCATTGAAACCATTAACGCAGGACCTGCACCAAGGCTTGAACCGTCTGCGCTTCCCGCTGCGGCAATCCCGACGACTGCAAAAATCCCTGAACCGATAATAGCTCCGACGCCTAGAATAATTAAATCCCAGACTCCGAGAGTTTTTTCCAATCCTTCTCCTTTTGCTTCTTCAAGCATTGTGTCAGGATTCTTGATTCTTGTAATAGTCTTCAAGAAATTGCGCGTAAATGTCGCGCGTTCAAATTTTTCTGCCATCTTTATACCTTTGGGCGGAGCACATTTCATGAGACTACCGGTTCGAATTGTTGGCTCGTCCGTGCTCCTTTGGAACGGGCTAACAGTGGGTTCGCGCTGGTTGTTTTTTTTTATTTGCAGAGTGGGAAACCGAGTTTTTCACGTTGCTCTACATATAATCGAGCAACCGCTGAAGCCATGGTTCTGACTCTGTTAATAAAGTTGATTCTTTCGTCTTTACTGATAACACCTCTTGCATCAAGAAGGTTAAATGTATGCGAACATTTTAAAACATAATCATAAGCAGGAAGGACTAATTCTGCGTTTACACAGTTATCAACTTCTTTTTGGTAAGCATCAAACAATGCAAATAATCTGTCTGCATCTGAGTATTCAAAATTATATTTTGATTGTTCGATTTCGTTTTGAAGGTAAATGTTACCGTATTTAAGATTGTTGTTCCACATAATATCAAATACTGATTCTTTGTTTTGAATGTACATTGCGATACGTTCCAAACCGTAAGTGATTTCTAATGCAACAGGCTTAACTTCCAATCCGCCGACCTGTTGGAAATATGTGAACTGTGTGATTTCCATTCCATCAAGCCAAACTTCCCAGCCTACACCGGCAGCACCAAGAGTTGGAGATTCCCAGTTGTCTTCAACAAATCTTACATCGTGTTTTGATAAATCTATTCCCATTGCTTCCAAACTCTTCAAGTATAATTCTTGAGCGTTATCAGGAGATGGTTTAAGAATTACCTGATATTGAAAATAATGTCCCAGTCTGTTAGGGTTTTCACCATAACGTGCATCGGTCGGACGTCTGCAAGGTTCTACCATTGCAGTAGACCATGGTTCAGGGCCTAATGCTCTTAAGAAAGTTGCAGGGTTCATTGTAGAAGCACCTTTTTCAATATCATACGGCTGTTGAATAATACATCCGTAATCAGACCAAAATCTTGATAAGTTTAAAATTAAATCTTGAAAGTTTAAAGCCATTTCTATTCCATTCTATTGTAAATTTTACACTTTAAAAATTATACATAGAAAAGGGGTAAATTAAAAGGGTTTTTGAAAAATGTTAACAATTGTAAATAAAAAATTAGGCATTGAAATGGGTTCTTAAATAAATACTTTATATAATAGTAAGATTATAAGATGAGACGAGCTTAATGGTTGTTAAAAACACACAACATTATATACATAATTCTCAAGCGTTTTTGGAAAACAGCGCTCTTAAAAATGCTAATAATCAGATGTGGGCACAATTTATCGGAAGTGGAGTATCTAATCTTACATCAATTTTTATGTGTAAAGCTGCTGATAATGTTAATGGCGGCGGTTCAACTACAAAAACAGAAGAACCTGAAAAGGAAACTGCGGCAGTGAAAGAAGAGCCAGCAGTTGTTGAAACAGATGATGATATCAAAAAGAATATTATCGAATATTTAAAAGATACAGGGATAACTCCTGATGATACAACAATGGATGCTATTATTAAAAAATATAAAAATATTAAAGAATTTGCAAAAGACAATAAGCAGGAAATCACGGATGCTAAACTAAAAGAAAGAATTATTCTTTTTGCAAGAGGATTAGAATACAGAAAAGCAACAACAGCCGGTACAACTTTTGAAATCGCAGGAGCAAAAGAAGCGCTTGCAGAAGGAAGTCAAGAAAATTACAATCAAGCTGTAAAAAATCATGCAGCTTCCGTAATTGAGCTTTATGATGACAACGGCGATGGAGTATTAAATAGAACAGAGTTTATTGCCGGCCAATTGCAAGCAGCAGGAGAAACTTCAACCAAAGACAATATGGCAGGAGCAGAAGTTATTTTCCGTGTTTTAGATCAAAATAATGACGGAAAAATTGATTTAACTGAAATGAGTGCTTTACAGTGGGCAACTTCTAAAAGATTAGATTCAGAAGAGAATAAAACAGGAAACGATGTTACTACACAAGAATACGCAATGGTTCAGGATGATATGGCAAACATAGCTTTGTCAGCATTAACTTCAAGTGAATCAGTAGAAATTCTTCAATTATTAAAAGATAATAAGCGTGCTGAAGCATTGGCAAAAATAGTGACGAATGAAAACCTATCTCAGGAAGAGAAACAACAAATAAATGATTTTATAAACTTGTACAATGCAGGTGTTCAAGGATTTTCTAAATAATTACTAATTTATCCACTTAAAGCTTGTTACATAATCATCCCCGTTAATGTTGCCTTTAATCTCGGCGATGAATTTTCTGTAGGCTTTTTCTGATAATTCAATACCCGGAATCTTGTTGATTCTTTCTAGTACAAGGCTGTCTTTTGATAAATCCACTCCCGGAATTACGTTAAACAGTGTGTTTATAGACATATTACCGACAGGGCCGAGGAATGTTGAAATCTTTCTGGAAAGTAATCCTAAAACTTCCATTTCGGCTACGGAAGTTGAGAAATTGTAGTTCCCGCTGATGAACAAGCTCAAATCTTTACCTTTGGTTGTGATTTCAATATTTCTTGCAACGCCGTCTTTGATTCTTATTGAACCGTAAATGTCTTCAAAATCACCTGTTTTGAGCGGCGAAATTAAGTCAATCACGCTGTTAATTGAAAGACCTGTAATCCCTCCCTTAACAAGATTTCCTGCTTTTAGAAGATATTCCAAAGAACCAAGTTTCGGCATTCTGCCCTGATTAACATTAAATATAGTATTTCCGTTTAGAGTCTGCATACAGTGTTCAAAATTAGAACCGTTGCAGGAAATGTTAATTGAACCTGTTAAATCGCCGTATATCTGGTTATTTAAGTCAAACAATGCCCAGGTGATATCATTTGCATTAATCTTTTCTGCGGTAAGATTCAATGACGTATCATTATTTTTTAGATTGTATTTATATTTACCGCCCAAATGCCCTTGCGCAATATTAAATACAAAATTGTTTATATCAAAAACTCCGTTTTCATAAAGATTTGCAGTTGCTTCAAAATCAGTAGCTTTAATATTTCTTAACTGAATATTATCAGCTTTTAGTTTCATATTATTAAATACAATTGAGTTCAAATCAAAGTTCTCAAAGCTTTCAAGTGTTGAGGAGTTATCCACTTGTGAAATTTTGAGCTTGTTTACAACTGAATTTAAGTCCAAATCCTTTGTATAAAGCGTTGCTTGTTCTATTTTATAAGGTTTTGTTAATTTGTTTTTTAATTTTCCTTCAAACAGAACCTCATTACCCATAACTTCGCCTTTAGAGGTTAATTCAACGGTCTTATCTTTGAATACAAATACTATATTTTTCATAACTGTATCCAAGAATGGTATATTTGTTTCAAAGATATGGAAGTCTCCGAGTACATGCGGGTTTGAAAGTTTTCCGTTTATTCGTAAGTCGGAAGTAAACTGTCCTTGTTTGATATTAGGTTTTCTGAAAATAATATTAAATATTCTTGCATCAGTCGGAGTGCTGGTCTTAATTTTTAAATCTTTGAACCCTAAATCCTCTTTAAGAATTTCTACTCCGCCTTTTGCTTTGAGCATATTTAGACGTGTTTGTCTTCCGCTTTGTGATTCAATGAGTTTGTCATAAGAGAAGTCTTTGATTTGGAAATTATTCTTGTTAACAACTTGAGAATCCATATAAAGAGTAATAGCGTTTTCTAAATCGCCTATAGTTGCACCAAAATGATAAATGCTTGAATCTTTCTTTAAATCAAGATTTGTTTTCAAATCGAAATTACTTGGAACACCTTTTAAACGTGCCCAGCATACAATATCACCTTTTATTTTGATAGGATAAATCTGATTTTTGTTTATGTATTTGTCAATAAATTCCTGCTGAGGCTTTGAGTTAATATAAATATTGAAATTTTGTTTGTCAAAAATATCTCTGATTTCTCCGTCTGCAAGAATAGGCATTTTATCGGCAAGTACATTGAGTTTGTTAAGTTTTAGAGTGTTATTTCTTATGGAAACAGTTCCGTTCATTACATGGATAGGCAGTTCAAGCGGTAAATATACAAATGATATTCCGCCAAGGTCGGTGTACATACTGATTTTGTTGTTAAAGAATTTACAATTTAAGTCAACGGCACCTTTTTGGAATTCAAAGTCTTTTGTGTATTGCTTCAGATTTTTTGGAAGAATGTCGCTGATTAATATTTCGTTTAATAGAGTTAAATCAGGGGCTTTTAGTCTGATATTTCCGTTTAATTCGGCATCTTTGTCAAATGCGTTTTCAATTCTCAAATCTGATTCAATAATATTTTTAGGTTCATTGAGGTAACCTCTCAGATTTTTGATATTAATTTTATTATTAGCCGCAATGATTTCACCTGAGTTGAATTTTAAAATGCTGTGCGGATTGGACTCTAAAATTTTTGCATTCAAATTCAATTTATTGTATTCGATATTATTAATGTCGCCTTTGTATTTTGCTGAAACGGAAATATAAGGCAGATATTGTTTTTCGCGTGTAAATTTATCTTCAATTAAGAAATTCGGATTCAGTTTAGGTATATTTAGTATTAAATCTCCGATATTGTTTTTTATTTTTGCTTTGATGTTTAACGGTGCTTCGCTGATTAAAGCTTTGATATCCGCATCGGCACTTGTGTTATCAAATTTTACGGTTCCGCTTGTGTTGTTAACCGTAATGTTTTGGAATGTAAAATCGTTATCTTTTATTGAAATTTCACCTTTTGCAAATGTGTTTTCGTTAAATTTCAAATCTTCTATATATTTAACTGCGCCGTAGACTTTTAAATTTAGATTTGTTAAACCTGAAATTTTATCGAGTTTAGGAAGCATTTTTTGTACATCAGGAACCATTGTTGATGATTGGATAGCTTTGTATAAAGCTTCTGTAGGCTGGTCTTTTGATTCGACATCAAAATCAAATTTGCCGTAAAGATTGCATGTTCCGTTAACTTTGAAGTCTTTGCCGTTTACGAATCCTTTTTTAGAAGTAAAAACTGCATCCTGATCATTGAAGTTCAAAACCGCATCTGCATTTTTAAGAATTAAATCAGGAATTTCTATAAAATTAACCGAGGCATTATTTACGTTTAGAGCTCCCCAGATATGAGGAGTTTTACGGTTGCCTTTGACTGTAATATCTATGTTTCCTTTTCCGTAAATATCCATAATCGGAACGGGACCGATTACAAAATTGAGTATTTCGTGAAGCGGGTTTACAACAACTTCTGCGACATGCAAATCAACATTTTGTGTACTTTTGATTGTCATATCAGCATATTTTACATTATATAATTCTTGTGAACCTTTAACCCAAACTTTTTCAGCTCCGCCAGCGGGAACAAAAACATCAAATTGGGCATATTTGCCTGTTAGTTTTAGTTTAACCGTAGCGCCTTGAGTTGTGTTTGGAATCGGTTTTGTAAGGATTCCGTTATTAACAAAGATATCGCCGGCTACGTCAGGTTCAGGCAAACGGCCTTTTACTGAAAAATTAGCAATCGCGTCTCCGTAGAATTTATATTTTTTGAGCTTGTAAACATCGATTTCTTCGACTTTAAATGCAGGTAATAAGTCAACAAAATCTTCTACTTTTGATTTGTTGACTCTTATGTTCAAATCTACGGTAGGCATTGCATTACCAAAATAATTTTTGATTATGCCGTCCAGTGATGCGTGAATATTTTTTGATTCAATATCAACGTTTTTCAAGGTAATGGATTGTCGTTTAATATTGAAACGTGATTTTATATTCATTAATTCAGGCAGTTTAATAGTTTTTGCGGGGTCTTTCATTATTGCAGAGCAATTTCTGAATTCTGTTACCAACTCACCCTTGTTTGCGCTTACGTTAATAATTCCTTTGAGTTCGGTTAAATCATCAGGCAGATAATGTTTAAAATAGGCTTTTAACGGCGCAATATCAAGGTTAGAAATATCTACTTCAAAAACGGATTTTTTAATATCATTATTTTTCGGAATATATAGATTTATATCTGCTTCGGATTTATTATTCTGTACTTCAAGTGTACTGGCTATGTTGAATTTAATATATCTGTTTTTTTTCTGGAAAAGGAAATCTTCTCCATAATAAAGAATAGGTGTATTGATATCTTTTTGTGAAAGTTCTGTGCGGAATTTGTTTACTCGCGCAGAATCTATGATAATTCTTGTATTTTCGAGTTTTTTAAAGAAGTCTTTGTCAAGTTCCATATTTTCTTTTAATGCTGTTTGGAACTCAATATTATCTGCTGCAATGGAATTTATATGCAGTTTTCCTGATAATAATGTTAATAATCTAAGTTTGATTTTAAAGTCGTTTATTTCAGCCTGAGTAGTATCGGTTTTTGATTTCAGGGTGATTTTGTCCGCGCCGAATTTAGCAACAGGAATCGGGTATAATCTTGTATAAGGATTATCTAATTTGATTTCGTAATTAGAGTTATGAGAAAAATTTTTGCATAACACTTTTGCCGTATTTGTTATAGCAAACGGCAGAATCCCCATCCAAAATATATAGAAACCTATTATTATAATAATGTATTTTTTTAGCATTTTTAATAATTATATAATAATAATCAAAATAAATATACTAGCTATATTATTATCTGTTTTGAAGAGGCTTTTGAGTGCAACTAAAATACACCACTTAGCGGATTTATTTTGCCCCAAACATAGTAGTATTAGGGTATGGACGTAAACTATAACGAACTGATGAACGAAGCAAAAGAAGCTTCCAAAAATTCGTACTCACCGTTTTCAAGATTTGCTGTTGGAGCGGCGGTTTTAGCATCAAGCGGAAAAATATACAGAGGATGTAATGTTGAGAATTCATCTTTTGGTCTGACTAATTGTGCAGAACGTTGTGCAATATTCAAAGCTGTTTCTGAAGGTGAGCGTGAAATCCGTGCGGTTGCAATTTATTCGCCTAATGCGGATTCCTGCTATCCTTGCGGTGCTTGCAGACAGGTTATGTATGAGTTTCAGGGAGATGATGAGGAACTTGAGGTTATTACGGAAAACCTCGGACAGCTTGATATTAATAAGTTAAGTTATTTCCTTCCTTGCGGGTTCAGAATTTAAAGAGATATGTATATTTTTGAAGTTTTTATTAAATGGCTTAATAAAAGGTCGTCTAAAGAAATACAACCGGAAAAGCCTGATTATACAGAGATAGATGAGGCTTTAACCTGTGAACATAATTTTATGCCTGTAGATAGCACAGGAGAAGTGTTGTCATGCACAAAATGCGGTTTTGTTGTAAAGAAAAACAGTAGATAAAACTCTCTGTTTGAATTAATATAGAGGAAAACTATCGAGGTTAATATAATGCAAAAATTTTTAGATTTTATATCATCAAAGAACTTTAGAAATGCTGTATGTTTTATAGTTTTTACACTGCTTATGACAGCAGCAATTTCTTCTCAAAACTACTTTTTTCAAAAGGTAGTAGAGAATGGTATCAGCAAACGTGATATTGTGGCTCAAAAAGATATTAAAGTTATTGATACCAAAAAAACAGAGTTTCATAAAAAAGAAGTCGCTCAAGCCGTTGAACCTATTTTAACTCAGGCTGAGGACGATTTTATTATGTCAAGCCTTTTAACTTTGCAAAAATCTGTTGTAAAGATTAGAGAAAAAGGGGTAAATGAAGAAGTAAAATCTGATGAAATGAGCATTCTTTTTGACGAAAACCAGAGAAGAGGTGTTATTGATTATCTTCTTAAAACAAGTGATAATGATTTGAATACTATTTTTGATAAATCAAAAGTTACTCTTTCTTCTGTTTTGAATACAGGAATTTCTGCAAAAGATTTTGAAAATAATAATGTAACGGAAGTTATCAGAAAAAATATTCCTGCAACAACTTCGCGTGCTCAGGCTAATATGATTACTGCGATTTTGAATCAGGTAATTGTTCCGAACCTTGTGGTGGATGAGTTCGCAACCGAGATTGCGAAAAAGAATGCGCAAAATGCAGTTAAACCTTATGAAGTAGTTTTCAAAAAAGGTCAAAAAATCGTTTTTGACGGCGAACCTGTTACAAAATTGAAAAGCGATGCTTTGAGAGCAGCAGGTTATAATGTTCTTGAAGTTAATTTTGGCGGTATTTTCGGTATATTCTTACTCGTAGGTTTCTTTACTTTTGTTTTCCTTCAATATGTGAAAAACTTTGAGAAAAAATTCTATAACGCAAAATATATGCTTATAATGTCTTCGTTTACATTGTTTACGGCTATTATTGCGGCAGTTTTGCCTACAGGATTTTCGCCTTACATAGTGCCTATACCTGCTTATACAATTTTGCTTTCAATATTTACAACTCCGAGAAATGCATTTTTTGCTTCAACTATTTTATTAGCGCTATTATCTATCGGTATGCATTATAATATCGAAGTTGTAGTAGCTTTTATGCTTTTGAATACGGTTGTTATGACAGCGGTTTCAAAACTCAAATTTTCAAAACGTTCTGATTTATTGATTATAAGTTTGAAGATATCACTTGCGGGTATTTTGATTGTAGGAAGTATTTATTTCCTTGAAAAATATATGATGGATATCGATAACCACATGATTTTGTGGGATATGATTTATATTGTCCTTAACTGTTTTGGTATAAGCGGAATCATTCTCCTCGGTGTGCTTCCGATTATTGAAACAACATTTGGTGTTATGACTCCTTACGGGCTTGCGGAACTTGCGGACAGTAAACTTTTGAAACGTTTGTTGCAGGAAGCACCCGGAACTTACAACCATAGTTTAATTGTTTCCCAGCTTGTAGAGGCTGCGGCAGAAGCAATCGGAGCAGATCCTGTTCTTGCAAGGGTAGGTACAATGTATCACGATATCGGTAAGCTTTCCCGTCCGATGTTCTTTGTAGAAAACCAATCTTTCTATGGTATTGATAATCCGCATAAAACTTGTACTCCGCGCTTTAGTAAAATGCTTATTACGGCTCACCCTAAAGACGGTTTGGAATTGGCAAAGGATGAAAAACTGCCTCAGGTTATTCATAATTTTATTATGCAGCACCACGGAACAAGTCTTGTGAGCTATTTTTATAACGAAGCTTTGAAAGAAGAAGGCGAAGATAAGGTTAAGGAAGAACAGTTCCGTTATCCCGGTCCGAAACCTAATATGAAAGAAACAGCTATTCTTATGATAGCAGATGCTGTAGAATCAGCTGTAAGAGCTGCTAAAAATCCTTCTAATGAAGAAATTGATGCTATTATTAATAAAATTATTAAAGAAAGACTTAATGACGGTCAGCTTGATGATTCTCCGCTTACGCTCAGGGATTTAAAAACTATTGCGGAAACTTTCTCAAGAATGCTCAGGGGTATGCATCATAAGAGAATCAAATATCATAATGATTTGGTTCAGGAATTTGATAAAAGCAAGCACGAAAGCGATTTGGAAGTTATTCCGCCGCCGGCTTTAGACGCGGATTTAGAATCTAAGATTAAGGAATTAGAAAACAAAAAGAATGACAATTTATAATATTTTTACGGAAAATATTTTCCCAAACTGGAATGTTGATGAAAAAGATGTTATAGAAAAAACCCGAAGAATGCTTGAATACTATATAGCAAATCTCGGAGAGCAAAGCTGTCTTCGGGGTAAATGTTATGATTCAATTACGTTAGATATAGTGTTTACCGATTCGGAAAAGACTCACGAATTAAATCGTGATTATAGGGAAAAGGATTACCCTGCTGATATTATAACCTTTGCAATTTTTGCGGATGATGAGAACAGTTTTATTTTTGACGGCGATATTAATCTCGGTGAAATTGTAATTGCTTTAGATAAGGTTATTGACGGGGTAAACAGAGATATAAGTCATTCGGCTAACCGCGAGCAGGAATTGTTCTTTTTAATAAGCCACGGATTGATGCATCTTCTGGGATTTGACCACCAGAGTGAGGAAGAGTACAATTTTGTTATAGAAGAGCAAAGAAAAGCGCTGGGGAGTATCGAGTATGACAAAATTTAAGTCGCAGGGATTTGGAAACACTTTTAAGAATGCAAGGAAAGGTTTCAGACTGGTTTTAAAAAGCGAGATGAATATTAGGGTGCACATAGTAATTGCATTTTTTGTTATGATTCTTGCTTATATTTTGAAATTCTCGGCAATTGAATTTTGTATGCTTTTGTTTGCGATTGCGATTGTTATTGTGTCTGAGATGCTCAATACGGCAATAGAATTTGCACTTGATTCAATTTATCACAACAGATATTCAAAGATGGTTGGGATGGCAAAGGACATTTCAGCAGGTGCTGTAATGTTTGCCTCATTTATTAGTGTATTGGTTGGATTGATTTTATTTGGAAGACATTTAATCTAACCAACGCGAACCTGCTTGTAGTTCTTCTAAAAAGGCGGACGGAGGCGTTATTAATAAAGCTGGTAGTCTTATGAAATGTCCGTCGCCCCTTATCTACGTGCGTAGCACTAGTACCCGCCGCTTTCGCCAATTGTGTCAACCGCTTCTACTTTGATATCAGTAATCAATTCTGAGTAAGAGATTACAACGATTGTCGGGATGTGGCGTTCTAACAATTGGTACAACGGTAATCTGATTCTTGGAGAACATAAGATTACAGGCTGTAAACCAATGCTCTGGTGAGCACGCATTAATGTCATTGCTGTTGATTCAATCAAGTCCTGAACCTGCATTGGGTTAAGCAGGAACATAGTACCTAATTCGGTTCTCTGGCAGCTGTCATCAAGTGTTTTTTCCCATTCAGGAGATAGTGTAAGTGCATAGAGTACCTTGTCTCTGTCTACATTACTTAAACAAATTTGGCGGCCAAGAGCTGCACGAAGACGTTCTGAAAGGATATCAGGTTCTTTTGAAAATCTTGCGTAATCACACAGACGCTCGAATACAAAGATAATATCTTTGATAGAAACCTTTTCGCGGATTAGGTTTACGAAAATTTTTCTTAAGTCTGATGTTGAAATAATTGCAGGAACAAGGTCGTTAACCAATGTAGGGTCTTGAGAACGTACAAGTTCCATAAGTTTAAGAACGTCTGTTTTTGTCATAACTTCGTCTACGTGTTTACGTACACATTCCTGTAAGTGCGTAACAAGAACATCTGTTGCATCGACTGCTGTAACATTTTTAGTTGCTTTCGCATCATCCTGAGAAATCCAGTAAGCCTGAGTTTGATATGTTGGGTCAACCCCGACAATCGCATCTTCAGGAATAGTTTTCTTAACTGAATCCCACTGGTCAGCGATAACCATATATTTCCCAGGATAAACATAGCCTGAGGCTACTACGTTATTACGGATAGAAATAACGTATTCGTTAGCTTCCAGAGCTGATGAGTCCATAATACGGATATTTGGTAAGATATAACCTAATTCGTCGGTTACACGCTGACGGAGGGCAGCGATTTTAGCAAGTAATTGACCTTCCTGATCAGGGTCGGCGATAACAAGCAATCCTGCGCCAACCTGTAAGCTTAGTACGTCAACACCAAGTCTTTCGTACATCTTGTTAGGGTTAACCAAGTCTTGCATATTCTGACGAACGCTTTCCAATTGACCCAATTGAGATTGAACATCTGCGTTAACCAATACGGAGAAGCCTGCAACAGCAAGAATTATTGTAAAGATTAAGAAAGGCAGGAACGGTAAACCTGTAATCGGACAGGTTATTGTAATCAGAGCTAAGAATAATGCCGCAAAGAACAATGAATAAGGTTTTGCCATAATCTGATTTGTTAAATCACCACCCAGAGATGTGTTCCCTGCTGAAGCACGTGTCATGACGATACCTGCTGCAATTGACATCAGAAGAGATGGAAGCTGAGATGCCAGACCGTCACCGATTGTTAAGATTGTATATTTGTTGATAGCTTCTTCGGGTGACATCTGGTTCATTAAACATCCGATACATAAACCGCCGACAATGTTAATTATAACGATGATGATACCTGCCATAGTATCACCTTTTACGAACTTCATGGAACCGTCCATTGAACCGAATAAACTTGATTCTCTTTGGAGGTCTTCACGTTTTTTAACTGCTTCTTCGGGTGAAATCAATCCCGCGTTAAAGTCAGCGTCAATTGTCATTTGTTTACCGGGCATCGCGTCTAAGGCAAAACGTGCAGCAACTTCGGCAATACGTTCGGCACCTTTTGTGATTACCATGAACTGTACAACGGTAATAATCAGGAAGATTACACCGCCTACAACAAGGTTTCCGCCCGTAACGAAGTTCCCGAATGCTTCTACAACCTCGCCTGCGTATCCTTTTGACAGAATCAAACGGGTTGAGGCAATAGATAGTACCAGACGGAACATTGTACCAATCAGGATAATAGAAGGGAATGCTGCAAGTTCAAGCGGTTTTTGGACATATAAAGATATCATCAATAAGACAATACCAAGAGTAATATTCAAGCTTATCGAAAAATTGATAACCCAATCAGGCATCTCCATAATGAGGATTAACACCAGTGTCATTACAAAGAGTGCGAGGAATATTTCTGATATTGGTTTATTTTGTTGTCCTTCTTGTGCCATTTTTTATACCATTTGGGCGGGTGACATCCCGCTGAACTACTAACCTGTTTTATATTTACCGGTCACCCTTTTGGACTAACTACCGGTTGGATGGGCGCTGTTAATCCCCTCCAAGGATTTTTTAATGATTTCCAATTGAGTGTCAATTGAAGCATCAACAATACCGTTATTTGTCTGGAATATGCATCCTCCTTCTTCGATTGAAGGGTCTGCAACGATATTTATTTTTGCGTCTATTCCGTATTCGTAAGTAATATTTGGAATAGAATCTTTAATGAACTGAACCGCTTGAGGTTTTACCCTGATAATGATTTTAGGTTCGTTTTTAGAAACGGTTTTAAGAACATCCACGATTGTATTTATTAATACCTGCGGGTCTTCATCAACTTCTTTTTTGATAATTTTTTTTGCTATATCAACACTGATTTCAAGAATATCAGGAGCAATGTATTCAAATACATCTTTTTGAGAACCCATAAATTGGGCAAGGTTGTTTCTGAATATTTCCATATCAGCTGATGCTTTCTCAAGTCCTGCTCTGTAGCCTTCTTCAAAAGCGGATTTTTTAATGTTTTCAGATTCTTCCTGTGCGCGTGAAACCAGATTTCTGTCATCAATTCTTCTGTAACCGCGTCTGCGTGAACCTCGTCTGCGTTCCTGTCGTTGAGTGAAGTCAATATTTTCAATATCAAAAAGTTCGATTTCAGGTTCTTTTGGAGGTTCAGGTTTAACTTCTTCTTGTACAACAGGTTCCTGAATTTCTGAAACCTCGGGTTCAGGCGAAGCAATATCAGAACCTTCATTTATAATAGGTTCTTCGATTTTCTTTTTCTTGCTTTCCCCAACCTGATGTTTCTTTTTTATAATCATACTTTATATTATACGCTTTCCTCTATGTATTCTGCAACTATTCCTGCAACTCTTAGCGGAAGGTTGCCAAACTCGCCGTCATAGGCTTGGGCAATAAATCTTTTTACAAGCGGACGTTCGTTTTTGAGTACTTTTTCGATTTTTTCACGCGGCTGAGTTCTGTATAGATGTAATAAATCGGCAAGAACATTTTCCTGCGTAAGTTTTTTCTTGATAGGAAGCGATTTTTTCATATCGCTTAAACATTCTGCAACCAAATCCCCGTCAAGGTGTGATTCAAGGTCTGCCATATTCATATATTGTGAAATGACAAGCGAATCATTTGAATCGAATTTGTTCAGAATTGTTGTAACTTTATCTTGAGAAAGAACTTTTAACAATAATGCTAATGACATAAGCTTCATTTGTTTATGGCTTATGCCTTGAGGTACGCTTGCAAGTGCTGCTGCTCTTTCTTTTTCCGCTTTTTGCTGAGCTTTCTTTTCTTCTCGTGCTTTTTGAGCTTTTTCTGCATTTCGGGTTGATTCTTCAATCATTTCCTGCTGACGGCGCTGCTGCTCTGCCTGAGCCTGCTGTGCCATTGCATCAATATTTGATTGGCTTTCTGCACGGTTTTTGATTTCTTCGTTAATAACACCTTTTTGCTCAAGTTCTTCAATGCTTTGTTTGTAAACTTTAACTACGTGGTGTTCAACAGCTTGTAATAATTGTTCTTGAGGAATTTTGCGAATCATTGCCTGTTTAGCAACTTCAAAGATAGTAAATGCAATTTTTTGCATAATACTATCCCAATATTGAGGCAGGATTCCAGAATGCACAAGGTCAACAGATTTGTGGAAAGACCATTCCGCAATAACCTGAGTAATAAATACTGCTTGTTCTGCCGTGAGCTCAAGAGCGGTATCGTTGTAGAGCGCTTCTCCTGCAAGCATTGTGAAATTGCCGAGAGTCTTAACAATATATTCTTTCTCAAAGTCTTTCAGGTCTTGTGGAACAAGCTCTTTAGCCTGTTCTGCCATAGACGCTGCAAACCCTTTATAATCAAAACCTTCGATTGGCATTATGTCCTTCCTCCACGGGTACATTAAACCCTATTGTATTATATAGGATAAAAGCTGGGATTGCCTCATATATATTGACGATATTTGCATAGATTAATCTTCACCCGTTTGGCGTGAACAATAGTGCAAGCTCGCTTGCAACATCCCTTCAATCAAAATGTCCGAAGGACATAGTAGTTATCCATTTAAACAGCGTGCTTTCTCTTCTTTTTGGTACTTTTTCTTCTCTTTGCCTCGCAAATAAAGAGAAGAAAAAGTACATCATTGCTCAATCCAGCTGCGGATTCTTTCACCTGCTTCGGTTTCGTCGACACCTTCGAATTCACGTTTAAGCTCTCTTAGGGCTTCTCTGATATCAGCGCCTGAGGTTTTGATTGCAGGTCTGTTTTGCTGTTCCAATAAACCTTGTTGTAATTGTGATTGTTTTTCGATTAAGCTTGCTGCGTTCATGCTCAAATCTTTGATTTGCTGTTCTTGAGCAGCGTTTTGTTCTCTTAAGCGTATCATTTCTTCTTCTTGAGCTGCTTTTGCTGCTGCAATCTTTTGAGAAAGAGCTTTGTGTCCGAAGAATAAACCGCCTGCAAGAAGAACGATTGCTAACCACCAAGGGTTTCCGTGTTCTGCTTTGATTGGAGCTTTTACGTTCTTATCACCTGCCATGAACGGGTCAAGAGATTCTGCAAATGCGATTGTTACGTTGTTTGCGCTTGCCTTAGGGCTTGCTGCATTTGCTACAAGTTCTTTTAATTCTTCCAGAGTAAGTTCTACAGGAAGTGCATCTTTTTCTAATGTAACAGCGATAGAGATTTCTTCCAAAACTCCTGGTGACATATATTCGTTTGTTTGAACTTTTGTTACACCGAATTGTGTTTCGCGAGCGGTTCTTGAATAGCTTCTGTTTTGAGAAGAATCAGAACTTCCGGCAGGCAATCCGTTTGGAAGGTAAACGCTTACGGCGTTAGTATTTTTGTTAACATCCTGAGTTTGGTCGCCTAAACCTTCTGAGAAAGTTTGTTCGTTTACGGCAGTTTTTCTGGTTGGATCGTATTCTATTGTGAATCTTTCTACAGGAGCTTGTTTCAAGAATGTTGAAACTGTTGCAACATACTTTCCTGAGCCGATTAATCTGTTCAACTGTGCAGAAACCTTTTCCTGCATATATTTATCGTTTTCACGAAGTCTGTCAAGCATTTCTGATTGAGCATTAACAAGGCTGTTATAAACATGTCCGTTTGTATCAGTGATTGAGATATTTTCTGATGTAAGACCTGAAACACTTCCTAAAAGAAGGTTTGATACAGCTTTGATTTTTCCCATATCAAGTACCTGCCCAACTGATACAGTCAGCTGAACTGTTGCTGTTACAGGTTTTTGCATAGATGAAAACATTGATTGTTCCGGAATTGAAATAAATACTGAAGCGTTTTCAATACCGTCAATTCTCTTTATTAGTCTTGCAAGTTCGCCGTTCATAGCACGAACAAGGCGGATTCTTTTGTCTTCTTTAGTTGAAGTAAAATCGCCTTTGTCAAAAACTTCCAAGCCTACATTCTGGTCGTACAAACCACTCTCAACGATAATCATAAGAGCCATATCGCGTTTTTCTGTAGTACATTTGCCTGCTGCGGTTGTACAGTTTTTTGCTTTAAGAATTAAGTCTGATTTACTTCCGTTTTCCCCGCGTGCTACTACAATACCGTGTTTTGCGAGAAGTGCTTGTATTTCAAGTGCTTTTCCGAGGTTATCGGTAGTTAAAAGTTTAATATCTTCTTTAAAATATTCTTTGCTGACATCTTTTGTTTCGGGATTGGAGTTTTTGGAAGAGCCCATAATAGCACCCATAATTACAAGTGCTAATATAACAACAATAGAAACACCTGCGATTAATAATATTGTTTTATTTTGAAGTAAACTCTTTAAGTCCATATATCCTTCCCTATATCATTATACACATACTAAGGCGTTATGAGAAGCCTAAATCTGTAATTGCATAATTTTATCATACGCTTGGATGACTTTACCTACCGCAGTAGTTGCTACGGTAATACTGATTTCTGCTTTTGACATTGCGGTCATAACGTCGTGTACATCTACGTTTTCATTTCCCATCATAGCATCTTTTAACAGATTATCAGGAGCGTTCATTTCAGTATTAAGGTTTTCTACCAAACCGCTCATTACGCTCGAGAAATTTGCAGTCGAAGGTTCTTCAACACGATTCATACGGGCAGAAGGGATATCATAACCCCACGAATCAAGCTTTGTATGCTGAATTCTTGCTTCTAAATCGTATCTTGGATAAAAACCGTTAAACATATTGCACCTCTTTTATATTTGTTATCGGATTTTTTGGAGAATGGTTGATACATTTACCTTAAAAATCATCTATTTATACTATCTGTTTAATAATTGTTAAAGATTTGTCAATGTTTGCCGAGATAATTAGTACTATGAATTTACACGAAGAATGCTTACTGAAATATTTATTAAACCCTGTAGACTTATCTCGCTCTACAGAACTTTTGAAACTAAATAACAGTCTTATTGAGAAGGGTGCGTTTTCTAACCTTGCAAAAAAGGGTAAGATTAACTATACTTCTAATAGAATATAAACGGGGAGTTATTAATGAAAAAATTTATACAAACAAAGTGGTTTACTTTTGGGACTTACTTGTTGCTTGTGTTAGCCACTCTTTTAATAGGTTTTGTGCTTTTGCAAAACAATAGAACTTTGAAGAATGTTTTCACTTCTTTCTTTGAAGTAGCTGAGAACCGTTCTTTTGATTACAGACAAACTCTAAAAGTTGCGCATAATCAGCCGGTTCCTAATAAAGATATTGTGTTTCTGGCGATTGATGATGCGAGTTTGGAAATGCTTTGGGATAAATATGGCGAATGGCCTATTCCGCGTAATGTTTATGCGGATATGATTAATCATATAGAAACACAAAAACCGCAGGCTATTATTTTTGATTTATTATTTATTAAATCAATCCGCTCTTCTTCAGAGGCTGATAAAGCTCTTGTTGCGGCTATGAATAATAATGATAATATCTATACAGGAATGACATTTGATAATCAAACAACAGATGTGAGACTGCCGATTGAGTTGCCTGAAAGATTGAAACTAAATATCGATAATCAGTCAGATGTGAAAATTAAATCAGATTTTTCAAATGTTCGCCCTATTTTGTCAGACTTGATTAACGGAAGTGTTCATATTGGTTCTACTAATGCTCAAAGAAGCAGTGACGGTATTATCAGAAAATTCTCTCCTATAGTTAAATATAAAGGAGATTATTATCCGCTTCTTTCTTTTGGTGCTGCGAGCAAATATGTAGCTTCTGAGGAAAAGAATTTTACGATTGATAAAAACAGAAATTTATTATTAGGAGAAACAAAACTTCCGCTTACTGCTGATGGAGAAGTTATTCTCAACTGGTATGGTAAAAGCGGAACACATACGGTTTATCCTATGTATAAACTTGTCAAAGAAATGGATGCTAATGTTCATAATTTAGATTTCAAAGATAAGATTGTTATTATCGGTACTACTGCAATGGCATTGCAGGATAATAAGAGTGTTCCTGTTCAGGATGGTGTTTATCCGGGGGCAGAAGTTCATGCGACATTCTTTAATAATATTCTGGATAATAATTTTATTAAACAAACATCAACAGTAGCAAATATACTTATTATCTTAGGTGTTGTTGCAATTGTAGGGTTGATTGTTATGTATTCGTCATCCACAGTATTCTCTGTTCTTTCAACAATATTGTTTATGATAGCGTATTTGTTTGTATCATATTACTTGATGAGCGGAGCTAATCTCTGGATTCCTGTAGTATTGCCGACAATTGCTATAGTAATTGCTTTTGCTCTTTCTTATCTTGCAAAATATTTAATCAAATCAAGAGATTTTGAATATCAATATAAACTTGCAACAGTAGACGGTTTAACAGAGCTCTACAATCACAGATATTTTCAAGATACTTTAAAGAATCAGATAGAGACTGCAAAACGCTATGGTCAAACTTTCTCATTGATTATTGTAGATATTGATTTCTTCAAAAAATTTAATGATACTTACGGTCATCAGGCTGGTGACGCTGTATTAAGACAGGTTGCTCAAACTTTGAAGAAAAACTCTCGTACAACAGATTTTGTTTGCAGATACGGCGGGGAAGAAATGAGTATTATTTTACCTAATACCGCTAACGAAGAAGCTATGAATAATGCAAACAGACTTTGTAAAGCAATTGCGGAAAGACCTTTCCAATTGAATGCAACAGATACAGGCAATGTAACAATCAGTTTAGGCGTAGCAACATTCCCGGATAATGCTCAAACAGCACAAGAGTTGATTGAGTATGCTGATAAATGTTTATACTACGCAAAAGAACATGGACGTAATCAGGTTGGTAAATATGAATAGTGTAACAATAATCGGAGCGGGACTTGCAGGCTCGGAAGCAGCATTACAATTATCAAAACGCGGAATAAAAGTTAAATTATACGAAATGAGACCGAATAAAACAACTGGTGCTCATGTGGGCTCTGATTGTGCAGAATTCGTTTGTTCAAACAGTTTAGGCTCATCAGATATAACTAACGCAAGCGGACTTCTTAAAAAAGAAATGGAAACTTTAGGCGGAGAGTTAATCAAAATTGCTATTGAAAACGCTGTTCCTGCGGGGAATGCGTTAGCAATTGCGCGTGAAGATTTTTCTAAGGCCGTAACCAAAAGAATAGAAGAAGACCCGAATATTGAACTTATTAGAGAAGAAATAACAGAAATTCCTGAGGGTAATGTTATTATTGCATCAGGGCCTTTGACAAGCGATATCTTAGCAGAAAAAATCAAAGAGTTTACAAAAAGCGAGCATTTGCATTTCTTTGATGCAATAGCTCCGATTGTTGAAGTAGACTCAATTAATTTTGATAAAGCTTTTTGGGCTTCAAGATATAATAAAGGCGAAGCCTCTTATATTAATTGTCCGATGAATAAAGAAGAGTACGAAAACTTTTATAATATTCTAATCAATGCTCCAAAAATTGAACAGCACGAAATCGACAAAAAATCAAAATTCTTTGAATCTTGTCTTCCTGTTGAAGTTCTTGCTTCGCGCGGTGTTGATACTTTACGTTTTGGACCTATGAAGCCTGTTGGATTGGTTGATGATAGAACAGGGGTCGAAAACTATGCTGTAGTTCAATTGAGACAAGACAATTCTGCTAAAACATTATTCAATCTTGTAGGTTTTCAAACTAACCTCAAATGGGGTGCGCAAAAAGAATTACTTCAATCAATTCCAGGGTTGGAAAACTGTAATATTGTTCGTTATGGAGTTATGCACCGTAACACATTTATTAATAGTCCTGCTGTGCTTAACCCTACACTTGAAGCTCGTGAGCGCAAAGGTTTGTTCTTTGCAGGACAATTAACAGGAACGGAAGGTTATACAGAATCTATAGCAACAGGCATGCTTGCGGGGATAAATATGGCGAAACGGTTAACAGGTCAAGAGCCGATTGTACTGCCTGAGGTGACCATTCTGGGTGCTTTAACAAGATATATTTCAGATTCAGAACATACGCAATTCCAACCTATAAATTCCAATTGGGCGCTTGTTCCGCCAATAGAGCTTCCTAAAAAAGAAAGAAAAAATAAGAAGCTAAAAAATGAGCTTTTATCAAAAAGAGCTCTGGAGTCTCTGGACGGTTTTGTGGTATAATCGAAAAAAAGTGTGGGAGGGGATATTATGAATTTAGAAAACATTAAAAAAACAGACGCGGATGTTGCGCAATATATTGAAGAAGAGTTAAAACGCCAGCAGACTACAATCGAACTTATTGCAAGTGAAAACTTTACCTCTCCTGCTGTTATGGAAGCTTGCGGTACTGTTCTTACAAATAAGTATTCGGAAGGTAAGCCTCACAAGCGTTATTATAACGGATGTGAAGTTATTGATAAAATTGAAGAACTTGCACAAAAAAGAGCATGCGAACTTTTCGGGATGGCTCATGCTAATGTTCAGCCGCACGCAGGTGCTCAGGCTAATATGGCAGTATTTCTAGCAGTTCTAAAACCTGGAGATAAAGTTCTTGGTATGGATTTGTCTAACGGCGGTCACTTGAGCCACGGTTCTCCTGTTAATTTTTCAGGTATGTACTTTGATGTGAAAAGCTATGGTGTAGACGAAAACGGTAATATTGATTACGAAGATGTTCGCAAAATGGCTCATGAACATCAGCCAAAATTAATTATTTGCGGTGCTTCTAACTACTCAAAAGTGATTGATTTCAAAAAGTTCAGAGAAATCGCTGACGAAGTCGGAGCATATCTGCTTGCAGACATTGCTCATATTGCAGGGCTTGTTGCAGGTGGGGTTCATCCATCACCGGCAGGTTATGCACATTTTGTAACAACAACAACTCATAAGACTTTAAGAGGTCCAAGAGGCGGTATTATTATGTGTGATGAAGAATTCGCGCTTCAAATCGATAAAGCAGTGTTCCCCGGAACTCAGGGCGGACCTTTAGAACACATTATTGCAGGTAAAGCTGTAGCTTTAAAAGAAGCTATGCAGCCTGAATTCAAAGAATATGCTAAGCAAATCGTTAAGAATGCAAAAGCTTTAGCACAAGGACTTCTTGACCATGGTTTGGATATTGTAGGCGGTATGACAGAAAACCATCTTATGACTCTTGATTTGAGAAAAACAGGTAAAACTGGTAAAGATATGGCAAATGTTCTTGAAAGAGTCGGAATTACAGCTAACAAAAATACTGTCCCAAATGATCCTCAAAGCCCGTTTGTTACAAGCGGTATCAGATTGGGTTCTGCTGCAATGACAACCAGAGGATTTAAAGAAGATGATATGAAGGAAGTTGCAAGAATTATTGCAGAAGCAATCAATAATTCTGATAACGAAGAAGTTTTGGATAAATTAAGAGCGGATTCTTTGAAGCTTTGCGAAGCTCATCCGTTATACTAGAGGAAAACAAATGATAGTTAAACTTACGCAGGCACATATTTTAGGAGCATTTATTTCTTATTTATTAGGAGTATCTATTGTTCCGTTTGTAATTGATTTTTCACAAAAAGAAGGACTTGTTGACCTTCCAAACGAAAGAAAAATCCACAAGAACCCGATTTCACGACTGGGCGGGGTGGCGATTTGGACAAGTGCTATGCTTACTTTCTTATGTCTCGTTCTGTTAAGCTATTATCCTTATGGAAGTTTGCTTTCAGGGATTCTGCTAGGCGGCTCTTTGATGTTCTTGTTAGGTTTAGTTGATGATATTTATAACCTTGATGCAAAATTCAAACTCGTTATTCAGCTTTCAATTGCAACAATAGTTTATCTTTTGGGTGTAAAAATTGATACTCTATTTAATCCGTTTGGAAGTGTAATTGATTTGGGAATTTTCTCTTATCCAATTACAATTTTATGGATTGTGGGAATTTCTAATGCGGTTAACTTTATTGACGGTGTAGACGGACTTGCGGGTTCTGTAATTACGATTAATTCGATTACGTTAGCATTAATTGCGGCTGCAATGACACCGGCTCAGCCTATTACAGCGTTAATTGGATTTATTCTTGCAGGCTCCATGCTTGCGTTTTTAACATTTAACTTTAATCCTGCAAAAATCTTTATGGGTGATTCTGGTGCACTGTTCTCAGGTTTCTTACTTGCAACACTTTCTATCGCAGGGGTTATGAAAGGGGCAACATTAGCGATTTTATTACCGTTCTTGGTTTTGGCTGTGCCTATTATGGATATTACTTATTCAAGTTTACGCAGAATTATGAAAGGTAAATCACCATTTGTTGCTGATGCTGAACACATCCACCATAAATTATTAAAAGCAGGATTTTCGCAAAAGAAAACTGTTGCAATCCTGACTTCTGTCGCAATCGTTGGAGGAGCTGCCGCAACATATTTTACAGGAACTTTAAAACACTATTTCTTATATATAGCAGTGCTATTATTAATAATGATTATCTTAAGTGTGATTAGTGTATTAACTAAACATCGCGAGGAATAATAGTTGAAAAAGTGTAAAATAACTGTTTTAAAAAGAAATTTTGAAGAAGAATTAGCCAAAGAATATGGTGTAGAGGGACTAGGTCCATGCCAACTCCTTAAAGAAGGTCAAGTATTTTATGCTGACTGGGAGTGCCCTCAAGGTTTTTGTAATGAAGCATGGAAGGCTATTTATCAGTATGTTTTTGCTCTTGCTCATGGTGTTGGAGAACACGGTGAGCTATTTTATTATGGCGACTGGATTCGAAAACCCGGGGTTGCAATTTGTTCATGTAATGATGGTCTACGGCCTGTGATATTCAAAATAGAATCTGTTAATTAAAAAAATAAAAAGGCGGAAACTTTGTTTCCGCCTTTTTTGAATATCTTCGTGCAAATTAACGTTTGCTGAATTGGAATCTCTTACGAGCTTTCTTTCTACCGTATTTCTTACGTTCTTTAACACGAGCGTCACGTGTTAGAAGACCTTCAGATTTAAGAACATTTTTGTATTCTTCGTTAGCTTTAACTAATGCTCTTGAGATACCGTGTCTGATAGCAGCTGCTTGTGCAACGATACCGCCGCCTACAGCTTTTACTCTTACATCATATTTTTCTTGGTTTTCTGTAAGAACTAATGGTCTGTAAACCATCATTTCAACAGCCGGCATATTACCGATGTATGCTTGTAATGTTTTACCGTTTACGAAAATTCTGCCTTTGCCTTTTACCAATTTAACAACAGCAATAGCGCATTTTCTACGTCCGGTAGCCATAATGATTTCTTTATTATCTGCCATTATTTAGACTCCTTTCCAAGAACAATTGGTTTTTGAGCTGCGTGTGGGTGTTCAGCACCACAATAAACTTTAAGTTTGTTGAATTGTTCAGAACCTAAAGTATTGTGTTGTAACATACCTTTAACAGCTTTTTCAATCAATTTTGTAGCGTCTTTTTCTCTAACTTCTTTAACAGAAGCAGATTTAAGTCCACCTGGGAATCCAGTGTGGTGATAATAAATTTTATCAGTTTCTTTGTTACCTGTAACTACAACCTTTTCAGCATTGATAACGATAACGAAATCGCCTGTATCAACGTTTGGTGTATATTCAGGTTTGTTTTTACCTCTAAGAATGTTTGCAACACGAACTGCTAAACGACCAAGTACTTCGCCTTCAGCGTCGATTACATACCATTTTCTTTCAACTTCAAGAGGTTTTGCTGAATATGTTTTATTCATCATTTCTATATTTTCCTTCTTTTAGTATCTAACTGTTACCAATGTCAGCCCATACGGACTAACTGTTTGTCCCGCCTTACGGCGGTCTTTCGCCTCAAGAACATCTTTCATATGCTCTGTTGGCAATTTATGCCCTTCTATCTCTAAAAGGGTACCGACTATTGTTCTTACCATATTATAAAGAAAACGATTTCCTTCAATATGGATAAAAATCCTATCGCCTTGTTTTTCAACTTCAGCTCGGGAGATAAAACAAACTTTGCTCGGGTTAAGCGTACCGGAACTTTTAAAACTTGAAAAATCATGTTCACCTAAGAGGAAGTTCAAAGCAGATTGCATCCGCTCTACATCCAAATCGAATTTAACTCTTAAGATATCACCATCAAAAGCTTGTTTATATTTGCGATTGATTAATTCGTATCTGTAATATCTACTCTTTGCAGATTTTTGAGCATGAAACGATTCGGGAACAATTCTCAAGTTATTAACTGATATATCATCAGGCAAGATTTCGTTCATTTGATAGATGAACTTTGAAGCAACAATCGTTCTGTCTGTATCAAAATGAACGACTTGTCCTAACGAATTTACACCTTTATCAGTTCTTCCGGAGAAGATTGTTTTTATTAATCGGTTATTTTCGGAGTGACCTCCGATTATCAACGTTCGAAGTGCTCTTTCCAGTTCGCCTTGTATCGTATTTCCTATTTCTTTGCCGCCTTCAAATTGAATCTGGCTTCCGTCGTAGTTCTTGCCATGGTACTGAACTTCAAGAGCGTAGCGCATTAATTATACCAATTGGATTAATGCCATTTCAGAAGCATCCCCTCTGCGTGGAGGAAGTCTGAAGATTCTTGTATATCCACCGTTTCTAGAAGAATATTTAACACCGATGATGCTGAATAATTTTCTTAAAACAGTTTGTTTAGCTAATTTCTTGCCTTCTTGTGGAGCATCAAATACTTCACCTGTAGCTGTATCAATTAATTGTCCGATTTCTTTATCGAAAATATATTTGCCGGCAAGTCTTCTTGAGTTCAAGTCACCTTTTTTAGCCATAGTGATTACGTTTTCAGCATATGGTTGTAAAGCTTTTGCTCTAGCCATAGTTGTTTTGATTTCACCGTGAGTAAAAAGTTCGGTAGCCAATGAACGCAACAAAGCCTTTCTCTGGTCTTGTGCTTTACCAAGCGTATGTTTTTTTGTTTGGTGTCTCATTGTTTTTTCCCTTTATTATAATTTACTTTTTCTTAACTTAAATTATTGCTTCACGCTCTGCTGTCGTTCATTTTGTTTTGCTTTTGCAAAACTGTCATTCACTTAGCTTCGCATTACTTCGAGTTAGTCTCGCTTACGCTCGCTGTCACTCTACGCAAAATTCAATTATTCTGCTGATTCGATAACCATACCATCTTCATCCAATTCAGGGTTTGGAGCTAAGTCTAAACCGAAGTGGTGTAATCTTTCGATTACTTCGTCAGATGATTTTTTACCGAAGTTTTTAATGTTTAACAAATCATGTTCTGATTTCTTTAAAAGTTCAGCCATAGAGTTGATGCTTGCTCTTTTTAAGCAGTTGTAAGCTCTTACTGATAATTCTAATTCATCAATAGTAATTGATGGTTCAGAATCAGAAGACTCTGCAACTTCTTCTTTTGCAACTGCAACTTCTTCAACATCTCTTTGAATAGTTTTGCCTGAAATACCTGCAATCTGAACAAAGTGTTCGATAAGAAGTTCTGATGCGTAAGATAGAGCTGTTGTAACATCAACAGTACCGTTTGACCAAATTTCCAAAGTCAATTTGTCAAAATCGATGCTGTCGCCAACACGAGTGTTTTCTACTTCGTAGCTTACTCTCTTGATTGGCATGAATGTTGCATCAATTGGAAGCATATCGATAGAAGCACCTGCTTTAGCGTTTCTAGGAACATCATTAGCTACATAGCCTTTGCCTGTTTCTACGATAATATCAGCATGGAATGATCCGCCTTCTGCAATTGTACAGATTAACCAGTCAGGGTTAACAACTTTAACACCTGCAGGAAGTTGGATGTCGCTTGCTAATACAGCGCCTGCTCTATCAACATCTATTCTTAAATGTTGAGGTTCTTTAGAATCAGTTTTAACTGCTAAGCCTTTAAGGTTTAACATAACATCAATAACGTCTTCCAATACACCAGGAATAGCTGTGTATTCGTGAGTGATACCTTCAATTCTGCAAGAAGTTACTGCAGTACCTTCAAGACTTGAAAGCAAAACTCTTCTAAGAGCGTTACCGATAGTTGTACCAAAACCTCTTTCTAATGGTTCAATGGTAAATTTACCGTATTGTGAACCGTCAGAACCGGCCATAGTATTAACAGTTTTAATTTTTAATTCCATATTATTCTCTCCTATCGACTATTTTGAATAGTACTCAATAACTAATTGTTCTTTGATTTCCGGATCAAGTTCTTCTCTTTCAGGAACTCTGTCGAATGTAACTTTCAAAGCTTCTTTATCAACAGTTACCCAAGCAGGAGCGCATGATAAATCAATTGTGCTCATAACAGCTTTTAAGTAATCGCTGCTCTTAACTTTGATTGTAATTACATCTTCCGGTTTTACTAAATATGATGGAATATCTACTTTTTTACCGTTAACTAGAACATGACCGTGGTTAACGATTTGTCTTGATTGTTTACGAGTTACACCAAAACCTGCTCTGAATAGAATGTTATCAAGTCTTGATTCAAGAAGTTGTAAAAGAATAGTACCTGTTACGCCTTTTCTTCTTGCTGCTTCGTTATAATATTTAGCAAATTGTTTTTCGCTTACTAAGTATGTAAATCTGATTTTTTGTTTTTCTGCCAAGTGTAAAGCGTATTCAGAAAGTTTCTTTCTAACAGCACCATGCTGTCCTGAAGCAGTTTGTCTCATAGAAGAAGTTAGTTTTCTGTTTGACAAATCTTTAACTTTCTTGTTTCTGAATAACTTATTGGTTGGTCCTGTGTATCTTGCCATTTTTTTCTCCTTTTCTTTTGCGGGGCATCTATGGTTTGTGTCTTTGGCTGAGACTCAAGCCCCCGCTTGTTTATGTATCGTTTTACTTTTCCGTACACCTTTGAATTATTGCTTTACGCTTTGCTGTCGTTCATTTCGTTTTGCTCTCGCAAAAGCTACATTCACTTAGCTCCGCGCTACTTCGGCGTTTCGTTCGCTTACGCTCACTCCAGCCTACGCAAAATTCAATTATACACGTCTCTTTTTAGGTGGACGACATCCGTTGTGAGGGATTGGTGTTACGTCTTTAATCAAAGTGATTTCAAGTCCGGCTGCCTGAATAGCTCTGATAGCTGTTTCACGTCCTGAACCTGGTCCTTTGATATAAACTTCAACTTTTTTCATACCTTGGTCAATTGATTTTTTAGCTACTTGTTCAGCTGCAGATTGTGCTGCGAATGGAGTACCTTTTCTAGCACCCTTGAATCCTGAAGCACCAGCTGTAGCCCAAGCAATAGCATTACCTTGCATATCAGTAGAAGTTACAATTGTATTGTTGAAAGTAGATTGAATATGTACAACCCCTTGCAATACATTTTTCTTTTCTTTTTTCTTTGTAGTTTTTGGTCTTGCCATTTTTCTTATCCTTTATGTTACTATTTATTTTCTTTAATTTTAAAGTGGCTATTTGCCCTGATTGTTTCTAAAATTATTGCTTCACGCTCCGCTGTTGTTCATTTTGTTCTGCGAGAGCAGAATTGTCATTCACTTAGCTTCGCGGTACTTCGTGTTAGACTCGCTGACGCTCGTCGTCACACTACGCAAAATTTTATTTTTTCTTACCTGCGATAGGTCCAGTTTTCTTACCGCGTCTTGTTCTTGCGTTAGTTTTTGTTCTTTGACCTCTGCAAGGAAGACCTCTTTTGTGTCTCATACCTCTGTAAGAGTTGATTTCTTGAAGACGTTTGATGTTCATAGCAACTTCACGTCTCAAGTCACCTTCGATGTGGTATTCAGATAATGCGTTACGCAATAAACGAATATCATCTTCTGTTAAATCGTCTGTTCTTAAATCAGGAGAGATTCCTGTTGTTTCAAGAATTTTTGCTGCTCTTGCCGGTCCGATACCGTAAATGTATGTAAGAGCTACTTCTAGTCTTTTGTTACGAGGTAAATCTACCCCTACTAATCTTGCCATATTTTCTTTCCTTTATATTGTAATAACTTTTTAGCTTATAGCCTGTATTAGATTATTGCTTCACGCTCCGCTGTCGTTCATTTTGTTTTGCTCTCGCAAAACTACCATTCACTTAGCTCTGCGGTACTTCGTGTTAGTCTCGCTAATGCGAGCCGTCACACTACGCAAAATCTATCCCTGACGTTGCTTATGTTTAGGGTTTTCGCAAATAACTGCAACTCTGCCTTTTCTTCTGATAACTTTGCATTTGTCGCACATAGGTTTTACTGATGATCTTGTTTTCATTGTTTTTTCCTTTATATTAACTGTTAAATCTTACTCGTTCGCGTTAGACGTGTCTTCGGTCGCCACCTCAAAACTCAGGTTTTTCGCTGTCGAGCCTACGCACTCGGCTCACTCGCGCTATTTAAGTCTGAATGTAATTCTTCCTTTTGTTAAATCATACGGGGTCATTTCGACCTTTACTTTGTCACCCGGAAGAATTCTGATGAAATTCTTTCTGATTTTACCGGAGATGTGAGCCAGAATTTCGTGTCCGTTTTCAAGTTTTACTCTGAACATTGCGTTCGGCATGGACTCCAATATAGTACCTTCAATTTCAATTACGTCTTTTGCCATTAAATTTCCTCTATTTTCGGCTGTCAATTTAATGCCACTATTAGGCATCTTAATTAATAATATTTGCTAAATTTCTGTTTGCAAGCAGTTTTATTACATTTGGGCTATTTTTGTAAACTTTTATTAATGATTGTTTTTATAAATCAAGGTTTTAAACGCTGTTTGCAAAATACATGTCAAAAAGTCTTGATTTAACGTCTTTTAAAATAAAATGGGGATTCTATACATTCTTATTGTTTAATAAACAATCTTAAAATTAATTTACATCCGCTTGCTTCAATTTTGTTTTGCTGTCACAATGTTTTCCATGGCAACTTCGTATTCTTCAAAAAATAAAAATAAACAAAATGAATTATCTGAGCTTATGCCTCAAAATATTGATGCAGAAGAGGCAATTTTAGGCGCAATTCTTGTAAGTCCTTCCTGTATGAACAGGATTGTAGAGCATTTGCGTCCTGAATCTTTCTATAAGCCTGCTCACAGATATGTTTATGAAGCAATGCTTCAGTTATATAACGGTGAAGATAAAATTGATATTGTATCCGTTTCTGATATCTTGAATATTAACCAGAAGCTTGAATTAGTCGGCGGTCGTGCGTTTATCAATGATTTAAGCTATAAAACAATTACTACAACTAACGTTGAATACTATGCCAGAATAGTGCAGGAAAAAGCTATTAAGCGTTCTTTGATTAATGCAGGTTCAGAAATTATTAACTCAGGTTATGACTTGAATCCTATTGAAGAATCTTTAGAAACTGCCGAAAAATTAATTTTTGATATTGCATCACAAAAAGCTTCAAAATCACTTCTTCCTATTAAAGATTTGGTTTACGACAGTTATGCAATTATTGAGGAAAGATATAATAACAAAGGTCAGCTAACCGGCACTCCGACTGCATTTTATGACTTAGATACAATGATGAACGGGCTTCAGAAATCAGACTTAATAATTCTTGCTGCACGTCCTGCGATGGGTAAAACATCATTCGCATTAAACATTGCGCAAAATGTTGCTGTAAAAGCTAATATTCCTGTTGCAATATTCTCATTAGAAATGTCAAAAGACCAGCTTGTACAGAGATTATTATGTTCTGAAGCGGAAGTTGATACCCAAAGACTTAAGACAGGTAATATGCAGGCAAAAGACTGGGAAAAGCTTGCCGTTGCAATGGACAGCTTATCTCAAGCTCCTATCTATATTGATGATACGGCAGGATGTACAATTACCGATTTAAGAGCAAAATGTCGTCGTCTTGCAATGGCAGAAAAGAATTTAGGCTTAATTGTAATCGACTATTTGCAATTGATTGAAGGTTCCGGAAGAGAAGATCGTATGCAGCAGATTTCAAGTATTTCAAGAGGATTGAAAATCCTTGCAAAAGAATTGAACGTGCCGATTATTTCACTTTCACAGTTATCACGTGCGGTAGAAAGCAGAACTGATAAACGTCCTATGCTTTCAGACTTGAGAGAATCAGGTTCCATCGAGCAAGACGCGGATATTGTAATGTTTATCTATCGTGATGAATACTACAAAAACGCAGAGAGTGAAGAAGACGAGTCAGAAAAAGCTGCAAACAAAGGTGAAGCGGAAATTATTATTGCAAAACACAGAAACGGCCCTGTAGGAACTGTTAAATTATTGTTCCAGGGCAATATTACAAAATTCAAAAATCCGATTAAAACAGATGTTTTTTAGGAGTTAGACATGTCATACTTAGAGATTGTATTGATGGCGATTGCTCTTTCTATTGATGCAATGGTTGTTTCTTTTTCTTATGGGTTAGCGTTCAAAGAAAACAGAACGAAGAATGCATTGATGCTTGCTTTTTGTACGGGATTGTTTCAGGCAGGCATGCCGGTAATAGGATATTATTTAACAACATTTGTCAAATCTTATATTGCTCCTTATGCGTCCTTAATTGTATGTGTTATTTTTGTATTTTTAGGGGTTAAGTTTATTAAAGAGGCATTTGAGAGTAAAGAAACTCCAAAGTGTATTTCTGTTGCATGCCTTCTTTTAATTGGAATAGCAACCAGTATTGATGCGTTTTCCGCAGGGATTTCTCTTGCTTTATGCGGGAATAAAATTTTAAAACCTGTTTTATTAATCGGAGTAATAACTTTTATTGATTCATGTATTGGATTTAAGCTTGGAGGTAAGCTGAAACACTTGCCGACTGTAGGTTTAGAGGTGTTTGCCGGACTGGTATTAATAGCTCTTGGGATTAAGGCAATATTATAAAATTGCCCGATTGTAGTTATTGCAAAAAAATAGTGCTTATGATAGAATTTTTTCACAGGGGGTTAGTAATAAATGTTAGTTTCTGCAATATCCGCAACTCATAATCAAATAATCAGACCCGTAAATTACGGTTTTATCAACAGCCGTGGCGGAGATAATACTGCGGATACTAATGTGGGAAATTCTTTTGTTGCTATCTCAAGAAATGAAGACACTGATGTATACAAATCAATCAACGAATGGAAATCGTTTTGCCATAAACAAATTGATGGCGGCAAATTAAACATTATTGCATAATCCGATGGAAGAAAGACATTCACTTATATTAGGTTTTTTTGACGGAGTTCATAAAGGGCACAGAGAAGTTATAAAGACTGCTCGTTGTGGTGAGAAATCTGTTTTAATTACTTTTAAGGATTCACCTGCTTTGTATTTTGGAAAGAATGTAGAATATATTCTTACAAGAGAAAAGAGTTATGAAATTATTAAATCTCTTGGTGTTGATGAAATTGTTGAGCAGGATTTTTCAACTTTAGCAGAAATAAGTGCAGATGATTATTTAGATTTGTTAGTAAAAAAATATTCTCCGGTTTCTATTTCGACGGGGTTTAATCATACATTTGGCAAAGGAAGATTGGGAAACTCAGAATTTTTGACCCAAAATCAGACAAAATATAATTATAAATATTTTTGTTCTCCGGCATGCGTTATTGATGATGAGGTAGTAAGTTCAACAAAAATCAGAGAGTTTTTAATGCAAGGTAATATTGAAAAAGCTAATGAATTCTTGGACTCGAACTTTTTAATAAAATCAGCTGTAATAGAGGGTGCAAAGCTTGGACGTAAGTTAGGTTTTCCTACAGCGAATATGATTTACCCTAACGGAATCGTAAGAATACCTTATGGAGTTTATGCGGTTAAAGTATTTGATAAACCTGCTATTCTAAATTGGGGAGTGAAGCCAACCGTTAACTGCAAAACAGAATTCTTGGAGGTTCATATTCCAAATTACGAAGCTGATTTGTACAATTTACCCCTTGAGGTCGAGTTTATAAAAAAAATAAGAGATGAGAAAAAGTTTGCGAATCTTGATGAGTTGAAACACCAAATCAAAAAGGATGTGGAAGAATGCTTAAAGTTGTAATAGTCGGTTATGGCGAGATGTTTATGAACCTGATTGCAGCGGCTCTTGATGCCAATTGTGAAATAGTTGGAGTTCTTAGAAAAAGTAAATGTCTTATTAAGGATATTTTTAATCCAAGCTTGGAATATAATTATATTAAAAGTTATAATCTTCCTGAAATTAAAGCAAAAAGTGTAAACTCTCCCGAGTTTCGCAAAGAGCTTTTAAAACTCAATCCTGATATTATGCTTGTGGGTTCTTGGGGTGAAAAGATTGAAAAGGCGACTTATGATATTCCTAAGATTGCAACCATAAATGCTCACCCGTCTCTTTTGCCAAAATACAGAGGTCCGAATCCTTATTTTTGGAATATAAAAAATCAGGAGGATATGAGCGGGGTGACCTTTCACCTTGTGGACAGCGGCTATGATACAGGTGCGATTTTAGCTCAGGAAGAAGTTAAGATTTATCCATCTGATACGGGTGAAAGTTTAAAACAGAGAACCGTTTTGGCAGCGCGCGGTGTTGCTTGTGAACTTTTGAAAGATTTATCTGAGGATATTATTATTCCGCTTACGCAAATAGAGGAGAAGTCTAGCTATTATTCGCATCCTAAGGATTTGACTTTAGATTTTACAAAATCGGCAGCAGAAAATTATGCTCTTATAAGAGCTATTCACCCTTGGAGTGATTGCTGGTTTTATCATAAAGGCATTCCGATTGTGCCGAATGTTCATAAAACTTTTATTGAAGAAAATAAATCTTATCATACTGCCGTTGGAACAGTTGTTGAGCTTTGTCCTAAAACTAAAACTATTGCGGTTGTTTGTGGTGACGGCAAAGTATTGAGAATGTCCGATTTAAAACTTTATAATAAAATTGACAGACTGTTTACGGGAAATTTTATAAGAAGAGAATTAAATATAGGCGATATTATTTTGTAAATATTTGTTAACTTTCAAGCAATAATTCTTCCTGTGTTAACTTAATATATATGTGTAGTAATAAACGGGTAAATGTGTATGCTAAATATTTTATCTTCAGCTAAGAATTCTCCTTATCGTCAATACAAAAATATTGTTAAAGCCCAGGCGACAGCTATGAGTGAAAGATTGGGCGGAAAGATTGATATGACTCCTACTTCTCGAAAAATAGTAGAAAGGACAGGAATAGAGAAGGAAACTCTTGCAACATTACAAACAATGGAATATGTTATAGAATATTTTAGAGCATTAAAATCAAAGGGATATACATTACCAAGGCAAATTTATTTTAGTGAGGAATTAATACCTCGACGTGCAAATGTTGCAGGTGCAGCTGTAGGAAAAAATATTGCATTCAATCCTCAATGTATAGATACAATTGATCCTAGGGTTTTAGTTCATGAAGAAGGACATAAACTTGCCAATAATGCCTGGATAGATACAACATTGTTTTTAAGAATGATGGATAGAGTAATACCTCATCTTAATAAAAAAGAACGTGCAATATTGGAAGCTGACTATAAAAGAGCTTATGAAGAAGGCTTTTTTAAATATAATCCATTACCGGCAATGGTTAAAGAAGGGATGATAAGTAATAGAACAGCTAAAGAGTTTAGACAAACTCCTGAAAAATTTTACCTTCCGAATTCATTGTTAGATAGAGATGAATTTGTAGCGGATTATTTCAATCTTGCAGTGAGAGGATTCCAATTTTCACCGGAAATAGCTGCAAAATATAAAAAGTACGGCGGCCCTGAGATAAAAGGAATTCTAACACAGGAAGAATGTGCGGAACTGGAAAAAATGCGCAGAACCATTCAGAAAAAAACACTGGGTGATTATGGTGTTTCTATAGAAGCGTAATTAAAACATTTCCAGTATTTCTTCAGGTCTGAACTTAACTTCTTTGACTTTCTTCTTATCACAAGGAATAAGGAATGTTATTTTATCTGTTGTAGCTTTTTTATCTTTTTTCATTATTTCAATAAGCTCCGGTAAATTTTTAATTTTAGTTTCCTTGAATCCGTATTTGTTCAAAAGTTCCGTTGCTAATCTGTGGTAAGAATATGAAATAAGTTCAACTTTAAACGCCCAATTGAGAGCAAAAAATATGCCTTGAACAACAGCTTCTCCGTGGGTGTATTTTTTATATTTACCCTTGACTTCAAGCGCGTGTCCGAGGGTGTGGCCGAAATTGAGAACTTTTCTTAATCCGCTTTCTTTTTCATCTTCATTTACGACTGCAATTTTAAGAAGCAGGCAGTATTCAATAACGCGCATAACTGTCATTGGTTCCTGTTCAAATAATTTATCACAGCAAAGAGTTAAGTATTCAAAAAGATAAAGAGCTTGCTTGTGTTTGCAGTTTTCTTCTATGAATGCGTATTTTAGGATTTCTCCTAATCCTGTTTTTAATTGTCGTTTATCAAGTGTTTTTAAGAAATTAATGTTGATAAAAACCGCTTTTGGCTGATGAAAAGTTCCTACAATGTTTTTAGCATCTTTCATATCAATTGCGGTTTTGCCGCCTACTGATGAATCAACCATTGCAAGTAATGTTGTAGGAATTTGGATATAATCAATTCCTCTCATATACGTTGATGCTGCAAATCCTGCAATATCACCGATTACACCGCCGCCGATACCGATAATAACATCATTTCTTGTCAAACCTTTTTGTGCTGCGGTTTCAAGTATTTTTATATAAGTTTTAAAATTCTTGTGCTTTTCGCCGTCAGGAAGTACAAGGACTTCATTTTTATCAAGTCCGAGTTTTTCACTGTAGAGTTTAAAAACTTTGTTAGAAACAACAAAAAGACGTTTCTGAGATGATGTAATAAAATTAACTTTCTCCATTGTTTTAGAGAAATCATCATCAGAAATAGTTATCTTATAGTTTTTTATCTCAACATTGAGAACTTGTTCCATCTATACTTCCTAAGATTAAATCTATAATCTCATTTTCGTCTTTGTCAGTTGTATCAATGACGGAATGAGCTTTCAGATAGTTTTCTTCCCGCTTTTTCAAAAGATTTGCTAAAGTTTCTTTTGGATTTTCGCTGTTTAATAACGGGCGGGAGGTGTCACTCGATATTCTATAATATAATACATCAAGGTCAGATTTCAAATAAATAACCTTGCCGAATCTCAAAAGTGTACCGCGGGAATCAGGGTTTTCAAATGCGCCACCTCCGATTGAGATGATTTTATTTTTCCCGTTGCAGACAAGTTTTATTGCATCATATTCGAGCTTGCGAAAATAATCTTCTGAAAACTTTTCAAAGATTTCTGCAATTTTCATTCCTTGAGTTCTTTCAATTAAACTGTCGGTATCTATTAAAGTATATTGAGGTAATCTTTCTGCGAGTAGCGATCCGATGGTAGATTTTCCACTTGCAGGCATGCCGATTAGGATAATATTATTTGCCATTGCTTATTTACCCCAATGAGCTTTCATCTCGACTAAATTATCTCCGCCGATTTTTGCAAGAAGTTCATCAACAAGAATTATTGCAACTCGAGCTTCTGCTACAACGGCACAAGCAGGAACTGCGCAGGTATCTGAGCGTTCAAAGTGTGCGTTGGCAGGTGACATATCTTTTAAATCAACTGTAGCTAGAGATTTTCTCATTGTCGGAATCGGTTTCATTGTACCTTTGATTACAACAGCTTCGCCGTTTGTCATACCGCCTTCAATTCCGCCAGCATTGTTTGTTTGTCTGTAAACGGTCTTAGATTTATCTACAAAAATCTCGTCGTGCATTTGTGAGCCTTTAAGATGTGCTGCATCAACTCCTGCTCCGACTTCAACGGCTTTTACGGCAGGAATACTCATTACGGCTTGTGCTAAACGACCGTCAAGGGCATTATCCCAATGAACATAAGAACCTAAGCCGACAGGAAGGTTTCCGAATATTACTTCAAACTTTCCGCCTAAGGTATCTCCTTCTTCAGCTGCTCTATCGATTGTGGAGCGCATTCTATCAGCAGTTAAATCATCTGCGCACATTACGTTTGATTTTTCGGCTTTTTCTTTTATTAGAGTATAAGTTTTCGGGTAAAAATCAAGTTTTACATCTCCGATTTGGATAACGTGGGAGAAGCCCATTACTCCAAATTCTCTTAGGATTTGTTTTGCAACAGAACCTACCGCAACTTCTATTGCAGTTTTGCGAGCACTTGAGCGTTCAAGAACATCTCTTAAATCAGAAAGATTGTATTTTATTGAGCCTGCATAATCTGCGTGTCCCGGGCGTGCTTTTGTAAACGATTTTTCTTCAATTTTTCTTAAAAGTTCTTCGGTTGGATAATCATAAGCATTTGTGTCCATTACATCTTGCCAGTTTTCGTAGTCTTTGTTTTTGATTTCAAGACAGATTGGTGCGCCTGTTGATTTACCAAAGCGTACACCAGACTTAATTTCAACCGTATCAGATTCGATTTTCATTCTTCCGCCGCGTCCGTATCCGACCTGACGGCGGGCAAGGTCTTTATTAATTATCTCAGACTTGATACGAAACCCCGCAGGAACACCTTCAATAATAGCTGTAAGGCATTTGCCGTGGCTTTCTCCTGATGTTAAAAATCTGAATCTTTTCATTGTCATTAAATCATTTCTCCGTTTAGATACCATGTGCGGGCATTTGTAATCTTAACATTCACAAATTCGCCTGTGATATCTTTGTCATAAGGAATATGAACGATTTTGTTGTTTCTCGTTCTGCCTGTGATAACATTTTTACCTTTGCGAGTTTCAAATTTCTCGATAAGAACTTCCATTTCGCGGCCAACATATTTTTTATTGGACGCTAAACAGCAAGCGCGGTTATGTTCGTTTAGGCGTGCAAGTCGTTCTGTTTTAACATCTTCGTCAATGTATTTGTCAACCCATTTTGCAGCAACAGTTCTTTCGCGAGGTGAGTATGCTGCTGTGTTTGAATAATCAAGTTCCAACTCGGTCATTGCGTTTAGTGTATTTTGGAATTGTTCTTCTGTTTCTCCGGGGAATCCTGCAATAAAGTCGCTTGTGATTGTTACATCTTTTACACGGCTTCTTAGGTGGTCGCAAATCTTTTTATATGTTGCAAAATCGTATCTGCGGTTCATTTTCTTAAGCGTGTAATCATCTCCTGATTGCATTGGTATATGGAAATATTCACAAACTTTATCAAGCTCAATGACTGTATCTATCAATTCTTCCGTAATGTCAGTAGGATAGTTTGTGACAAATCTGATTCTGAAATTACCTTCAAGTGCATTAACTTCTCTCAAAAGTCTTGATAAGTTCCAGCCTTCAATATCTTTGCCGTAAGAGTCAACATTTTGACCCAAAAGTGTAATTTCTTTGAATCCTTCTGATAATGCTTTTTTGATTTCCGATAAAATCAATTCAGGTTTTCTTGAGCGTTCGCGTCCGCGTGTGTAAGGTACGATACAATATGTGCAGAAATTGTTACATCCTTCCATAATAGGAACCCATGCGTTTATGCTTTTTACACGGTTAATTTGAATGTCGGATTCTTCAAAAGGTTTTTCTTCAACAGAAACAACTCTTTCGCCTGCTTCGATTCTTTTAACAAGATTCGGAAGTTCGTATAGTCTTTGTGTTCCCAATACCAAATCAACATAAGGTGCACGCTGGAATAGTGTTTTACCTGCTTGTTGAGCTACGCATCCTGCAAAAACGATTTTTAAATCAGGATTTGTTTTTTTCCATTTCCCCCAAACACCTATTGCGCTGTAAGCTTTATCTTCTGATAACTGTCTGATTGAACAGGTGTTAATAATAAGCATATCAGCTTCTTTCGGTTCTTCTGTTTGTGTATAACCGCAATGTTCAAGCATTCCAAACATTCTTTCCGCATCAGACTTATTCATCTGGCAGCCAAGTGTTTCTATATAAACTTTTTTCATTATTTTAATTCCCTTTTTCTTTTATTTTATAACAAAAATAAAGTCGGGTTATATCCCGACTTTAAAAGTTAAATTTGGTTGTCTTGCAGCCAGTGTCTCATCCACCTTCTTAATCGGTGTTGTCTGCGGTGATTTCAAAACCTCTTCAGGATTTTCTTCTATCTCACGCGCAATCTTTAACATCGTATCAATAAAGTTATCCAAAACAGCCTTTGATTCGGTTTCCGTAGGCTCAATCATCAGCGCTTCATGCACAATGAGCGGGAAATAAACTGTTGGCGGATGGCAGTTTGAGTCCATCAAACGCTTTGCGATTCCTAAAGTTGATACCCCTTGGTGATGTTGTTTTTCACCGCAGATTACAAATTCGTGCATGCAAGGAACATCATAAGGAACGTCATAAGCACCTTTTAGTTTTTCTTTAATATAATTAGCATTCAAAACGGCATCTGCACTTGCTAATTTTAGGTTTGAACCCATCATTAAAATATATGCATAAGCTCTTACCAATACCCCGAAGTTGCCGTAAAAACTTCTAACTTTTCCAATTGAATGAGGTATATTATATTCTCTGTAATATTTATCCCCGTTTTTTGCTATAACTGGTGACGGCAAAAAGTCTTTTAATTTTTCAACTACACCGATTGGTCCTGCCCCAGGGCCTCCGCCTCCGTGAGGGGTTGCAAATGTTTTGTGAAGGTTCAAATGCACAACATCAAATCCCATTAATGCAGGATTTGTCCAACCCATAATTGCGTTGAAGTTTGCCCCATCATAGTAAAGAAGTGAGCCGTTATCGTGCATTAGTTTTGAAATTTCCAAAACATTTTCTTCAAAAATACCTAAAGTATTCGGATTTGTCATCATAATCGCTGCGACATTTTCGTCAAGCAATGATTTTAATGCTTCTACATCAACCTGACCTTTATCGTTTGATTTAACTTCAACAATTTCAAATCCGCACATTTTAGCGCTTGCAGGATTTGTTCCGTGAGCTGAGTCGGGAATGATAACTTTGACTCTGTTGGTTTCGCCTTTTACTTCAAAGTATTTTTTGATAACCATCATGCCAGTAAGTTCTCCGTGTGCGCCTGCAGCGGGCTGTAGAGAAACCGCATCCATTCCTGTTATGTATTTTAGTTTTTCTTGAAGGTTATACATCAATTCCAATGCACCTTGAGAGTCTTCATCTGACTGCATGGGATGAAGGTTTGCAAACCCCTCTAAGGATGCTAAAAGTTCGTTAACCTTCGGATTGTATTTCATTGTGCAGGAACCTAGCGGATAGAATCCTTTTTCAATACAAAAATTTCTGTCAGACAATTCTTTATAATGTCTGAGAACATCAAGTTCACTCAATTGAGGAAGACCTATTGAATCTTTTCTTAAAAGATTCTCAGGTAAGAAATCTCCTAACTTACACTCCCCAAAACCAACACCCTCAACGCCTGAGGTCTTTTCAAATATTGTTTCCATCCAATTCTTCCTGTTTTAATAATTCTTTTTTTATCTTTTCTAAACCGTTTTGTATAATTCTCGAAATTCTTGATTGAGAAATATTAAACTCTTCCGAGATTTCTTTTAGTTTTTTATCGTAAAAATATTTAGCTTCAATCAAGTCCTGCTCTCTTTGCGGAAGTCTTTTCATTGCTTCTTTAATTCTGTGTTTAAGTTCAATGAGCTCTGCTTTCTCCTCAGGAGTTCTGTCATTGTCCTTGATAAGAGTAGGATTCTCGGCATCAGCCATTTCATCAATTGAAAGAATTGTTTTATAAACAGCATCTTTAACTTTTTCCTGATCAACGGATTCGCTGTTTTTCATTGTGTACCATTTGTAGCGGCGGCGCATTTCGTTTCTGATTGCCCATTTAATAGCCTTTACAAGGTATGCTTCGTTATAAGCTTCTGAATTTTTAGTATTGTTAACAAGATAATAAACTGTATAATTTGCAAGGTTTATTACTTCTGAAAGCTCAATAAGTCCAAGGTTTGAGAACTTTTTGTACTCAACCTTTGATATAGTTTCGATTAAATCTTTATAACGGGAAAGATTAATCCTGCCTTCTCTCTCCTTGTTTATAGTATTCAAATCTTTCATATTTTATAATATATCAGAAACTTAAATGATTATCAAATCTATAAATCTATGTTACAATAGGGGTAAATAGATTTAGTTTAAACTTCCGTACAAAAAATAAGAGGTTAAATTATGAAAAGAGTAAGATATATAGTTCTATTGATGGTTTGTGCTATGGCGCTTACAACAAGTGAAATTTGTGTTAATAAAGTAACTGCTCAGCCTGTTGCAGCTCCTGTTGTAACAACCGAACAATGCCAATCAGTACAGCCGCTTGCAGTTGTTGCTAATCCGAGAGCATATCTTGATAAAACAATTACGATGAGTGCTAAATTCGACAAGTTCTCTACTTTGGGGCTTGATTATAAACCTGCATTCAAGTCTTCTGATGATTATATTTCTTTCTTGATTAAAAGAGATGATTCAACTTACGATATTCCTTTGTCAGAAATGAAATTGTTTATTAAAAGAGAAGAAGCAGAAAAATTTATTGATTTAAAAACCAACGATGAAATATCAATCACAGGAAAAGTGTTTTCTGATGCATTAGGTGATGCGTGGGTTGATGTAAGCAAATTAACATTAGTGAAAAAGGCACCTGAAAAAGACGGAGTTAAGTAATTAGATGGAAAATAACGAGAATAAAGTGTTTTTAACGGTTCACGGGCATTTTTATCAGCCGCCTCGTGAAAATCCGTGGCTGGAAGCTATTGAACAGCAGGACAGTGCTCTGCCTTTCCATGATTGGAATGAAAGAATTAATAACGAATGCTATAATCCGAATTCTATTTCCAAGATTGTAGATTCAAATAACCAAATTTTAAATGTGGTTAATAACTACGAATATATGAGTTACAATTTCGGTCCTACTCTATTGAGCTGGATGGAAGAATTTGCTCCTATGGCTTATGAACGTATTATTAAAGCCGATATTGCGAGCAGAAAAATGCACTCAGGGCATGGTAATGCGATTGCTCAGGTTTATAACCACATGATTATGCCTCTTGCAAATGAACGTGATAAACAAACACAGGTTAAATGGGGTATCAAAGACTTTGAATATCGTTTCGGTCGTGAACCTGAAGGAATTTGGTTAGCAGAAACCGCTGTTGATGACGATACACTTCGTGTTCTTGTTGAAAACGGAATCAAATTTACAATTCTTTCTCCATTTCAGGCTCAAAGCATTAGAAAAGAAGGCGAAGAAAACTGGCAGGATGTCAGCTGGGGTAATATCGACCCTGCTCGTTCATACAGATATTATATTAAATCTGCTCCGGGTAAATATATCGACTTGTTCTTCTATGATGGTGCGATTTCTAGAGCTGTTGCGTTTGAAGAATTGTTGAAAGACGGCAATAAGTTTGTAAACAGATTGAAAGACGGAATTTCTGCTCAAAGAAATTATCCTCAACTGGTTCATATTGCAACAGACGGAGAAAGCTACGGTCACCATACTAAATTTGGTGATATGGCTCTTGCTTATGCATTAAAATTAAAAGTCAAAGATTCAGGATTTATTATTACCAATTATGCTGAATATCTTGAAAAATACAGAAGCAACTGGGAAGTTGATATAAAACCTGTTTCATCATGGAGCTGTTTTCACGGTGTTGGCAGATGGAGCGATGACTGCGGCTGTTCTACAGGCGGACATCCGGGCTGGAACCAAAAATGGAGAAAACCGTTAAGAGAGGCTCTCGATTATCTGAGAGATGAAATGTGTGCGCTTTATAAAAAGAACGGTAAAAAATATTTCTTGAACCCTGAAGAAGCAAGAAATTCTTATATTAATGTAATTTTAGACAGAAGCGATTCTTCTGTAAAAGCTTATCAGGATGAACAGTTTGTTGAAGGTTTAAGCGATGAGCAAAAAGTTCGAGCTATGGAACTTTTGGAAATACAGCGTCAGGCAATGTTGATGTATACAAGCTGCGGCTGGTTCTTCTCTGAGATTTCAGGTATTGAGACTGTTCAGATTATGAAATACGCTGCAAGAGTTATGCAGCTAGCTAAAAACTTTATTAAAAAAGATTATGAATCAAGATTCCTTGAACTCTTGGCGGAAGCAAAAAGTAATCTTCCTGAATTTGGCAATGGCAAAGATGTTTATGAACGTTTTGTAAAACCATCAATTGTTACAGCCAAGCAGATTGTAAGTTTGTGGGCAATTTCTTCTTTGTATTCTGAAATTGAAGACGAAGAAAGTGTTTATTGCTATAAGATTAAAAAACATTCTTATAAAAGAGTTGTTAAAGGTAATTCCCAGTTGGTAATCGGTCATATTGAAGTAACTTCCAAGGTGACTTTGGAAAAATCAAACATGGTATTTGCTCTGCTTCAATTCTCGGGCGGGGATTTCCATTGTGCGATTAAGGAATACTCCGATAACTTTATGGAAACAAGAAAAGAACTTATCAGAACTTATCTTGTTTCGCCTCTAACTGAAATTATCAGAACAATTGATAATTATTTCGGGGCAGAATATTTTACGCTTAAAGATATATTTATTGAAGAAAGACGTAAGATTCTTCAAACAATGCTTAAGGGTAAATTGCAGAACTTTGCTAATACGTATGAATCAATGTATAACGAAGGCAAAGGTTCAATTTATCAAATGCAGACATTGGGTCTTGAAATCCCTCGTGAGTTTAAGATTTCTGCTCAATATGTTCTGACTAAACAGTTTAATGAGTTGTTTGCAGGTAAAGGATTCTTTAACTCTGATATCTTACAGCAGGCTTCTGATATTCTGTTTGAAGCAAAAAGAATCGGCATTGAGATTGATAATACTCCGACTGCTAAGATTTTTAGCAAAAAGATTGCACAAAATATCAGCAGATTGGCTTATGCGCTCGATATTCAGCAGGTTGATGCAACATTAGAAATTCTTGATTGTATCGGCAAGCTTGAACTCAAGATTGATATTGCGGAAGCTCAAAATTATTTCTTTACAAAAGTAATCGGTAATATTGAAGAAATGATTCAGAGTATGACTTGTGCAGCCGACAGAGAACTTGTAACAATGTTATTCCAGATTGGTGAAGATTTGAATATCAATATGGATTATTACAAGCAGATGTTTAACAGGGCACTTGTAAGGTGCTAGTTATGCAAACATTTGGAATTGATAAGAGCTGGATTGATGCAGGATTAAATATTGATTTAATCAATGAGATTATGTTGATTATTGCAGAAAAACGCAAGGATAGAGAGATTCTGCCTTCGCAGGATGATGTTTTGAATGCGATTAAACTAACTCCTTTAGATAATGTGAAAGTTCTTATAATCGGGCAAGACCCATATCCAAGTTCCGAGCACGCACATGGCTTAGCGTTTTCGAGTCTTTCCGATAAAACGCCCGCTTCTTTGAAAAATATTTTTAAAAAGCTTGAGAAAGATTTTCCTAATTGTAAACATTCAACTAATCTTTTGCTCGATTGGGAGAAGCAAGGCGTATTATTGCTAAATACTGCTCTGACTTTTGAAGGCAAAGATGTAAAATTATTAAAAGAACATACAAAACTATGGGCACCGGTGATTGAAAATATTTTTTCAATCTTAGCAAAACGCGGAAATCTTATTGTAATGCGATGGGGTTCTCACGCACAAAAAACTGGTGCTTGTTTTGAGGGTGTAGATAGTGTAACTGTAATGGATACAACTCATCCTTCTCCTTTATCGGCTCATCGCGGGTTCATGGAATGTGACCATTTTACAAGATGTAACAAGATATTAAAAGAAAACGCGATTAATTGGGCAACATAAGCTTAATTAGGATGATATTGTAACAAAACTACACAATAAGTAGTAATTTTTTGAAAAAAATTAAAGTTTTTGAATTTTGTGCCGTATTAATAAATATATGTTTTTATGCATATATCGGTTAAAGGCAAATACGTGACTAATACATTTTCACTTGGTAAAAATAATAGTAAATTTGGAGAAATTGATTTTTCAAAACTCAGAAGCGGGGTAACCAAAAAGGATCTGGGGATTGAAGAAGGCTCTGTGCTTGCTAATATTTTTGACAGCATTAATACCAATAATGAAGGTGATTCAGAGGCAAAACTCGACAAAAATGAATTAAATGTATTTTTAGAAATAATCAGAAAATTAGCAGACCCCAAAAGCAAGCAGGATAAAAAAGCCTCAAATCTTTCAGAAGGTGAAGCTAAGAATTATGTGATAAATGGTCAAAAACTGGGTGGTAAACATAAAAAAGAATTGCTCACCTTCCTTAGTAAGCTTTCTGAACTTACTAAGGGTGTTTCTAATATAACACCCAACAATGGTTCTGAACTGATTACTTATGACGATGGTCATACGGAAGAAGTTTTTCCTGATGGAAAAACGATAACAACAGTTTTTGATGAGGCAAAGGGCCTTAAGACTGTTACAACAAAAGAAGTTATCGGAAAAGGTTCTGTTTACAAAGAAACTGTAGAAACTACAGAAACCACTGATGAGGGTGAAGTTTACACCGTTACTGAAGATGGAGTAATTAAACGCAAGAAAACGACTGTAAAACTTGACGGTAATAATACAAAAACAGAAAATATAACTTATGAAAACGGCTGCGAAAAAAGCTCTACGATAGATTATTCAGACCCTAATATTCATGAAGAATATATTTATGAAAACGGAGTACCTGTTCTTAAGAAAAAAGTTGTTGTTACGGAGCCTGTTGCCGAGAATGGTGAATCGAATTCTAACAGTAAGATTACTGAAACAATAACTTACGACGGAACGAAAACAACAACCGTAACTGAAAACAACAATAGAACCCTAACTGTTGTGAATGACGGAAGTGATATATTAAGTGAACATGAAGTCAGCACAAATAGTGATAATCAAACTGTAGACAGAACCAGAGTTTATAGCGGTGACGATTATACAGAAGATATCTCTGTTGATTCTCAACCAAGAAGCCAAACAAAACTCGTCGATGGCAAAGAATACACAGTTATTTATGACTCTGATGGTAATGCAACCGGAGTTGTTGTACAGTATGGAGAAACAATTAAAAAACTTGCCAAAAAATTTGGAGTTGATGAAAAAGAATTAGTAAGAGTAAATTCATCTGTTGTAAAAGGTGGGCGCATTTCGGCAGGAACTGTAATTAAAATCCCTCCAAAAACTGATGGTACACGTATACAAGCAGATGACTCTGCATTGCAGGGACGTATGTCAAGAGAAGAAGTTCTTGCAGAAGTTCAGCGTATCAGAGAACAGCAAAGACAAGAACAAGCACGAAGACGCGAAGAGCAAAGACTTGCTGCTTTAGCAAAGCAAACGGTTATTGCAAAAGGTCAGAACGGATATTACATAACAAAAGACGGTTATGATACTTACCGTTACTTTGATAATAAAAATAAAGAAATTGATGCAAATACATTTAAATCAAAATGTCCTAGTATATATGAAGCACATGCCGCTAAATTAAGAGGTGCAACAAGAAGAACAGCTAAAAAGTATGATACAGCAAGAATTCAATCCGGTGCTAAACAGTTAGCTGGAAAGATTTGGAATCAGATTGATGGAATTTCAAGAAATACTAATACAATTAATTTGTTAAGAGCAATAACTCCTGAAAATGTCGCTTTTGTAGTGTCAGAGTATCAAAGTCTTAGAAAAGTTTCTTTAGCAAGAGATGTTGATGAGGAATCAGGCTTAAATTATAAACACATACATGAACACATTTGTGCAAAACTTGTAGAACAAGCTAAGGTTGTCGGGGTAAAAATAAATGTCGATTATAAAAATATAACCGATATAGGTAAGCTTGAAAATTGGATTAGAGATGTTTCAGCTGTTATAAGAAGAGTTATGACAAACGCTACAACCACTTATTATGCAACTGATGCAGAGCAAACTCAACGTCAGAAAAATGTACAGGATGCTGCGGTTCAAAGATCTTCTGCTGCGCAAATAGTGGATGACTTAATTGCAGCAACAAGTGGTTACAATGATATTAAGAAAATTAAGGCTGTAATTGCAAGAATTGATAAGCCGGAAGAATTAAAAGAAGTTAACCGATTATTGGCACTTAGAGGGTATCCGCCGACTGATAAATATTCAGCTATTGAACATTTTATATATGACGAATCAGACCACAGTGTTTCTCATACATACAATTCATCTGATTATCTTGAAACAACAGTACAAAATTGGATTAATAAAGGTGTTTTAACAGGTCAGGCTGCAAATGAAGCACAAGCAAGAATGGCTGCTCGTGTGTTATTTGATGGCGGTGATGGTTTTGGTACAGATTGCAACAAAATCAAAAAAGCCGTACGTATGATTAAGTGTCCTAGACCAACCGGAAATAGAGCAGCCGATAATAAACAAGCACGTGAAGTTTATCGTTTAGTTAATCAAATGATCGCTAAGCATAATACATTCTATGGTTTGGGCAGCTCTTGTAAAGATTTAAAGGATTATTGTGCCGGTGAAATGTGGGATTATGAAGTTAAATATCTTAACGGTATTTTAGCTGAAACTAATGCTATTCAAGGCAAAGAAAAAACGGAAGCTATTACTGATTTGACTCAAGAGGCAGTTGAAGGTGCCGGAACAGATATTGAATATTTAGAACAAGCAATAAGAGCAATTGATTCTCCGGAAGATAGAAAAGCTGTTGAGGATAAACTGGCTGATTATTGCAAAAAGAAAGGTATAAAACTTCAAGTAGCCGGTCAATCATACCTGCAAGCAATTCTTTATGACGAATGTGATACCTTTATGGGAATTTCCACAGATCATAAAGAAATCCGCAAATTTAACGAAATGCTAATCTCTCAAGGCGCATATACTGAGAAAGAAGCAATGAACTTAAGAGCCGAACAGGCAGCATTGCAAATGTTGGAAGGCGGATACGATGATATTTTAGATGCTGTACAGCAGTTAAAGGACCCAAGAGTTCTTGTATTAGCAGAAAGAATCTTAAAAAAGAAAAATTCATCATATACTTCTTTGGATGTATTTTTAACTAAAAAATTGAGTCGCACTAAAGCTGATATGATTCTTGCAGAGCTGGCAAGTAATAATATGCTGACAACTCGAAACGCTAAAAATCAGGTTGTTGTTGACGAATGGGGTAATACGACTGTTGATGTTAACCGGGTTGCTGATGTGGCATATAGATTGCTTCTTAATTCTGATTTTGATATTCGTGCAATGGGCTTTAAGGCAATTAGATCTGAAAAAGTTGCTAAGCTTGTTGATGCAAAATTGAAACAAAGTGGTTCTTCATTGGAAAAAGTTCGTAATAAATTTAATGAAGAAAAAGCTGATTATGCTGCAAAGGCTGATTTTTGGGATGGATTAGGCTTTATGGACTTTGTTTCGGATGCATATCGTGAAAATACCGATGTATCCGATAATATGTTTGTTGAAATTGATGATGTTAACAGTAAACCTCTTGCTTTGACAAAGAAACAGCAAAATGCATATTTGGCTGCGGTTAACGAAATGGAAACAAGACTTCAGCAGATGGAGCGTGCATACAAGGAATCTCTTGAGTCACAAGGTGCAGTTTCTTGGTTCGTAAATATGGTATGTGAGACAAACGGTATAGGAACTACCAGAGAAGAAATTGAAGCCAGAATTGAACACGACAAAGAAACTATCAGATTACTTAAGCTGGGTGCAGAAGGCAGACTTGGCAAAATGGTTAACGGTCGTATGGTGCCTGTACCTTTCGAAGAAGTATTTGCAGAACGTAATGTCGGAGTAAAATTTGATGCTGCCAAAGTTGAGAAAGTTACAAAACAAGCTGAAATGCTTGCAGCAATGGATATTGCAAAAGAGCATATTGCAGTATGTTGGGAAGAATTGGATAATGGTTTAAAATCAGGTGATACAGCCAGATTAAGTGCTTCTATTGTGGATGCTTTAGAAAAAATATCCCAAATGCAGCCTGACCAGAAATTGAGTTTGCCTAATGGTTATAAACTCCGCTCCGGTATTATTGTTGATGCAAATGGTAAACCTGTTCCCAAGGCAGATTTAATTACGCTTGCAAAACAATTGCAGGCAGGTTTGTCAGACATATCAAAAGAATTATTCGGGGTAGAAATTCCTGTAGGAACATCGTTGTCGGGTGTTCATAAAATTCTTGATAAAGGATATGATAATAAGAAAGAAGAATTTAAACAACAATACAAAGAAGCTTTCGGACAAGAGTGTCCTGAAGAGATGGTAGATAAATATATTTCTACTATTGAAACCGGAAAAACCATTATTAACGTTGGAGTTATGATTGCCGCAGTTGTAGCAGCTCCATTTACAGGGGGTGGCTCGTTAGCTGTATTTGCTATATCTACAACTGCCTCTCTTGCTGTTAATGCTTTAGAAAATTCAACAGATGCCGATGGATGGACGAATGATGAATGGACGTCTGATGTAACACAAGCACTCTGGGATGGTGCTCTTTCTACTGTTGGTGTAAAAGTAGGTGCTTATGCAGAATCTTTTGCAAAAGGTGCTTCAAGTATAGGACAAGCGAATAAGTTTATCTCAAGGTTGCCTAAAAATTCTTGGGGAACAGCATTAAGAAATGCGGAAGCAGCTGCTATTAAAATAGAAAAATATACTGCAAGAATTGGTAAAAATGTATTAGATTCCCGCTTTGCAAAACTTACGTCTCAATTCCCTAATGCAAATCAAACAGCTTTAAGAAAAGCAACTGTTTTAATATCAAGAGCAGAGGCCGCAGGAATTGAAATAGGCAGTGATGTTCTTCAATCATTAGTTCAAACTTACTGTATGCATGGAGAATTTAACGAAGAACAGTTCCTGATGGATATGGTGATTTCATTAGGTGCAAACTCTGTAGGTCACGGTATAAGTTCAATAGGAGAAGTCCGTCATGCCGGTGATGCGATACCGACTCCAAAACCGGATCTTGTTCACGAATCTGTTTTGGGAAAAGCAACCAATAATAATGGAGGTGTTGCACAAGCAGGTACTGTTGGTAAATTGAATGAGACAAAGTTTGCTCAAGCAAAAGCTGAGTTGGAAGAAGTCTTAAATGCAGATAATTATGGCAATCTTACTCCTCAGGATTTAGAAACTCTTCAAAAACAAATTGATGCATTGAGAAACCGTGAACAAAGACGTGCTCTCCAACACATTTTTGATACTAAAAAAGCTGAATTTGAAGCAGCTGGTCCGACGCCAACGCCAGCTCCAAAACCCGAGCCTGCACCTGACCCTGTACCGGAACCTGAGCCGACACCAACGCCAGCTCCAAAACCTG
>JAAGKN010001058.1_pt1 | contig 63146 bp, 52 predicted proteins | sample 6206371 | NCBI WGS metagenome assembly JAAGKN01 (sample SAMN11533720, study PRJNA540317) | gut metagenome | isolation source: fecal pellets from male and female animal of same cohort | host: Peromyscus leucopus | place: USA:CA | collected 2017 | reverse complement strand
TGACGGCTGATATATGCAATCAGATACACCCTACGCTTATCGGGGCAAATATGCTTACGATTTATCCCGATTCTGAACTTTATGCTGAAATACAGCGTGGGAACTGGCAGGAGGAAGGCGAACTTGAAAAATACAAAGAGGTACGGACGCTCATTGAAAATTTGCAGATACCGACCATCTTTGCAGCAATGGGAGCTTCCAATGCGTATCAGTTTCATGGGCAACTGCCGAAAGACAGGAAAAAGCTGTTGGCGTTTCTCGATGAAATCATAGGAAATGTCAGCGAAGAAGAATTACAGCGATATAGAAAAAGTGTTCATCATCTGTAAGTGAAAGGAGGATCAATCATGCACTTTACAGGCAGAACTTGGCGACCGCCGTATGAAGCACATTCGATCATTATACAGGCTACTTCTGGCTGCACCTATAACAAATGCAAGTTTTGTAGCCTGTATAAAAATGAGTGCTTCAGAATGTCGCCAATCGAAGAATTTGAGGAAGATTTAGCAGAAATAAAGAGCTACCAACCGTATGCAAGAAGAATATTCTGGACAGGGGCAAATCCTTTTGCAATGAGCTACGACAATCTTAAACTAAGGGCTTTAACGGTAAGGGACTACCTCATTAAATGCCAGACAATGGCTATGTTTGCCAGTATCCGTGACATTAAAAACAAAGAGGTGTGGCAGCTTAGAAAATTAAAAGCAATGGGCATTAACGGTCTAAGCATCGGCGTGGAAAGCGGTGATGATGAAACGCTTGCCCTTGCAAATAAGGGATATACTTCGGCTGATATTCTGGAGCAATGCAGGAAGTTAGATGAAGCGGGTATAGAATACTATTTCGTTTATATGACGGGGCTTGCAGGAAAAGGCGGCGGATACCGAAATGCAAGGAATAGTGCAGAGCTTTTTAGTCAGCTCAATCCGTATTTTGTTTCCGTGGATTCACTCACACTTTTCCCAGATACGGAGCTATACAAAATGGCACAGCAAGGCTTATTTGTGCCTGCCGAGGAAAAGGAGCGTATTCGTGAATTGCAAATACTAATCAACAACTTAAATATACGCACACATTTATTTGCAAACACGGTTTCAAACTTTACACCCGTAACGGCATATCTTCCCTATGACCGTGAAAAGGTAACAAATGAACTGCAATTTGTTTTAGATAACACGGACGAAAGGGAGATGCAGGAATATAGAAATAATTTGAAGTCTTTGGGATAAGGCTTGTATTTTAAGTTATAGCCCACCAAATAAAAAAACAGCGTTTTGGTGGGCTGTATCTTCACGCCCAAATGAAAATAGTTTAACCCTCCAGACCTGTTTGAAGTTTGGAGGGATTTTTATTGCCTGCAAGCAACGGCTTCTACTTACATATACCATACCGAGGATGGACGGATAACCTGTTAAAAAAATCCTCGTCAATGCAAGGGGGCTTTGTACCTCAAAAGTAGAAGCCAAATCTCTACATAATAGAAATAAACTCTCCCTAAACCGTAAAGGTATGACAGCCTTTGCTGTCGCCAGATAAGGATGTTTTTATGTAGGATACAGTGTAACTCTGTAAAAGGGATTACACCGTATCCTTTTTGTTATGCTACGAATTTGAAGTCCTGCGGATTGTTCCGTATTTCTTCCATCGTGGCAAGGATTTCTTTCTCCGTGGGAATATCTATCATCCCCACCGCCGTAAAATAAATATCTACCTTCACATGGCTGTGACCGCTGGATTTGTCGCTGTTGTGGACTTCGATACGCTCAATCAGAGAATTGACAAGCGTAGGGGTAAGCTCCTTAATATCAGTCATTTCTCGCAAAGTGCGTAAGACGAGCCTTAAATCCATTACCCGCTGTTCGGCGTTCTGCAAGGTCTGGCGGTTTTCCTCTACTTCCTGTGTCAAGGCTTTCTGCTCCTTTTCGTAGTTCTGAAGCATTTTAGCAAACCGTTCATCAGAGAGGATGCCGCCTGCGTTCTGCTCAAACACCTTTTCAATCAGCCTGTCGATTTCTTCTATCCGCTTTGTGCCGTTCTCCACCGCCTGCTGAAGCTGTTGGTATTCCTTCTGCCGCATGGCGTTGTTTTTCTTTGCCAGCAGATACAGGAATACCGGCTCATAACAGCGTACAAAATCGGATAAGTCGCTGACAGCTTCCAGCACAAACTGTTCAAGGACAATGTCACGGATATAGTGCATGGAGCATTCCCCTCTGCCGGATTTATATTGGGAACAGCGGAAATGCTCCTGTTTCCGTTTCATGCTCTTGGCGGCTACAAAGTGCATTTTTGATTTGCAGTCATAGCAGTAGAGCAATCCCGAAAAAAGGCTTGTCCTGCCGGTTTTCGTCGGTCTGCGCTTGTGTTTCCGAAGCTCCTGCACCCTCAGCCATTGTTCCTCGGAGATGATGGCTTCCTGCATATCGGGTATGATTTGGTAATCTTCCTCGCTGTGCTGGATTCTCTTATGGACTTTGTAACTGACGGTAGTGCTTTTAAAATTGACGGCGCAGCCGGTGTACTGCCTGTTTTCAAGGATATACCCGACGGTCGCCTGTTCCCACCCGCAAGGGTTTTTCGGGAGTTTCTGTGCATGTTTCCTGCCGATGGATTCAAAATAGGCGGCTGGGGAAAGTATCTGTTCTTCTTCCAGCTGCCTTGCAATCTGCATTGTGCCTTTTCCCGCAAGGCACAGGGAAAAAATCTTCCTTACGGTCTGTGCCGCCGGTTCGTCGATTACCCATTGTTTTGGGTTATAGAGGACTATGCAACAGACAGCGAAAGCGGAACGGAAGAACGCATATACAACCGCTTACCCAAGTATGCAGACCTTGGAGGGTATGAAACAGACTTAAACGGCGCTTGCACATTCTATACCGTAGACGAGCAAACCACGCAAGACATGGGCGAGCTTATAGAGCGCCTAAACCTGACCGCAAAGCAAGCAAAAGTATTGCAATTGAGACTATGCGGATACGGCGATAGAGCAATCGCCACCTACTTAGGCGTTACCCTTAGAGCGGTACAGAAAACACGTATTGCAATCCAAGGGAAAATAACCGATAACAAATAAAACCAACGATACACCAACAGAGAGGCGGACAGCGTTCCGCCTCTTTTCTTTTTGGACAACATCCAGAACCGCAAAGGCACACAAGCCGCACAGACGGCAAGGGTAGTACCTTTGCGGTAGTAGGTGTAAGGCAAAGCCTTTCAAAGCCACTGCTGAGGCAATATCAGTATGAGTACATTTGCTATCAAATGCGTCGCTGGGTGCATAGGAATTAAGCCTATGGTTCGGATAGTGAAAACCCCCAGAGTTGCACCCGATTAGATGTGAAAAGAGGTCGCATAAGTCTAAATGCGTCAAAATGAGGGCTATACACCAAAGCATATAAAATCGGTTATAAATGGCGATTTGACAGTGTACCGCATTTCCCGAGGGAGATGCATTTATCGGGTTTATTCCGAGGAATTACTCGAGCATTTGTCATTCGCAAATCATTTGTAACCCGTTGATTATGTGAGTAATGCGAAAGTACGAAAATAAGTAAACCGCCTATAACGGCTGTTTTGATATACCTATAAATCAAGCACATCAGCCGGTAGTTATGAGATGCCCGCTGGTGTGCTTTCTTATGGGCTTATCGTAACCCATAAATAATAGCCGAAAAGAGGAACTCGTTATGGCAAACAGATTCGGTATCACAACAAAAATAGAACTTCGTGAAAAGGCGGAGGCTCTTATCAGTGAGTATAATGACGCTGTCCAGAGCGGCAACTTTTCTCCCGTTATCGAGGTTCCGAAAATTGACGCATCGGGCAATCCCATGAGTGAAAAGGAAACTGTACTTATCAGGGAAGTCGTCGAGCAGCTTATCAATGAGTATACTGCTATCGCCCGTGGAGAGTGCTTCGCTGCACTCAAAGAAACAGCCGACCCCATGATTGAGGCTGTCAAGCAGCTGACATTTTCTACTATCCGTATCGTTGACAAAAAGGTTGGCGAGGATAAACAGAAAACTCCTGTATCGTCCATTGAGAATGCAGAAAAGCCTATTGACCTGCTTAAACTTCATAAGTATGTTGGCGACGACGGCATCGGCAAAGACAAAAATTGGGCTTATATGGTTGAGAAGCTCAATTTCCTCATGACTGCACAGAAAGCAGTTGATCTGGGTATCAACCCGAAAGAGATGCACGACAGTTATGCTATGTCCAACATTAGCAAGCAAATCGACCTTGGCAAAACACCGACAAGTAAAACCAACATTCTTAAAACATTGCAGGCTATTGTAACAGCCATGATCGGTGAGGAATATAAGGCAACATCTCATGACGTTAACTTCCTTATGTCGGTATACTCACGCAAAAACCGTGCAGCATTGACTGTGACTTGCGCAAATCATAAGTATATGCGCCAGTACATGGCGGAAATCTGTCACCGTATCGTACTCGGCAAGTCTTATGCAGTAGATTACAAGAAAGCCCAAAAATAATCAGCCTCAGGTTTTTCAGACATCGCCCGCAAGGCTGGCTGAAAAAAACCAGCCTTGCGGGGTATTTGAGTAAACGGTATATAACCGACGGAATGCGTGTAAACCAAATAAATTGGGAGGAAATAGATATGGGCTACGAAGATTTTAAACGCAGGGTAAATGCTCTCATCGACCGTGCCGGTGGTGGTATCACAGTTCGCTTTAACAACGATACCGATAAGGGCAGGTTTTTCGCAAATTGCTCAGATGGCACCACCATAATCGGGCGTCCTTCCGGTTTGAAAATAACCGTTCGCTATGGTTCTGGGCATCAGGCAATGGCTACAATTTAAGGACACGGCTTTATGCAACCACAAACACAACAACCACACAATATAACCACACTGTCGAAATTGATTTTTCGCAGAACCTATGATATAATATCGCCAGACAACCACAAAAGGGCGGTATTTGAAATGGATAATAACAAGCAAACTCAAGAACATATTGGTGAAAAGAAGCAACTTTTTTATCCCAGTAATGAAAATAATAGCGATATCAAGTTTTTATTTAAAAAGTGCGATGTTCCAGAAATTTTGATGTCCTATTGGATTACAATTCCGGAATTTGTTAATAAAATTATTGAGGTTATGTCAGAGAAAAGACGGGAGATACGCATATAAATATGTAGACGCATTCGGCAAGCCGCAGTTTGTCTACTCATGGAAACTGGTAGCCACAGACAAGACCCCTGCGGGCAAGCGGGATGTCCCTGCACTTCGGGATAAGGTAAAGGAAATCAGCAGGGACTTGGAGGACGGCATAGACACTATCGGCAAGAAAATGACCGTATGCCAGCTCTATGCAAAACAGAACGGTCTGAGGAAGAATGTAAAGCACGGCACGAAAAAAGGGCGTGACTACCTTATGGGCTTGTTGCAGGATGACCCCTTTGGCATGAAAAGCATTGATGCCGTGAAGCAGTCGGACGCAAAGGAATGGGCGATACGGATGAGCGAGAAAGGCTTCGCTTTCCAGACCATCAGCAATTAAAGAAGACCTATACGCGGGCATATTTTGATGCAAAGACAGATGCGGGACGGGAAAAGTGACTCATATGGATGGTAGACAGACTCAATAAAAACCTAAAACCTATGTAATTGTTATTCGCGCCTTATTGGTATGAAATACATTTACAACTTCCAGTTTGTGAAACTGATAATCAGACTTTATCGAGGTAACAATATGCAAATCACAGTTATACACGGGCAGAGTCACAAGGGTTCAACCTATCACATCGCACATCGGTTGGCGGAAAAGCTGAACGGTGAGATAACGAAAATATTTCTGCCGAAAGACTTCGGTGAATTCTGCGTTGGATGTACTGCATGTTTTGGTGAGTCAGAGACGAAATGCCCGCATTATGAAAAGCTGTTACCTATTACAAACGCGATCGATGCAGCGGATGTATTGATTCTCGCAAGTCCCGTATATGTCTATCACGCAACCGGTGCAATGAAAGCGCTGCTTGATCATTACGGGTGGCGTTGGATGGTGCATCGCCCTGAAGAAAGAATGTTTTCAAAGCAAGCCGTCTGCATTTCCACCGCCGCAGGAGCGGGAATGAAAAGTACGAACCGGGATATGGCGGACAGTACTTTTTGGTGGGGTGTGGCAAAGACCTATACGTACGGCGTCGCTGTGGCGGAAACTTCCTGGGAGCGTGTCAGTGAAAAGAAAAAACAGTGCGTAGAGAAGAAACTTTCCGCACTGGCACAAAAAATTCTGAAAAAGCAGGGGCATATCAAGCCATCGCTAAAAACAAGGCTCTTTTTCTCTGTTATGCGTCAGATGCAGAAGTACGGTTGGAATAAGGCAGACATGGACTATTGGAAAGGCAAAGGTTGGACGGAGAAAAAACGCCCGTGGAAGTAGTACGAAATGAGGTTTATAAAATGAGAAAATATTATCCGAGATGAGTTTAGAAGAATTGTGGCAGCTCTTTCCGATTTTTCTGATGGAGCGTGTGCACATTAGGCTCTATAGTACGCCGAGAAAGAACGCGTATTTCATTGATATGCAGTTCTTTACTTGCTTGTAAACAAGCCTCCTTGCTAATTTGTTTGTGTAAATCTGCAAATTAGTAAGGAGGCTTTTATTGTGAAGAGCATCAGAAAGAATATTTATAAATAAGTACAATAGCAGGTTTATTTTAACTGAGAAGTCATTATAATATAATCATACGGAAAAAAGTTGAAATGAGATTAAGAGGGGATTCTGCGGATACTCTTTATTAAATATGGGAAATGTTGAAGAAAGGCGAAATTTCAGTTAAAGCAGAAAATATTCTGCCTATCATTAAAAAGTGGCTTTATTCAGATAAAGATATTTTCCTTCGTGAAGTTATTTCCAATACCAGCGATGCAATTTATTAATTGGAAAGATTGGTTGACATTGGTCAAACTAAGAATGATAATGAGAATTATGAAATTACAGTTTCTTATAATAAAGAAAATAGTACTCTAACTATTTCCGATAACGGCATAGGGATGACTGAAGAAGTAAAGGAATACATATCTCAGGTTGCATTTTCCGGTGCTGTAGATTTTTTGGGAAATATAAAGAAGCAACCGATTAAAACGGTATTATTGGTCATTTCGGTTTGGCTCTTATTCTGTATTTATGGTGTCTGATTTAGTTGAAATTGATACTTTATCTTATATTCCGGATGCACAGCCTGTGAAATGGATTTGTGATGGCGGGTCTTCTTATCAAATCGTGAGTTTAATAAAAATGAAAAAACTGTTTATGGAGAGAAGTTATATGCTTTTCGATATGATTAGTTAAAAAAATCATGTATAAAAAGAAACAATTACAAGATAATTATATGATTTAATCTACGTTTCGACGAGTTAAAAAACAGTAATTTGACATAGCTTTAAAATGATTGACTTTCACCCCCCCTTGAAAGCCAAATGGCGAAGCTATGCCATTTTACAAATGGGGGGAGTATGGGAGTATGGGATGGCATGGCATATTTGTTGAATCTGGGAGAGAAGATGATGTGTGCATGCAGATGACAAATCTCCTGAAACATTTAAACTTCACTGATTATGAACTCCTTGTACCAAAGCGAAAATTAAAGGAAAAACGCAAGGGGGTATTTGTTGAGGTTATTAAAACAATGTTTCCTGGATATGTTTTAATCAAAACAAATAATGTATGGGATATTTTTAATAAGACAAGGCATCTAAACGGCATATACAAATTTCTGCATAGTAATAGTGAGATGCAGGAAATCAGATTGGAAGAAATAGCAAATATTGTTTATATGGTAGATGAGGAGGGGGTAATTGGTATCTCTGATATATATGTGGAAAATGATAGAATTGTCGTTACGAAGGGACCGCTTATGAATTATGACGGTTTCGTTAAAAAGGTGGATCGAAGGAACCATCGGGTAAAGGTATTATTTATGTTTAACGGCGAAAGTCATTTTATTGATATATCAGTTAATCTAATCGATAAATTTCAGCATGAGACAGCCAAAGAAATTCCATTTTTTACAAGCAAATATTATTTATAGGCAACGCGGCATTTGAACTATTGTATATGATGGAAAGCATGGGATAGATCACCGAAGAAAAATAACTTGTGCGTTTCTTTTTGTGGCAAAAAGAAACAATTATTATAACATTCTCAGCTTCCGGCGTTGGCAGGATGCAGGAGAGTGTTATTTCTTTAGTACAGATATCAATACAATCGCAGTTGTATACATACATGCAGAGCCAAACTATTATATAAATCTGTTATATGCGATTCAACACTCAACTGACGGTAACACCGCCAGTTATTCGTCACTTTCAGGTATCATAATTGCAGAAAAAGGTACAAGATTTGGTTTTACAACGAAGAAAATTAACAAAGAAACTACTCCTGAAAAATTATCGGATGATTTTCAGATGGTTGAAATCGCCAAACGTTGTGGAATGGTCTATAGTATCGTAGATAAAACTGAAGTGAAAGATGTATTAAGGCGGATTATATCCTCATACGAGAAAAATAATTAGGTGGGTGATTAAATGATAAAAAATTGTGATAATTTAAAAGCATTATTTGATTTTTCACAAAAACAACGGGATAAAAAAGCAGTTATTTATAATAATCAATATATTACTTATTTGGAATTCAAAAATATGGTAATATCATTATCAGAGGAATTAAAACAACGCGGTATCAGCAAAAATGACTTTGTTGCAATATATATGTCTAATTCAATTGAGATGGTTTTATCTATGTATGCTATTCTTAATTGTAATGCCATTATCGTACCAATAAATATTGATTGCCCATATGAACAAGTTTCTAAGATTTTAATTGAGAGTAAACCAAAAATCATACTATATAATGAACATGTTGTAAAAGGAAATTTTGAAAATAATTATAATAATATAATGACCTTTTGTGTGGATTATAGGGACTTAGATAAAAATAATAAATCAGAAAATAAATTAATTGCCTATAACCCCAGTGATTCAGCATACTGTATTTTTACATCAGGGTCATCAGGTTTTCCTAAAGGAATTCTTTTAACATATGAAGGCATTTTGAATCATATAGATGCCAAGATTTCGTTATTGAATTTAACATCAGAGAGCCGTCTTTGCCTAAGCTTTAATATTGGTTTTGTCGCGTCAATATGGCAGATACTAACACCCATTTTGTTAGGAGCCCAGTTATATATTTATGATAATGATCTAATAAAAAAGCCATATCATTTTCTTGAACAACTTGAACGGGATGAAGTTGATATTGTAAGCATGATACCTCAATCTTTATATGGATATTGTTACTATTTGACAGGCAAATATCGAAAATTACAATTGCAAAATATTAAGTATATAATTTTAACTGGAGAAAAGGTAGACAAGGCTATAGTTGAAAATTTTTATAAAAACTATAATCATATAACTCTCATAAATGCATATGGGCAAAGTGAATGCTCGGATGATACATTCCATTATGCAATACCTCAAAATGTAATTTTAGATGATATACCTATCGGAAAACCCATCCAAAATATAACGTATCGTATTTTAGATGATAATTTAAAAGATGTTGCCCCCGGGGAAAAAGGCGAATTATATGTATGTGGGATTTGTTTATCGAAGGGTTACTTAAACATGGATCAATTAATGAAAGAAAAGTTTACAACTATTTCAAATTCCATATTTTATCGAACAGGTGATATTGTTAGGTTAAATAAAAACCAAGATGTAATTTATATTGGCAGGTCGGATAATCAAATAAAAATTCATGGATATAGAGTTGAACCGGAAGAAATTGAGTCACATCTTAATCAAATTGAAGGTATTAAACAATCTATCGTTACTGTGTTAGATAAAAATAAAATCGATAATATTTTATGCGCTTTCTATACAAGTGATAGAAATATTAATTCTAAGGATATTAAAAATTTCCTCTCAACAAAACTGCCTATACATATGATTCCTTCTGTGTTTAAGCGTGTTGAAATGTTCATATTAAACGCAAATGGAAAAATGGATAGATACAAAGTGCTGGAGTGTAAAGAGATTCATTATAACGAAATTAATCCTGTAACTTCCAATCCCAATACATTAACTGATATTCAAAAAAATATTTTTAATACAATCATTTCATGCATAAGAGAGAGAGTATCAGATAATATATCGTTGGATATGGATTTAAATAGTGCTGGTATTAATTCAATAACATTTGTTTCAACTATTGTCGCATTAGAGAATAAATTTGATTTTGAGTTTGATGATGAGATGCTTGTGATAACAAAATTTCCTACCCTTAAATCGATGATTAAGTATGTGGAATCGAAAATAACATGAGTTTAGTATTTAACTGTAACTGAGTTTTTATTTTGCATAGTTAATTCATTATCGGTCTTGTATAATACTGGATATATAAAGGTAATGATAATTCTTAAAAAAATGAACATTGTTTGAAAAAAATATTGCAAAAACGGTAAAATTAATGTACACTATAAATATGGAAAAGATTTGAACTTAAGGAGAGGAAGTGGAATCGAATAAAAAATATGCTGTCGCCCAAATATGGAGGCGGAGATACACGGATGTTCGGCAAAGATAGGTAACTGCAGTGCGATGTTGGAATACCATGGGCTGCCAGAGTAGGTACCCTGAGGAAATTTCCGGAACAGTATAGTCATTTAAACAAATTGAATAGTTTGGAGAAAATGAAATGAGTAAATTAAAAAATATGCGAGCTATTGAAATTCCAAAATTCCGGGCATTATCATCGGGAATCAAGACACTTGATGAACTTTTTGGACCGGGAGATAGTTTCTCCTCCTGGGTGAATAACCATAGGCATCTTTTTAAAGAACATATTTATGAACCGCAGGATTTTTTGTGGCATGAAAATAATGATACAAACAGATCGACTTGGGTTTTGGCGATCAAGGATGAAGTGACCGAAGCAGATACAGCACCTTATGAAATTATAGAATTTCCGGGGGGGATGTTCTTGGTTGCTACCGGGGATGAAAACGACAACGATGATTTAAATGAAACGATCATCAGTATGGTGGATTGGATTAATAACAACGAGGTTTTTGAACATGGTGATTTGCCCGGCATGTGCAATATGCCCAATCCTGATGGTGCAATAGATCAAGCATTGGGAATAGCTCAGCAACAAATTTATTTACCAATAAAATTCCGCCAAAAATGAATTTTATGGACATATGAGGTGCACCATGAATAAGTCACAAATAGATTTGAAATCGTTGGAAAATGTAGGGAAAGTAATAGCATATTCTCAACCGGATGGATTATTTGTATCCGCTCCCAGTCAAAACGTATATTTTCATGTGTTTGAGAAGCCATTAAAGTCATATGTCAAATTGCCGCAACGGTATCGATTGCCTTTGCAGATTGATTTGACTGTCAATGTGGCTGTTCCAGGTTTCTATCTTGTTTTAGGTAACGGTCATCTTTCCTTTGGTACCAGACAAGACAATCGGAGTATTGGAGATATATGTAACCCGGATTGTAAAAAGCCACACTCCTTTTCAAATGGCGTTAAATTAAACCAGGATGTGCAAATTCGCATAATATACGGGTTAAAATTTATGCAGATTATCGTTGATGGGGAGACCCGTTACTTTTCAAAAAAAGAAAAGTATATGCGTGCACAAGACTTTGGTGATAAAAATAATGCTGGATTTGAAATCATGTTAGCACCCGATAAATTGGCCAAAATATTAATAAAAGAAATTTTGTTGGTTGAGTACGAAACGGATCCTGCTGTGATCCCTTATGAAAATACGATTTCGCCTGCAAATCTCTCTAATAGCAAAGGAGTTAAAGTTGATTTTCTGGAGTGCATTTCTGGACTGTCAAAAGAAATACAAGATGAACTTGTCAAATTGAATGACTATTTACTGTCTCAAGAAAGTCTAAAAATAAAACGTAAAATTGAGGGTGACCATAAGGGATGCAAGGTCACTTATGTTTCTTCATTAGGTTTTTCTTATTCTTTGCTGATCAGCGAAGAATTGTTGAATCATTTTTTTTGGTGGTATATGGTTTCTAATTATAAATACGGGAATCAATATATGGGGCGAAAAAATGATTTAACGAATGAAACGCTGCAATTGGCAGAAAGCTTATCACCGGAGATCGCTTCCAGATTAGTGGGTTATTTTAACCCATGTGTTGGTTGTGTAAAAGGAGGCTGTAAAGGATTAACAACATATGAGTTCAAAAACAGAAAATTTAATGCATGCCATGGAAAAATATTTTTGAATATGGATATGCAAACATTTCGTGATATCAGATTCATGTTTGATACTTTGCAAAAAGTATTATTACAGAATGGCTTTATCAAACAATAATAAAACAACTTAATTTTCAATTACCTGTATATAAAGCGGCTGCGTGCATGCTTTGTATGTGGGTAATTTCTTTTTATTGAGGGAATTTAACTATGTTTGGTATTATTATCAATGACGAAAATCACAAGAAAGAATTGGTGTATATATGAATCTGTTTTCAATTTTTTCAATTCAAAATCAATATCATCTTACACAGGATTTTACCGATATTAAGAAAAAGGATATAAAATTCCATTTTAAACAAATATGTGATTATTTATTGGAGAAAAAGATTTCATGCATTTATTGCAAAATATTTTTACAGGATTTATCGCTTTTAGATGATTTGATCGTTGCCTTTAAACGAACTGGTCAGGATCCGATATTGATTCCCTTAGAGTATCAGTCGGTGTCAGGGTCTGTTATGAGTGGAATTCACCTTTTTGGTATCCATAGCGACGAACTAAATAAATTTGAACGCACCACTACCTCTGACGGAGGAAGTGTTTGTTATACATATAGAGGTTTACGATATTACCATGGAAAATATGCTTTCCAAAATAGCTTTGATGCATTTGCTTTCTGCCAATCGTCTCTGTTGAGGTGTGGTCTAAATCCAACAACTTTAATTCGGACATGGTTTTATCTTGATCACATATTTAAAAATTACTCGGATTTTAATGTAACTCGAAATAATTTTTTTGATACGAATGGTATATGTTATGATAGGAATTCTCCTGATCTACCGGCCAGTACTTGCATTGAAGGTTCATTTTCCGGCAAGCATATTATGCAACTTTATGCTGTCGACTTGACAGAGAGTAATGCTGTCAAAAGACGTATCTATAATATTTTGCAAAATGAAGCGGAGGGTGATCAATATTTGTATCAACCCGCTTTTTCAAGAGCAATGCTTCTTGATAATGGATGTCATGTAGAATTGCAGATTTCGGGCACGGCAAGTATAGGAGTGGAGGGGAAAACTCTCTATGAAAATAATCCCTATCAACAGATTAGAACTACTCTAAAAAATGTTTTCAGTCTTTTACAAGAAGCTGGTATGTCGTGGGAGCATCTATGCGAATGTACGATGTTTTTTACAAACGCAAATATGTACGGTTTGTTTAAAAAAGCTTGCGATGATTTACAAATTGAACATCCCAAGGGTGTGCGCGTAATTAGTCATGTTTGTCGAAAAAACTTGCTGTTTGAAATGGACGGTATTGCTAAGAGGAATAAAGGGAATAGAAATGAAATTTGAAAAACTATCTAAACAATTTAGCGAATGGACAATATGAAAATGGAAAAAATGAGTTTCGAATCTGTTCCTACAGTAACCGACCGGCATCAGTTTGTGAGTGAACCCAAATGTGTCTGTTTAGCTTTGAAAAACCTAATAACAATTTTTTAATAGTTTAGAAATAGCGACAACATTATTAATTAAATTAGTCATTGAATTTGAATACCGGATATCTATACAGTTCGAAGATGACGCTTTGGATGTAGAATTCTGTTCAGGAATTATCAATTTTGATGAATATATATGGGATTTATGTGAATGAAAAATAATAACAAAGGCCGACTTGTGCTCATATTGGTCAGAAATGACGCAATGGATTCGGTCTATGAAGAAATAGGTATTTGTGCGTTAGCAGCATATATGAGAGACAGGAAGTATGATGTGCGTTTATTGGCTGAGCATGTTGATAAACTTGATTACGAAGATTTAAAAGAGTACGGACCGAATCTTATTGGGTTTACTGTATATCAGATCAATAAAAACGCGGTCAGTAAGTGTATCGATAAAATTAAAAACATATTACCAGATACGAAGGTAAGCATTGGCGGTATTTATGCTACTTACGCCGGGGAAGAATTTATGCAGGAAAACCCCAATATTGATTTTTCAATTAAGGGGGTTGGTGAAGAGACGTTATATGAATTAACCGAACATGTCGTAATGGGTGACAATACTTTTGAAGAAATTGACGGGCTTGTTTTTCGAAAAAACGGAGAAATTGTACAGAATAAACCGCGAAGAATTAACAGAAAACTGGACGCTTATCCCTTTATTGCTCGCGATTTTTTGCACAGTCAACCTTTTAAAGTGGCTAAGATTTTAGGATCCAGAGGATGTACCGCAAACTGTTCTTTTTGCTCGAATCAGTTGTTTTACAAAGGTTGGTATGGTCGCAGTATAAAAAATATTATTGACGAAATGGCTGAAATTGTTAATGTTCACCATATCAATTGGATTATGTTTGACGATAGTAGTTTTGAAGATCCGTATAATGATTTACGTAGGGTTTGGGAGTTTGCTAATGCTGTTAAAGATTCTAAAATCAAAGTAAATTATTATTTTAACATACGCGCAGATTTTTATAAAAAGGCCGATCCTCAGCTAATGTCGTTGCTTAAAGAATCTGGTCTTAGGGCGGTTGGGTTAGGTCTTGAATCAGGAAATCAAAAAGATTTAACACTTTACAATAAAAAAGCAACTATAAAAGATAATTATCAGATCGTCAGGTTTATGAAACAGTATGGGATATACATATATTGGGGATTCATGAACTTTAATCCATATACAAATATTGAATCTTTAAAGCAAAATTTATCATTTATCAAACATATTGAGGCTCCGTTTCTCTTTTTTTCAAAGGTTGATCTATATCGAGGTACGAGTTTGTTTGAAAAGGTTCAGAAAGATCAGTACATATTGGGACAGAATAGTTGCGGAGAATACATATATAGGTTTGAGAGCGAGCAGATTCAAATGTTTTCGAATTATTTGTTTAATACCTATAAGAAATTAAACGATACACACGACAGAGTATTTGGTTCATTGGAAAACAGTATTAAAATTATTCCGCTGTTTCTATTGACAAAAGATGCAAATGAACTATCAGACATGCAGAATATGCTCCTAAACAAGACCAATGAAAGATATCAGAAATTAAAACAGAAATGTAACGTGATTATGTTTGATTGGCTCGAATCATTGTTGGCGGCAATCAGTCAAGGTGCTACGACATCGAAAGAATTCGATCAAATTACACGAAAAGAACTAAATATTGCAGACCTTAAGGAAGTTGCAAATAGATTAAATCGGATCATGACAAGTTTGATAAAATGATGAGGCTTATAATGAAAGATAAAGTTTTACTTCTATTTATTTATGAACATACAAAAGATCCTTTACCGGAGGAAAGCGGCATTTGTATTATTGCGGCTTTGCTTCGGCAAGAGGGTTATAAGGTTACAGTAATATGTAAAAATGTTAATGATATTACTGTTGATGATCTAATTGATGAGCGGTCTGTACTGATTGGATACACCACTTATCAATTTAACAAAAATACCGTGAATCGGCATATAGCAATGATTAAGAAAAAATATCCGGAAATTAAATCTTTCATTGGTGGAATCTATGCTACATATAGTGGAAATGAAATGATGGAGGAAAACAATGCCATTGATTTTTGTATACGGGGTGAAGGCGAGCATACTACAGTTGAGTTGCTAAAGGCCATAAACGGCGAACTTCAATTCTCGGAGGTAACAGGATTAACCTATCGGTCAATGGGAAGGATCATTGAAAACCCAGATCGCGAACTCAATGACGACTTAGATACCCTACCGTTTGCAGCGCGTGATTTACTAAATGATGGTCCTCTTACTATTGCAAATATCCAAGGTTCCAGAGGCTGCTGTGCCAATTGTTCATTCTGTACAAGCAAAATTCAATGGAAAAAATGGCGGGGGCGTTCCATAAACAATATTATTGATGAAATAGAATATTTAAAAAGGGACTATTCAATTAACGTTTATAATTTCTACGATAACAGCTTTGAGGATCCGGATAAATATCTTAATAGAATCAGAGAATTTGCCAGTGAATTAAGCAAGAGAGAATTAAATATTTTTTACAATGTATACATTCGTGCTGATTTTTATAAAAAAGCTTCCGATTCTATTATGAAGCTTTTGTTTGATACAGGTTTGCGCTCCGTTGAAATCGGTATTGAAGCTGCAAACGAACAGGATTTAGCTCTTTATAATAAAAAGACTACTGTCCAGGACAATGAAAAGATAATTGATTTTATAAATCAATATGGTATTATTTCTCATTTGGATTTTATTAATTTTAATCCATATTCTACAATAGATTCCATTAAGAAAAACCTTGATTTTTTAATTCGGCATAACAGTATGTTTAATTTTTTTTCAAAATTAAATATATTCCCCAAAACTTCAATATATGAAAAAGTGGTTAGAGACGAATTGTATTCTCATCGTGACAGCGAAGGACTGGATCATTATAATTTTGTAGATCCGGTGATATCCATATTATGTAAGTATATTATTGGCATAAAGAATGACTTGATCGTCAATTACGATAATATGTTTAATCAAATGAAATGGCTAATGGTTTATATACCGCTTCAACTATCTTATATCAGCAACCGTCATCCTGTATCAAATTTGGCGGCGCATTCCTTAAAAGAATATTCGTTGAAAATAAAAACTTTAAACACTTCGATTAATGCCTTGCTATACAATTGGATCAGTGATTTATTAAAATTATGTACAACAAGCAGTATGAAACAGCTACCTGAAAATTTGAGAAATCTTACGCATGATAAAAAGATTATGGAATCACTTCAAACATTATTTCAACAAATTGTATCGTTGAACAAAAGGGTAAACAGATTAAATATTTATAGTACAGTGCAATAAATAAATTTAAGTATGAAAGGGAGGAGCTTATGATAAATAAGGTAGCGTTAGCAGTCATTACTGAAAAGAATAATCAAGAGGAATTGGGAATTTGTTATATAGGTGCATTATTGCAAAAACATAATTACTTAGTTACTTTGTTTTCTAATAATAATGTGACAATCATAAAGGAAAGATTGGAAAAATATCAACCGGATTTTGTTGGTTTTTGCGTCTATGACAAGACATATATTCAGACAATTAACTTGTGTAAAGAAATGAAGAAAAAATTCCCTAAGTTAGTTATAGTTCTGGGTGGGAGGAAAGCATCCGATTCATCTGAAGAAATCTTAAAAGAATGTGATGTTGTGGATTATGTTATAACTGGTGAAGGCGAATATGCCATGTTGAATTTAATCAATAACCTTAACAGCAAAACACCGATAAACGATCTTCCAAATCTGACATATCGTTCAAATGGTGCGGTTATTCGCAATAAAAATGCAAGAACTATTGAAAACCTTGATACACTGCCACACCCCATGCGAACGATTTTAGCAGAAGAAAAACTTAATACTGCGAATATACTTTCATCTCGTGGCTGTACGCAGAACTGCAGTTTTTGTTCATCCCCTGTTTTTTGGGAATCTGGGAATTGTTCAAAACGATGGAGAGGTCGTGACACGATGGATGTGTTGAACGAAATTAGAGAGATTTACGAAAAATACAATATCCGCTATTACAAATTTTTAGACTGCAGTTTTGAGGATCCAGACTATAAACTTGAACGATCAATGAAGATGGCTAAGCTATTGTTGGACAGTGGGATGGACATTTCATATATGGTTCAATTTCGTCCGGATATTTACAAAAAGGCATTGTTAAAGGAAGGATATATGCAAACGCTTGTCGATTCTGGCTTAGCTGCAGTGTTTATTGGAATTGAAGCCGGGAATGATGATGATCTTGCATTATACAATAAGGGGGTCACTGTTAATGAAAATTATGCATGTTTAGATTATTTTTCAAAATATGATATCCTGGTTAAATTTGGGTTTATTTCAATCAATCCCTTTTCAACTGTGAAACGGCTTCGGGAAAATGTGGATTTTCTCTATAAGACCAGAATGGCATCACGCTTCTATATGATTCGCAACTATCAAGTCATTGAAAAATCATCACTTTTTAAAAAGTTGAAAGATGACGGTTTATATTATTATAATGAAAACAAAAAAATTCATGATTATGTATGCAAAGATAAAGCGATTGACAAAATGAGTAAATTCGCAATCAAATATTTTAATCAGTATAACGGGGAAAAATTATATGTTTTAAAGTATTTCATTGAAATATTTGATGAAAAAATCGCTTTTATTAAAAGTTACTATAAACGAAGAAACCCATCGGTTTATGATATGGTAGAATCTTATAATCGCATGTATCTAAAGGTGATGAATGATCTAAACGAGAAAAGCAGGGATTGGTTTGTTCAGCTTTTGGATTTAGCTGAAACAGGTTGGGATGAAAAACTCGTTGAACGTGTGGTACAAAAAGTATTTCCCTATAGTTACTTAGATGAAATTTATACGAAAATGCTAATCATTCATAAAGAACTTTATAAATATTTGCTTGACATAAATGTCAAAGATGCTAACTATCTACTTTATGTTTAAAAATTGGTAGGCTTGACTATGCGAATTTTAATGTTCATTAACCCATTTTGGAGTCATGTGAATCCTAATTTGGCATTGGTCCACGAACTTATAAAAAAAGGCGTGGATGTAGTTTTTTTTACTACCCCAAAATTCAAGCCCTTTTTATCTAAATTATGTGAGGTTTCATTGTATCCAGATGATGAGAGCCTTTTCGACTGGGGAATTGAAAAGAAAGTCAAAAACATAAATGTAGGAATCCGAAAAATTGTTGACTATTACAATCGAAATTTTGATAAGCCATTTGTCAGGCTTTTTTCTTTTGCCAAAGACATGATAAGACAATTTGCTCCAACTTGTATTATTTATGATTATTTTGACGCAAGCTGGGCGAAGGATGCCGCAAACGCCTGCGGCGTAATTTCTATTGCATCCTCTCCTACATATGCAATAAACAGGGCAATGTTTTTGAACAAACCATCTGAATTTGCGCGGTATGTGTGGAGAATTCCTATTGATTCAAAATTGACGAATACAGATAGGGGGATTATCAAATTGGCAGAACACATTTCACGGAGGATCTGCTATGAAAAGAATTTAAAAAAATTTGATCTATTTGAAATTGGTAATTCTGATTATCTAAATTTGATTTACACCTCTCGCGATTTACAGCCATATGCAGAATATTTTGATGATAAATTTTTGTTTGTAGGCTGTCAAGTTTTCAAAGTTGATCCAACACCCATAGATTTTATTAGCCAATTGGAAAACCACCCAATTATATATTTTTCACTGGGCTCTACGATCCGAAGTGCAGATAAAGATTTGATGAAAGTATGTGTTGATGGGTTGAAGTCTATGTGTTCTCCTGTCATAATGTCGATCGGACCGTATGTAGAACCACAAGAGATTGCAGCAAATATTGGGAGGCAATTTATTCTTCGTGAACATGTGCCTCAGCTTGATATGCTCCGGTATACGGATGTGTTTATTACCCATTGTGGGCATAACAGCGTTAAAGAGGCGCTCCTGGCAGGTATTCCAATGGTTTGCATACCGATCCAAACGGATCAATTTATTAATGCGAAAGTTATTTGTGACAATGGTGCTGGCATTTATTTAGAACGAGAGGGTTTGACCGGAGAAATGCTCTGTAAAGCAGTAAAATATGTACTGAAAAATCACAAATCCATGAAGGAAAAAGCGCAGCTTATGGGTGAGTCATTACGTCAATCCTTTGAATTTGAATGTGCTGTGGAAAAAATCATGGATTTAGCAAAATTTTAATATAAGGGAAATGATCATTTTATGACAAATGGAATAAATGTGGATATAGGAAAGGCGCATAGCTGTTATGTGGCTGCAACGCAAAGTATAGAATCCCTGCTTTCAATATACCGGCAAAACTGCAGGACATCAACTAAAATCGTAAGTGCGGATGTTAATTTAAGTTCATCGTCTTCAGAAATTTTAAATTTGCAGGTTTTTACAACAAGGATGTTATTCCTTTTACATGTTGCTTTTCAAAAAATGACTGGTAGGAATTATTCCTTAATTTATACACTTCAAAACGGTAGTGACGGGTGTAATTCACTTTCCCCTATGTTGTTACAAATACCAGATGGCAGTACATGTCAGTCAGTTCTGGACAATATTACACAGTTTTTGGATAATATGAATGAAAAAAAGTATGAAAACATTCGAAACGACAAATTGATTTCGTCAAGTGCAAAAGTAATAATAGCGCAAGAGATAGACCATGATATTTATTCGGAGATCGATGATGTTGCGCTGCTCTTTCAAATAAGCAGACGGCAGAAAGGATTTGCGTTGTGTGTGTCATACCATGAAGGAGTTTATTCTACTGATTTTATAGAAGCTGTCGTATCAAGTTTATTAAATCTGGAAGAAACAGCTTTTTTAGCACCCGATATGTATATCAGTGATTTGTGCCTTACACGAGATTTTACACGTCTATCTGGTATACAGGTGCCTGTAAAAGATTTCATACAACAGTTTTATACGATTCCGTCTGGGTCGGAAGATAAAATCGCTGTTATTCAGTTTTGTCAGAATTCTTTTAATCCATTGTCGGAAAATGTTCATACTGAGGGAATGACATATGGTCAGTTGCATAGATTATCTGATCGTCTATCAATTGAAATTTTACAAAATTCACAGGATAAAGATAAAATTGTTTCGATTTGTGTCAGAGATAGAAGGTTGCTGGTAGCTTCTGTTTTGGCAGTAATCAAATCTGGTCGTCCATTTTCTTGTATTTTGCCTTTGTTTCCTAATAATCTTAAAAAACAAATTGTGGAGAATAATGCAAGTGAACTTCTTCTTTGTGACAGCTCTTTTTCTTTTGGCGGCGTGAAAACTATTACTGTTGATACGAGTAAATTAGCAGGAGGATCGCCTCTCAATTTCAGCGATTTAAAAGGCAAGAGCGAGATAGCTTATGCAGTGCAAACTTCTGGTACTACCGGTACACCCAAAAGGGTTACAGTAAAACGTAGCAGTTTAAATAACTATTTATCTTGGCGAAATACGCATTATCCAATTTCTTCAAAAGATATAACATTGATACTGCTAAACGAAAATTCGGATGCTTTTTTGGGTAGTTTACTGCCGGCTTTACTGGCAGAAAGTACCATTCTTATCGGAGAGTTGACTGACCAACGCAATTATGAAGCAATTGCAAAAATACAAGCCGCTTTTAATGTTACGAATTTTAGTGCAACTCCCCGAATGCTCCAGGCTTTGTTGCAGAGCGGCAATTGTGACCAATTCCAGTATATTCAAAGTATCATTGTTGGCGGCGAATCATCGGATCCTTCATTGTTTGATCTTGTTTCAGAAAAATGTCCTGATTGTGCCAGGCTTATTCATGAATATGGTTTAACGGAGACAACGATTACATGCTGTGCAAATACTGATTGGAGTAAAAAACATTCAAAATGTATTGGAACGCCAATTCAGAATACAGAAATCTTTATAATGGATAACGATAAAAAACCAATGCCCGCGTATTTACCTGGTATGATCTTTGTAGGAGGAACATGTGTAGCCTCGGTGGATAATGATAATAACTGTGAGGGCATGTTTAATACATTAGATGTTGGATACTATGATAAAGACGGGTTAATTTATTTTGTCGGTCGCCGTAGAAATGATTATAAGATTAATGGTGTAAGATTTAATGAAGAAGAAATCCGATCGATATTATTAAAGCAACCCGGTGTTGATGAAGTGGTTTCTTTTTTGGCGGATAATGGAAATCATCAGCGAGTCATAGTTTATGTGACTGGCAAAAACTCATTGAACTCGCAAGATTTATCCCGCAAACTGAATGAAGAATTATATTTACAGCACATACCTGTTACCCTTCTTTGTGTCGATAAGCTTCCGACTGACTTAAACGAGAAATTAGGAGCCCAGGAGTTATACGCAAAATCAGCGAATGTTCCTGAACTCTCTGGATACAACTCCATTAAAGACAAAGTTCGGTATTACTGGGGACAGGCTTTAAATTTGCAGGAATTTGATGATAAGAAAACATTTTTTGAATTGGGAGGGAATTCTATTCTTTTAACAAAAATGTATAAGGAAATACAGGCAGAACAAAATTGGGAAAAACTAAAGATGATTGACTTTTTCAAGTTTCCGACGATAGATTCGCTTGCTGAATATATTAAGACATTAGGTTATTCCTAACTCAAAAAGGAGTGGTGCTATGATTATAATTGGAATTGGCGGATCAGACCATAATGTATCCAGTTGTTTACTGGAGGATGGCGAATTAAAAGTATATATTGAAGAGGAGCGCCTTTCCAAAGAGAAACATGGAAACGGTGTGAAATCATCAATGTTAAAGTCAGTTGATTATTGTCTGGAGTATATGGGTTTAAAATACGAAGACGTGGACTACTTTGTTTCCAATGATTTATATTGCCCAAGGTTAAACAATAAAAAAGATTGTATGAATAAACTGATACGAATTAACCATCATTTGGCTCATATGGCTAGTGCATACTATCTTTCCGGATTTGATCAGGCGGCTATATTTGTTTCTGACGGCTCGGGTAGTGTTGTATCTCATTTCCATGTGGAAACCATGACCTTGGGATTTGCTAGTAATAAATGTTTTAAGGTATTAGACAAAATTTATGGAAGCAATACTTTGAATCCCGAATCCAGTAATGTAGTTAAAGGAAATTCATTTGGAAGATTTTATTCAAAGGTATCAAACTTATGTGGATTTGAATTGCATAATGATGGAAAACTTATGGGCTTGGCTTCTTACGGAACTCCAAGGTTTGTTGATCTATTTCGTTCTTTTTTTCGATTAACAGTAACACCTTATGGTCTGGATGTTATTGTTGATTTTGACGCTCAATTTAAAGATTTGTATAAAAAACTGTATGAAGAGACAAATGAAGAAAAAAAATTCCAGCTGCGCGCGGATTATGCCTATGCTGCACAGGCGCTCATAGAAGAAAAAACATACGAGATTTTGAATTATTTGTATGAAAAAAGTAAATGTCCTAATCTGTGTTATGCTGGGGGAACGGCCTTAAACAGTGTATTAAATGGAAAAATAAAAAAAATGACCCCTTTCGATTACGTATATATCCCACCAGTACCAAATGATTCCGGGACAGCAATTGGTGCAGCATTGTATGGATATTATAATCTTTTTACTGACAAAAAACCAACTTACCGACAATTAAATTCTGCTTTTTGGGGAAGAGATTATGACAAAGACAGTTATTTGAAAGCGATATACAAATATGGTGACCGCATTATTGTGGAGGAGATGTACTCTACCAAATCTGTGGTTGATGACTTAATTCAAAAAAGGGTCATAGGTTGGTATCAGGGACGATCAGAAGTTGGTCCGCGTGCCCTTGGCAACCGAAGTATACTTGCTGATCCACGGCATGCGGAAATGAAAGATATTATTAACAGTAAAGTAAAATTTCGTGAGAGTTTTCGGCCTTTTGCACCAATTGTCATGGAAGAACATGTATTAGAATATTTTGATACCGACTTCATTCCAAACCCATTTATGTTGTATGTAGGTCTGGTAAAAGAAGAAAAAAAGGAGTTGATTCCAGCAGTGACGCATGTTGATGGTACGGCCAGACTGCAGACTCTCAATCAAAAGGAAAATCCAAAACTGTACGATGTTCTGAGTGCTTTTTATAAAAGGACGGGGGTTTCCGTGTTGTTAAACACATCGTTTAACACAAAAGGAAAACCAATGGTTGAAACACCGATGGATGCAATAGAGTGCATGTTGTCATGTGGCATGGATGTGCTTTATTTAGGAAACTATAGAATAACAAAAAGAAGGTGATACGAAAATGGACTACTCTTATTCGAAACATTATATACCGGAACAAAAGAAACCGAAGTTTGATTTAACGAATCAATTATTTATTCCTTCTTACGGGTGGAACAAAAACCACTATTATCATTACGTCAATTTTGATGATCTGAGTTACAAACACTGGAAAGTTTCTTACAAAAGTGATTATGAAAACATGCAAAACCGTTTGAAAAGTAATGTTGACTATTCCCCCAATAATGACTTGCTGGACCACATAAATTTTTCTTTTGTACCCCATTCATCAATCATACATAATGATCGTGTATATGTGTTTTCTGTTAATGCTGTTTATTTCACCGTCATTGATACTAAGTTGAATACAGTATGTCAGGTTTATGAAGAACAACAAAAGATGATTTCCTCCACCAACGTAATTGTCGGTGATTCTTTATTTTATGGAAGATATAGTGCGGAGGATCGGTTAAAGAACATTGTTTACGGTACTCCCATACCATCAGAAATTGTATGCCTGAATTTAAAAACATTGCAAACCGAAGTGATTTGCATGTTTGAGAGTTGCAATATTATACACAGCGTATCGGTTAATCCGGAAGGAAGGTATATTATTGCCATATCGACAACAGCGGACCCTTATATACCTTTCTCCCAAAGGAAAAAAACATACAGTGAAGATGAATTAAAGAAAATGCTTGATGCAGGATTGAAAGATTCTCAAGTCCATATTTTTGATAGAAAGCAAAGAACTTATCAGGTAATCTTGATGAATGATTCACCAGCCCATGTAGAGTTTGGTAATGATCCTAACACCTGTTATATTTCTTCTCACAGCCTGGGAGTGAATCCTTATGATGGTTTTGTCTATTGTTTTGGAAAAGGAGCGATAAATCGGTTAACACTTGGTCAGACAAGTAAAGTAACCCAAAAATATCAAGGAGAGGATTTTTCAAGATTATCGACGCATAAAGTGTACGAAAGAAACGGTAAGCAATTTATTGCAGTTACCGTTTATCCGCAACAAATCTATATTATCGAAGCGGAGAGTATGCGGCTTACAGCGAAGATAAAACTGGCAGATTCAATCATGCCTGCAACTTTGCAGCATGGCGCATATCGTTATCCAAGGGTGGACAAGACTCCGTTTTCCGTTCATCCAATAAATGATTCTCCGTATTTTCTACTTATTACAGGAAAAGCGATACAGGTATATAATTATGACAAAATGGAAGAGGAATATAGATATCTGTATAATGTATTAAAAGATCCCATAGCGGTTTTAGGCCATTCATATAAAAATGAAAGAGAGGTTTAACTAATGTATACTAAAAATGATGTATTTGAGCAGGTAAAAAAAATAATTGCGGAAAATCTGGAGATTGATGGTCAGGATATTCAACTGGATCATATGCTTTCAGTGTATATTAAGGACTCGATTAATTTTATTAAAGTAGTTGTTGGAATTGAAACAGTTTTTGATGTAGAATTTACAGACAAGGATTTGGAAACGGATAATTTTACAAATGTTGAAAGTTTGGTCTTACATGTGTTAACCAAATTAGAACAATAATTATGGATAAGTCAAATAGTCTTAAAAACAGACTGGATTATGTAATGTGTCAACAACAGAATAGTGATATGGAAAAGTTATTTGATGCTTTGATTGATGAATTTTATAAGGAAATGAATTCATCCATTGAATTAGTAGCACTATTAGGTATGATAGAGGAGTTTTACGCTGATAAAATTTCTTTTGACTCATTGATAGATTATATACAGTCGGGATCTGAAAATGACATTACAAAACAGTCTGAAAATGAAATGTAACATAAAGGTCGACAGGGGAGCGAATTGTTTTTTTTCTAATATGCGCGATCTTGTCAACCATATATTGGACTTGAATTTAAAAGAATACAGTTTGTTTTTTGTATCAGAGTCACATAAAATCACGTATGATGGTACCAATGAAAATCCCGTGAAAAATTTTCATATACAATCCCTCCATGATTCGATTTTTCGGATTTGTGAATACTTTCATTTGGATTGCAGTTTTTATTTGAAGCAGAGAAAAAATGTGATTGATTTTTTAGAGAGCTGCATTGCGAATTCTCAACCTGCTCTGCTAATAGCGAACTCTCAGTTATTCACTTATCAAAAGCCGCCAGACTATTTAAAAAATGCAGAAGCCAAGCATATGGTTATCGTTCATGGAGTGGATTCTAAACAGAAAATTTTTTATGCTTTCGACACATATGTTTATGAAACGACTGCTATTGGGGATACTTATGAAGTTGAGTTGCCATATGACGAAGTGAAACGTTTTTCATTTGCAGCCTACAGAGTTTTTTTAAGTAAAAAATTAAATGTTGAAGATAAGATTGAAATAAATTATCGTAAAATTCTTCATGATTATCTGAACGTTGGCTGCAAAAATGGGGTAAATGTCTTTACAGCATTAGGTGATGATTTGAAAAGATTGAAAATATTGCCGAAAAGTTTGGTTCGCAAGTATTTGGAGGATATCCACTATTTCTTGAAAATACGCTATGGGTTTGTGAATCAATATTTAGGCAATATGATGGATGATATTCTGTGTTTTCAGGAACATAAAGCTTTTGCGTGGGAACTTTATGAAAAGTATTTAGAGGCCTGGTCATATTTATTTGCAAGACTAATATTGTCTAACTATATGGACAGTCCTAAAATAATAGATCGTGTCATTTCCGGTTTACAGCAGATTGAAGAATGTCAGAGATCTTTTTTTTATTATTTATGCGTTCATTGCAAAAACAAATGAATAAGGAAGAGGCAGAGAAACATGAATTGGGGAAACGGGATAGCGGTAACGGGAATAGCATTGGAATTTCCTAAATGTAGATCAGTTAAAGATTTTTGGGATATACTTAAAGACGGACGGTGCGTTTTGGGGAACCTACCTATAAAGAGGTATGAACAATTGCTCCATTATCGCACCGTAAATCCTCGTCTGGGGAACCTTTCGGATATGCAGGCTTCATTTATGGATACGATTGATACATTTGATAATAGTTTTTTTCATGTATCACCGGGAGATGCATTGCAGATGGATCCAAGCCAAAGAAAATGTATGGAAATTATTTGGCATGCGTTGGAAGATGCAGGCTGCTCAGAGAATTCGCTTGTAAATTCAAAGACTGGTGTGTTTGTTGGTTGCGCAAGTGAAACAGAATATAAGCAAATGTTGCGCGCATATGGATATAAACCGACACCCTCAAGCGTTTTAGGAAATTGCTTTGCAGCTATTTCAGGCCATATTTCACATTATTTGGATTTAAAAGGACCCAATATGGTGATAAACACTGTATGTTCGTCATCATTGGTTGCTGTTTATCTGGCAAGTTTATCTTTGCTTAATAGGGAAAGCAACATTGCTGTAGCCGGAGGTTGCGAATTAAGGGTTTTACCGCATCGTGTTGGGTTGTTTGGAATTGAATCGTCTGATGGAATTACACGTACATTTGATGACCTTTCAGATGGAACCGGCACAGGAGAGGGTGTTGCAGCTGTCGTTTTAAAACGATATGAGGATGCAGTTATAGATCGTGATAGAATATATGCTGTCATAAAAGGAGGCGCAGTTAATCACGATGGCCAGTGCATGAGTTTTTCAGCGCCAAATCCGAATGCACAATATGAACTCATCAAAAACGTTTGGACACGCGCTAAAATTAATCCTGAAAATATTGGTTACATTGAGGCTCACGGAACGGGTACACAACTTGGTGACACTATTGAGTTTGAAGCATTAAGTAGGGCATTTGCCGATGTTACTCCCCAAAAAAGTTTTTGTGGAATCGGGAGTGTTAAGAGTAATATTGGTCATCTCGATTCAGCCGCTGGGATCGCCGGCCTAATTAAAGCAGTGTTATGTTTATACAATAAACAACTGGTTCCTTCCTTGCATTTTCTGTATCCAAACAGGGAAATTTCCTTTATAGATTCCCCTTTCTATGTATGTGATAGAACTCAAGATTGGAAGTCAAACGCCTGCGGGAGGCTGTGTGGCGTCAGTTCTTTTGGACTGACAGGTACGAACTGCCATTTAGTTTTACAAGAATCACCAACATTTGCACACGATCAGAACACGGAAAAACAATGGTATGTGTTAACTGTTTCGGCAAAGACACCGGTTGCACTAAAACAATTAATTGACCAGTATTCCCACTTTATAGCTGAATTAGAACCGGGAAATTTGCAATCATTATGTTATACTAGCAATATGCGGCGGACACATTTTGAGCATCGCTTTGTCTGCGTCGCTCATGATGTACGTTCTCTGCTTGCATGTTTGGCATCATTTCAATCGGCAATACCGGTTATAGATGACGGAAGGGATTTGGATTCCCGGGGAATTTTATGCTGTGAGTTGGCACGCAATTATCTTGCAGGAGGTAGTCCTGATTGGAGTAGGCTTTACGATAGCAGTATAAAAGCGTGCTCAACTCCATGTTATCCCTTTGCAGAGGATCATTTTTGGCCTAGTCTACAGTTGGCCTATACCAAACAATCCCGAGAAGTTTCTGCTGATCGTTCTACGGTTGAGAACAAGAATGATTCTGTTATTGAAGTTATCAAAAACGTGCTAGGATATGACACGATTGATGCGACGAAGTCTTTTCAGGAAATTAGCGGAAGTTCCATTCATATATTGCATATTGCTCAACAGCTTAAAGAAAAGTTTAACATCTCTTTTAAAGCGACTGACCTTTTGGAATCACCAAGCATTACGGATTTTTGTAAGTTGTTGAAGTTTGACCAAACTTATCCAGAAAATCTTGATAAGCCTTCCATCTGGAAAATATCCAAGTTACAAAAAAGATATTTTATAAACAGTTTATATTCTAAACATGCGTTGGAAAATGTTTTGGTAGATTATATTTCCTTACCGTTAGAAAGTCAGGATAATAGAATAGTGGATGCTTTAAATGAAGTATTCTGCAAACATGATATCTTTCGTACGACTTTCCGTTGTGGCAATGGATGTTTCAACGCAATTGTCGAAGATAAAGCAATCATGTCAGTCATAAGTCATCGAGAATTAATTGATGATAAGGAATTTGTAAACTGTGTTTTAAAAAATTGCCGCTCTTTTTCCCCCGATAAATTGCCTCTAATCCAGTTTCATATATTTTGCACCGCAAACCATAAGTTTTTAGTGGCAATATTTCATCGCTTGGTATGTGACGGCAATTCCATGCGCCTGTTATTTCAATCTTTTTTACAAGTATACTCAGGAAAAAAAAGCAAGCGGGAAATCATACAATTCCAGGATATTGTAAAAATCATTGATGAACAGGCGCAAAAAGATGCTATACATATTGCTAATTTGTACAAGAACATGTATATTATGCCCGCTAGAATTGCGCATCTATATGGCAACCCAAGAGTAATGGACCTATCAAATCTGCAGGAATCTATTGAAAACTTTGTTCAAACATATAAAATTGGGCTTTTGCCGTTCTTTACTGCTATTTGTATGTTAAATCGATTGTTCGTATTAGGGGAAAGACAGTTTATTTTTGGTATTGTATTTCCCGGGCGAGAAAATTCTCAATTAATAGATGTTATTGGACCTTTTTCAAATATTGTTCCGTTTCGGTATACATTAAACGAAGACATGCCTCTTGTTAACTTTTTTTATGAGGTCAGCCGTTTGATCAACGATTTGCGACGCTATCAAAGTGCATTATTTGAGGATCTCTATAATTTATCCGGCATCAATTATATGAGTCAAATAACGGATATTATCAATTTGTCTGAAGGTTATATGAGAGAAGATAGCAGAGGCGTTACGTCACTTTTTTTGTCGAATACTAATTCGAGAAGTTCTCAAGAAAAGTGCCGGAGTGATATTTTCTGGACTCCCAAAAAGGTTTTAATTCACACTTTTCAAGGGTGTGGATTTTCTGTATCAAAAGAAAACGGTTTTAGCATACAGAAAATCACTTCGCTTTTAAAAAGTACCATAGACGGCACAATTAAAGATATTCAAAGAAAGGTTAGATGAAAATATGTTGAAGAATTGCTCTAAAATATCAACAGATATACCGGTAAGATGTTATCAGTTGTATGCTTATCCATTACATAGTATTTTTTTGTGTGATGGCGCCTATGACTGGTACTTTAGTAACTATATCAATTATAAACTTTTCACGTATGATGATGCCGCTATTAAATCAAATAACATAGACTTGAAGTATATTGCTCCGCGATACAATGAATTCCCCTCTTTCGTTATAAAATCAATGCATAGAGATATATTTGCTAAATATTTATTACAGGATATTCGTGATTTTATATGCTATTATATTGACCAAGGCTGTACAATATCGTTTTTTGTTGATGAATTTTATATTCCTAATCGGGCTCGCTACAACAAGGAGCACAAAACACATCAGCTTTTAGTTATCGGTTATGATTTTCAAAATGATCAAGTTAAAATTATTGGATATGATGCCTCCTATTCATACTGTACAAGCTATATTTCAACAGTCAGCCTGATTAATGGTTTTTCATGTTGCCCTTATATTCGCATGCTATCTGAAAATGTAACGATTTACCAAGTAAAAGACATCCAAAAAACATATGATATAGATATAAACATATTTAAAAGCGATTTGTTTGAATTTTACCATTCCATAAATTCCTATAGTCCAGAAGTGGCAGTAGATTATGGTGTAAACAAAATTGATTTTGGTCTTCAATGTTACAAAACGTTGGGAGATTTCCTTGCCAATCCCAATTATTATACCAAAAATCATCCTATGTTCTATATGATTTGTGAACATAAAGCTAATATGGTCAAAAAACTTCAATATCTACAAAAAAAGACAGGAGTTAATATGGAAAATTTGATTATTGAATATCAATCTATTCACAGCTTGGCAAAAAGAATTTTACAGTTTTTTTTGAAGAGAGTACATAACTCTCCTGGCGAGACAAGTTTTAATAAAGCTTCCCGGAGGATTGTCGATCTTCTTGATGAAATCTATGAAAAAGAATATAATACGGTATCCAAAATACTCGAAAAAATTTAAAATTAAGGGTGGTTTTTATTAAACGAAATTTTGGTATTGGGTGTATGCGATGGCAAGCTAACATGGTGGAAAACAGAAAAATTGTCCATTTGGCAATGGAGAAAAATATTAATTATTTCGAAACAGCGCCTATATACACAAAAGGCATAAATGAAGTAATACTTGCAGATGCCTTAAAAGGCATTCAAAGGAGCAAATATAAAATTGCGACAAAATTACACGTACATTTATGTAATACATATAAAGACTGTGAAAACAGTTTAAATAACTCTCTCATGCGATTTAACACAGATTATATAGATTATTATATGCTCCATAGACTCAACAAGGAACTTTTTTCAAGCGCAGTAAACAGGGGTATGTTGGATTTTTGCGACAGAATGAAAAAAAAAGGAAAAATAAGATTTTTAGGTTTTTCATTTCATGATAATTATAATGTATTTGAGCAAATTATCACTTTTTACCATTGGGACTTTGCGCAGGTTAGGATGAACTATCTGGATGATACCAGGGAGGCTACCCTGCAGGGAATAAGATTAGCAGGAAAGCTGAACATTCCAATCAGCGTAATGCAACCGTTAAAAGGGGGAGTTTTAGCAAACTTGCCAAAAGAAATGTATGATATCTTGCGGCAAAGCAAAGTTAATTCGGATCCAATTAGACTCGCATTAAAATGGGTATGCAATCTTGAACCGGTCAAATTAATTCTTTTAGGAGCAGCAACAGAGCAACAACTTTTAGAATGCAGTAAAAATTTTGATGTTCTGCAAAATAGTACGTTAACCACGGAAGAAAAAGAAATAATCACGAAAATAAAATTATTATATGAAACTCAAAAGAAGGTCGATTGTACATATTGTATGTATTGTAACAATGTGTGTCCAAGCAATATACCCATAGGAAACATATTTATGCAATACAATTTATCCGCAAATGTTACAAACATAGATAAAAAAATGATTTCTAAGTTAAGAGAATTTAACTGTGTAGACTGTGGAAAGTGCGAATCGATTTGTCCGCAATCTGTTCCGGTGCGTCTACATCTTGCTAACATAAAAAATTTTCAACATAGATAGTGGATGATGAAATGAAAACACTTGTTGGATTTAAAAAAGATCAAAATGCGAATTGTTTAGAAAATATTTTCCTTGCATTGATTTACCGCATAACTCCAAACTGTCTACCACATATTTATTCCTATTGTTGGGATTTCGGATATTTGGAAAAAGATAAAAGTTCATTGGGGTTATCGCAACGTTTGTCTAATACAAAAGATCAGATGATGCAACAAAAACTTCTAAAGCGATACCATGGAATAGCTATACAATGGTCAGAGGACTATAATTTATTGGAATGGATGTCGGGAGAATTTCCTTACATTATCTGTGGGGATGCCTTTTGGTTTTCTTGGAATTTAGCATATCAAAGCGCTCATATTCCCCATTATTTTTTTCTTACAAAAAAAGAAGATGATTATTTTATAATGGATGACCCTTATTTTAATCTTTACAACCAGATTTTGCCTACTAATGTATTGAAGCAGAGTCTCATAAAGGTAGGGAAAGTTTCTGTCGAACCAAGCAGTGAATTTATTATGCTTGAAGAATTTGTTAATTCTTTAAAGTATGTTATAGAAGGATACGATGGAAAAGGTGATCATTATCAGATAAGATTACTAGCAGAAGAAATTTATAATGATATTAACTTGCAGCAATATTTAATACAGGAAACCGAAGACCCTGCGAACTCAAAAGTTTTGATTACTTTGAAACATATTGCCAGAGGCAGGATTAAATATAGTAAGTACTGGAAAAATTATGCTCATATTGATGTAATACATTCTCTCATAGGTAAAATGAATGAAATTTATGAAATGTGGGATATAGTAGTCAAGTTGTTTATTCGCCTTTTCTTCGATAAAAATGAAAAATGTATTCGTGAAAGAATTTATGAACAATTAATTAAAATTGCAAATGCAGAAAAAAAAGCAAGTCAGGACGCTTTGAGAGAATGTAGTGCATGGATTGGAGATGAAGGTTGACGCAGTGAAAACGAAAATTTTGTTAATGGCAGTGTATAGTCCGACAATGTTACTTGCTTATGAGGAAGTTGGTATTTGCAGTATTGCAGCAGTTTTAAGACAGGCTGGCTATGAAGTTCGCTTAATAATGCAATACGAAAAAAATATTTCTTATAAGGAAATTGTTAAATTTAATCCCGCAGTTGTTGGGTTTACTACATATAATGCAAATATTTCGGAAGTTAATCGAGTAAGTAATCAGTTAAGGGAGTTTTTACCAAATGCGTTGCTTTGCCTTGGAGGAAATGAAGCAACTTTGAATGGCAATTGTCTGTTACGCGATATGAGGCAGATTGATTTCATCATTATAGGCGAAGGTGAAAGAACATTTTTAAATGTAGTAACTGCAATAGACAAGAACGATGATTTTAGTAAAATACCTGGTACAATCGTTCGTTGTGGCGAGAATATAATACATAATGGACCCGCCGAGTTAATTAGCGACTTAGATTTGCTTCCGCCTATTGCAAGAGATTTTTTGTTGCAAAACAACATTAAAGTAGTTCAAATATCTTCATCCCGGGGATGTATGGGCAATTGTGCTTTTTGTGCATCCAATGTATTTTGGCGAAAATGGAGGGGACGTTCAGTCAAGCTTGTTATAGATGAGATTGAAGATATTTACCATAAGTATAAATTAGATACATTTTATTTTATTGATGGTAGTTTTGAAGACCCGGATCCGAATTGTTCTAGAATGACTGAAATTGCCCAAGAAATTATTAACAGAAGAATACCAATATATTATATGGCGCTTTTTCGTGCGGATTTTTGTAGAAAAGCAACTCCGAAGTTGATGGAACTTTTAAAACGTTCAGGCTTGTTTACCGCGTTTGTAGGAATTGAAGCGGCTAACAAGGATGACCTTAAACTTTATAATAAAAGAAATACCGTTTCCGACTCACACGAGTCGATAAAACTTTTTGAACGTTACAATATTGGTCTTCAGATTGGGTTTATTTCTACAAACCCGTATTCTACGACAGAGAACGTTCTTGCTAATATTGATTTTTTAGAGAAATATTCGTACTTGAATAGATTTACTACATATGAGATGTATCAGGGAACCTCCCTTCATCTGAAAATATGTACCGATGGATTGGAAAATAAGAATAAGCTTCTTGGTTATGAATATAAAGATTCCAATGTTGAAAAAACGGTCAATTATATCAATGAATATATTGACTCACGTTTAGAATTAAAAATACTATATAACGATGTTAATAATATTAAAAATTATATGGTTTTCATTTTCCCCCAAATTTTATCGCGATGCGAAAAAAATGAATATTGGAATGTGCAGCCTATGTTAGATCAATACAAAAAAGAACAATGTACTTTATTGGCTCAGATCAACAGCATTATCGGAAAATGGATGAAAAGTGCCTTGTATTTTTCGAAATCTTTTATTGAATTTCAGAATCATTCTGATGTGTATTGGTCTGGCAGCGATATTGGCGATAAAGTACAAAAGATGAAAAATAAAACCAATCATTTTAATAGGGAGTTAGCACACATGAACCTGCCGTTTATTGAGAGACTTCAAAATTTTGTTATATAGCGCATCATTTTCTAATATAATCGATTACCAGTATAGCATATGCTTGGTTCACCTTAATTTCAGTTGAACAGCAAATTTTAATGGAAAGTCAATCCTTTGGATTCCCAATACGTTAGTTTTGCAAATGGCAATCGGGAGGAAAAATATAATAGATTGACGAACACATACAATTATAGTGTGATAATCGTTTGGATTGACCATTAATGATTCAGTTGTAATACCACAACAGAAAAATTTGTTCATACATCATAGTATCGCGCTTTTATGAAACAAAAAGCAGGATTTCGATTCAATACTTGCCTGCATATGTTTAATAATATACTTTATGTCGTAGAAAATACAAGGAGGTAAGTATATGAAAATAGGGTTATTATTTCCAGGCCAGGGGGCACAGTATGCGGGGATGGGATATTTTCTTTATCAGGCAGAACCTGCAGCCAAAAGAATTTTTGATGAAATAAGTGAAATATGCAAAGTTGATATGGCAAGGCTATGTTTTTCAAAATCTGAAGATGAACTAAAGAAAACCGAAAATGCTCAATTAGCAATTTTTACGGTAAGTATGGCTAATTATTATTACTGTGTTCAATATATTAACGAACCTTACGTTCTCGCAGGTCATAGTTTAGGAGAAATTAGCGCATTGACTGCTGCTGGCGCATTATCTTTATGCGATGCGGCCCGGATGGTTTACCAACGTGGTTTACTTATGGGTAAAATCATTGATTATAAAGATAAATACTTTGGAAAAATGCATGCAGTAGTTGGATTACGTACACATATAGTGGAAGAAATTATAAATAGAATGGATAATAAAGCAGTCCAAATTGCATGTTATAATACGCCGAACCAGACAATTGTTGCTGGACCGTTAGATGAATTAATGCTAGTAGATGAAGAAGCGAAAAAATTCGGCGCCAATATTATAGAGTTACCGACAGCGGGACCCTTTCACACAAGTTTAATGAATGATGTAGGTGATGAATTTACTGCAGTTTTACAAGAACTGAATATCTCAATGCCAAAATATGATGTAATTTCAAGTGTTGATGGAAAGCTTTATACAGATACTACATCTATAAAGGAGAATCTTAACAAACAGTTTTCTACTCCTGTCCGTTGGGAGCAGTGTGTTTCTAAAATTATTGATAAACATCCTGATTTAATAGTTGATATGGGACCGGGAAAGGTCATGGAAAGTATGATAAAATGGACAGGCTTAAAATTTTATACAGTGGAGGAAAACTTGGATTCAATAAAGAATTTCAAAACAGAAGAAATTATACATACGTTGAAACGCTGCATGGGAATTGCAGTATGTACCCCTAATAAAAACTTGGATATGGATGCATATTTTGCTGGAGTAATTAAGCCATATCAGGAGATTCAGACAATGGTAAGTAATATTGTGTCAAACAAAGAAACAAATGGAAATGAAATCGCCGAAGCCTTGCGATTGCTTCGTCAGATTTTTCGTGCCAAAAAAATTGCAGACAAAGAACAAAAAGAACGCTTTGTTCAACTTCGTGATGAAACTGGATGGGATGAAATTATAAATAACTTTATCGACAAAAATTATAAGTCATAAAGTTTCCCCTGCGGGGAATAAGCCGTAGATTGGTTGAAAAATAAACATCTTAACGTCTTGTGTAAGATAACCAAAATATGAAGCAGACGACTCATCCGGATTATTTCAGCAGATAGTTTTATGTTCAAAAATATCTAACCAGTTATAAGGAGAATTAGTAATGATATGCTATTCATTACCAAGTGATTTTGAAATACAAACTCTTGAAAGTATTATTAAATTGAATCGATTAAATCCTGAGCACAAGATTACAGAAATTTACGGACAGGTTACTGATGGATATATCAAGAACTCTGGCCGTATGCTTTCTATGTTAACAAAAGTATCAATCAATTCATTTGGTGATTATGTGGCTGAATGTCATAAACATGGGATTCAATTTAACTATACAATTAACGCATCTTGCATGTCAAACATGGAAAGGGAAGAAGATACCATATCTTTTATAAAAGAACTGATAAACCTTGGAATTGACTCCTTTACTGTATCAATCCCCCGACTCATAGAAATTATAAGAAAAGAATTTCCTGATATTGAATTGAAAGCATCCGCGATTTGTGCAGTTAATAACGTCAACAAGGCTCGTGCTATGTTCAAGTTAGGTGTGAACAGGATAGTGTTGGATCCTAATATTACCCGCTGTTTTAATATTATAAAACAAATTACGGATGAATTCTCTGACAAATGCGAGATGATTTTAAACAATATGTGCGTAAAAAACTGTGTTTTTACGATGTTTCACTATAATTATGATGCACATTGTATACTTGATTGTTCTAACGAAGACAGATATTACCTTGATAAGTGCTCTCATCAAAAAGCATCGGATTACGCAAATTATTTAAGGTTAAACTGGATACGGCCGGAAGATATGCATTATTATACAAGCATCGGGATAAAGCGATTCAAACTTCAGGGACGTAATGTTCACGATGGGAAATTAATTCTGAAAGCTATAAAACATTATATAGATAATGATTTTGATGGAAATTTAATTGAATTGCTCACATTGTTTACGCCTTATAATATTGTCCAGCCATATATAGATAATAAAAAATTACATGGCTTTGTAGAGAGATTTTATTTGAATCCCGGATTTTGTAACGATAATTGTAAGTGCTGCGGTTATTGTGCTTCATATCTTAAGAAATGTGCGAATATTGACGAGCTGGAAGAACTCAAGTCTATGGCACAAATATTATATTTATAATTACTAACTATATGAGGAGGAATTAATTATTAATATAGATGTTATTTTGCCATTAAAGCCGTTACAGCGGAGCATGATGTACCGATACTGTTCTAATGAAAACTCAACAGAGTTTTATGAACTTTATGTCTATCACATCAACGGAAAAGTTGATCTTTCCAAATTGAAACAAACAATTTATTATATTGATCGTAACACGGATATTATGCGATCGATTTTTTTATGGAAAAATTTAAATAAATTTTTGCAGGTGATCAAAAGCGATAAGCGAACAAATTTTACTGTACTTGACGAAAGCAAAACACTGGACTGCTGGATAACGGAAATATGGCGTAAACCGTTAGACTTGTCAAAATCGCCTTTTGAAGCATATTGGTATTCCATTAATAATAACGAAAGTTATTTAATGATTAAGACACATCATATTTTAATTGACGGCTGGAGTCAGTCAAATTGGGCAAATAAATTGATAAATATCTATAATACACTTTTACGTGGAGAGTCCCCTCAATATTTTTTTGGCGAATATGAGAAGTATATGGAGGAATTTATCAAAAAAACTCAAAAAAACAAACCTTTTTGGCGTAACAAATTACTTGAATTTCCAATACGGTCTAATTATCTAGTTGTTCAGTCTGCTCCAAAAATTTTCACCATAGAATTTGAAAATTTATTTCAAAAGATTTCTTCTTATTCTCAAAAAAAGGCTGTTTCTTTTTCATCATATATATATACTGCATGGGCTATTTTTTTATCCATTCAAGAAAAAAAACGCCATGTGGCCTTTTACATTACACTTTCTGGCAGAGAAAATATGTCTACAAATTTTTTGGATATGATAGGAATGTTTATCAATGTCATACCGTTCGCCGTTATATTGGAACCTAAGACTATGGTATCGCAAATCATGAAAGAAATTCACACGAATTGCTTAGAAAGTATGTTTCATCAAGAGATAGATCTTATGGAAACTTTAATGGAAATACCTAATGCATATGAGTTGGCAATCGATTCAACTATAGATTTGCAGACGTATCCGATTTTTATCAAAGAAGAGAACAATGCCTTTTCAATGGAAATCTGTGATCATCTATTTGAATGTCACGATGACCTGTTGCTTGCTGTTCGGAACCGAAATGACAATTTAGTTTTAGAACTTGTATATAATTTGAATAAGTTTGGGGATGCATTTGGGGAATATGCCTGTAAACTTATGGGAAAGATCTTAAAACAAATGTTGTATTCAGATATTACTTATGACGCGATTATTAATAAATGGGGTAAAAGTCATGAATCTTTTTAGTATTCCGGCAGATTTCAATAAGAATACGTTACCAAAAATTGCATTACTTAACGAAACCTATACGCCTAAAGCACGTATTCACGAAGTATATGGTCAAATATCCATTAACAATCATTTTGGAACAGGTAGAGCCAACGATCTTTTGCCTAAGGTTGATCGAGCTCAGCTAAAAGACTATATCGCTTCTCTTAAACAACTTGGAATAAAATATAATTACACATTAAATGCTACTTGTTTGAGTAATAGAGAATTTGATAAAAACGCTTCAAAAGAACTTTTGGATTTGCTTGAGTTCTTGCACGAAGCAGGTGTTGATATTGTGACGGTGGGATTACCTTCAATTATGGAATTGATCAAAGAAAACGGTTTTTCTTTTTCAATTAAAACTTCAACTGTTTGCCAGGTTAATAATGTAAATAAAGCTTTAGCGTATAAGAGACTGGGTGCGCAATCAATTGTATTGGATGAGTCAATCAATCGCGATTTTGAGACCCTCATGGCAATCAATCAAGCTTGCGGGGAAGAGTTGGAATTGATTGTTAATGTTATATGCCATAAAAATTGCATATACGAAAATTTCCATCATAATCAGACATCTCATGATTGCGATTGTAACAATGATAAAAAAAGCGTCCAATATTATTCTTATAAATGTATGCTTCAAAGAGTGGAGAAACCTGAAAACTTGTTAAAGCTTGCATGGATCAGACCGGAGGATCTTCATTATTATGTTGCTATGGGATACAAAAGATTTAAAATTCAAGGTAGGCAGGCAGCAACTTACGGTGATGTATTAAAAGCAGCAGAAATGTACATGATGGAGTCTTACCACGGTAATTTAATGATTTTACTTGATTGTTTTATGCCGACCAATTCATTCACTGTGGATTTTGATAATGATAAATTGAGTGATTTTTTAAAGCCTTTTGCTGAGAAAAGATTTGTTTGTAAAAATAATTGTGAATCGTGTAATTATTGTTTTAAATACATGTGTAAACATTTTGATATTGACAAAATCAACGAAATATTTTCATTAGCTAAAGAATTTTATTCTGATATTAGTCTTTCCACTCTTCCTCATGTGCAAAGTAACACCAAAAATGCAATCCCGTGTTGCCGGAGCCAAACTACATGAGGCATAAAATGCCAAAATAAAATCATATGGGGGTTTTGAGGATGGAAATCTATCAGTTAACTAAAGCGCAACAAAGAATATGGTATGCGCAGGAGCAGCATAAAAATTCTTCGTTGTTTAATATAGGAGGATGTGCGCGCATTAAAGCAAAGGCAAACCTTTCTGCACTTCAAAAGGCGATTGAGATGCTGTCGGATAGCTTCGATATGTTACAAGTGCGGTTTCAGTATGAAAATTATGAGGTGTACCAATATATAGAGCCATCGCCGCTAATTGTCGAAACATGAGGTTTTGAGACGGAAGAAGAATTTCGGGATTGGTGTGAGACTGATATTAGGGTGCCGTTCGTAATGACGAATTCCAGTCTTTACCGTTTCTATGTTTTTACAATAGGGGATCAGGAAATCGGTTATTATGTTAAACTGCATCATATCATAGCTGACGGCTGGTCAATAAAATTGCTTACCGAACAAATTGCCAAGAATTACGATTCTATAACTACAAATCACTCTAGTGAAAATATAGAGCGATTTTCTTATTTGGAATATTCTGTAAAAGAGAATAAATTGCGCAACGAACATAATAAAGTGCAGTGCACGTATCAGAATTCTCTGATTACATCTGAAGATCATACTATTTCCAGCACAGATTTAAGAGGAAAGCGGGACAGTTATTTTATAGATCCCGCGTTAAAATCACAAATTGAAGTGTATATTCAGAAGCAAAGCCTTTCAATGAATACATTTTTCCTGGGGATATATACTCACACAATACATAATGAAAAAGCAGAGATCATATGTAATTGGTATTCCCATGTTAGGAAGATATGGGTATGTGGAACGTAAAATATTTGGTATGTTTGTCAGTACGATTCCGGTTCGTTTTATCATTGATCCTGCGATGTCTGCTAATGATTTTTTTAGATCTGTCGCTGTCAAGCTTAGAGAGAATTTTAAGCATCAGAAGCGCTGTTCCAACTCAATTTACGAAAATACAAACGCGTCTGGCAAAAGAAACCCATACAATATTTGTATAAATTATTATAATACCTCTATGCCGGAAATGATTGAAAATATGCCTGTTCATAACGAGGAACTATATTGTGGTGAACAAGATTATGCTATGCAAATGATCATTCGGCAATGGGATAATAATCAATTACAATTGGATTTTGATTATCAAACGGCAGTGTTTACAAGCAAAGAAATAAGCGTGTTATTTTCACGCTTAATGCAGACACTGATCGGCTTGCACAGCAGTTACTTCAAATGGGTTTGAAAAATAGGGATGTAGTAGCCTGCATTATGCGACATGATATTTCATACTTAAAATGGATGATTGCTATATGGAAATGTGGAGCTGTCTATCTTCCGCTCGATCCGGATATGCCGGAATCCAGGTTACAACAGATTATTGCTGACAGTGGTGCGGCCTTTGTTGTAGGTAATAAAGAACCTCTGGAATTGTTAAGCGTTTCTTCATTTTTCGGAGAGTCTATAAGCGTTTTGCCTCAAACCGTAAAACCCGTTGCGAGTCAGCCAGCATACATGATTTATACTTCAGGATCTACAGATAAGCCTAAGGGAGTGATTGTAAGCCATAAAAACCTTATGAATTATCTTTTGTGGGCAAGAAAAACATATGTGAAACGTCATGGTGAAGTTTTCGCACTTTATTCATCTTTTTCTTTCGATTTTACATTTACCAGTTTATTATTACCTCTGTTGTGCTTGGGAGAAGTCAGACTATTCCCGGGACATAAGGAACACAATGTCTTTCAAGATATTCTTTTCGATCGGAGGACTACTATATTAAAGATAACCCCATCCCATATACCTCTAATTTGTGATATATGTAAATTGCCTGAAGAATGTCCTATCCATACAATTATAATCGGAGGCGAGGAATTGCATGCTCAGATGTGTATAAGGCTTGATCGGCTTTTTCGCGGTAAAGTTCAGATATACAACGAGTATGGTCCAACAGAAGCAACTGTAGGTTGCGCTGCCTATTTGTACGCTGGCGAAAAGTCCGATTCTGTACCCGGTCATCCCATTGATAATACCGTCATATACTTGCTTGATAAAAACGGAATGTTCCTATCGGAAAACGAGATAGGCGAAATTTATATATGAGGAGAAAGTGTAGCAATCGGGTATCATAATGAGAAGAAGCAGGGGGCTTTTTAGATGATCCGTATAATCCCGGGAAACGCATGTATAAATCCGGAGACCTTGCCTATAGAAACAATGAGGGTGTTTTAGTATATTGCGGAAGAATGGATGATATGGTAAAGCTGAATGGTCATCGTGTCCGGCTGGGAGAAATTGAGCAAAAGATTCTTTCCAGCGGGCTGGTTGATTCTGCTGCTGTCAAGGTTATAAATCGTAACGGAGGGGTATGGGTTTGCGCGTATGTTGTGACTGATCAGGAAAATTGTAGCGACGCCTTGTTAGAGACGCTTCGCCGTGACTTGCCGGAATTTATGATTCCGAAACAAGTAATGCAAATACCTCAAATACCACTTAATAAAAACGGAAAGGTTGATCGTGCCAGACTGCCGGATCCTCCAGTTCAGATCAAAGATGTTAATCGGCATAACGATAGAGAGCGGTTTAAACAACTAATGAATGTTGCTCAGGACCTGTTTTTGCATCAAGACATAAATTCCTCCACTAATTTTTTCTCAATAGGTGGTGATTCGATTAAAGCAATTCAATTATCATCGCACCTTAGTGAAAAAGGTTACAATTTATCAGTAAAAGATATAATGCTGCATCCCATATTTGAGGATATGTCAACATATATGTGTACAATCGGAACAGAACATAAGAGTGAACCTGTCAGGGGAACTGTGGACAAGCTTCCAAATGTGTGTTGGCTTGTGAACCAAGAAGATGAAATAGCACAATGTTATCGTCAAAGTATTGTTATAAAGTTAAGCAAAGATGAACCAATGCAAAAGATTTATCAAGCTTTCGCTGTACTCGTGCAGCATCATGATGCCCTCAGAATAAATTATGATACGAAAACAGAGTGCTTGTATTATAATGATAATCATTTCGCTAAGGTTCCTCAAATTGAAATCATCCATACAGAAAAAGCCTGGATGGAATATCAGGATGAAATGATCCACACCGTGCATACAAAATTTGATTTAGCAAATGATTTGTTGTTTCGTGTTTATGCAATTTACGCACGCGATGGCGTCTACTTATTTATGATATTTCATCATTTAATATCAGATGGGGTTTCTTTACGAATTTTATTGGACGACCTATCAAATCTCCTTTCCCAAGCAAATCTTGAGGTCACACATAATTATTCTGGGAAAACAGTATCATATCAACAATATGCCAAAGCTTTTCTGGAATGGTCCAGATCCATGAAAATTGACGTTCAACATTGGGGCGCCTATATGATTGAATCAGGAGACACAAATCGTTGGCTGTCACTAGTGCGAGATTCATGTGAATTTCAGATAAACAAGGAGATTTCCGAGCACATATTGGGCGGCGCCAATACAGCATACCACACGAAAGGCGAAGAATTATTGCTGATTGCCTGGAAACTCACACTTCAGCAGTTTTTAGGATTTTCATGTTTAGTAATTGAAGCGGAATCACACGGCAGGGATGCATTTGAAAATATGGATACAAGCAGAACCGTTGGATGGTTCAGTATGGCATATCCAGTCAGTATTGAGGTTAAACAGGGCGCAACCAGAGATATTATTATATCCTATAAAGAACAGATACGTTCGGCTTTTCAGCGACGATATGAATATGGTACCTGTAAATGGATCAAAGAATATCAAGTTCCGATGGTTCATATGGCGCGTTTTAACTATTTGGGCAATTGCGATTTGCCAAAAGGCACCCCCTTTAAGTTGGTAAGCGTGTTTCCTGATAACGCTTTAACCGCGCCGGATACGAATATTTATCCTGTGGAATTAGATATAGCCTTGATCCATGGCACACTTCATTGCCGTATTATTTGTAAAGAATATCAAGCATCATGGCTTGCAGATGTTTTTAAAGAACATCTGACAGAAATTGTGAAACATTGTCTAGCGCAGGACAATTACACCTACACGCCTTCAGATTTTTCTGAAGCGGATTTGACACAACAAGAACTGGATATGATTTTAGATACGTTATAATTCAGATTCCGATTATGGCAGTCAAAATTATAAGTGATACAGCTTTCAAGCCAGGAGATATATGAAAAATATTGTCAACAGTATCTATATTTCATGAAGCAGAGGATGTAATGGAGGTTGTAGTCTTTGGGGGGAGACGATGGTGTGAAAGAACACGCATAAGGAAGCATATTTAAATTACATTGATCGCGGTTCATCATTTAATGTATTTACTATAGGTTTGTCATGTTAAAGAAAAGATGGTTTATTAAATGAAATTTAATGATAAACAAAGCAATATTATGTTATGATCGAGGAATTTCAGTTTGTATCTGAATTTCAAAAGACGTATATTGGCGGTCCTGACGCTAAATTTGTATTTGTTGATAAGCACGCTTCGGCGTGCTTTTTTTTTACCTTGTTATTATTCCTATGATGAAATTATCAGTTATGCTTGAAACCAAATGTCGATGGTAGCTGGAGCAAAAGTATTGTCTATAATTGAAAGTATAACAAAAGTGATTATAGAGTGAAATTGGTGTAAATTGGACGGGCAGTTTTAGACTAAATAATACACTTTTTTTAGAAATCACTTGAAAACTATTACATTCTATGCTATACTACAGTAGCATTATTTTGGCATTTGTATTAACAAGATAATAGTCAAACCATGTGTTTTTTTGATGCAGATGCCTTTCAAAATGTTTTACTTTTTTTGCTTTGGGGCGTAACTTAAGGAGCGAACAAGATAAATGGAAAAACAAGAAAAGAACAGTGGTGAATTCTATACAATCGATTTACTTCATATTATTAAATTTTTATGGCGGCGGGCATGGGTGATTGTTTTGGCTGGAGTAATAGTGGCTGCAATTGGATTTTCAATTTCAGCTTTTGTAATTGCTCCTACCTATTCATCCTCAATTAAGCTGTATGTAAATAACAGTTCCTTTGCTTTAGGAAATACAAGCTTTAGTATAAGTTCTTCGGAAATTACTGCAGCACAGAGTCTGGTAAAAACATATGGAGAGATTTTAAATAGCCGTAGCACATTAGAGCGTGTGATTGAAAAGACTGGAATAAATTATACTTGGCGAGAATTGTCAAAAATGATCGCATCTGCATCGTCTAATAATACAGAAATTATGAAAGTGACGGTTACAACGGAAGATCCGTATGAGGCGGCAAAAATTGCGAATTGTATAGCAGAAATCCTTCCTATAAGAATTTCTGAAATCATTGATGGCGCTTCTATGGAGGTTGTAGACTCCGCTATTCCTGAATTTGAAAAGGTTGCTCCGAGCGTTACAAAATACACCGCTGTTGGTTTGGTGCTTGGTGTTTTGATTTCTGTTATTGCATTGGCAATTGTGGCATTGATGGATGATAGAATTCATGATGAGGAATATATTCTTCGAACTTATGACTATCCGATTTTGGCGAAGATTCCTGACTTAGTGAATGTTGGAACAAAGCAGTATGGATACTATTACCAGCGCGACACCCAAAGCGAAGAATTGATGAAAGGCAGTGGTTTTAGAAAAATGTTAAAGAAAAATCAGAAGCAATCGTCTTTCATTATGAGTGATGGGAATAAGACGTTACACGAAAATCTCAACTTTACAGCGATTGAACAATATAAATTACTTCGTACGAATCTGGATTTTACGGTGCCGGAGGGTGAAAAATGTCCCGTGATTGGCGTCACAAGTTCAATTCGGGGTGAGGGTAAGAGTACAACTTCAATTAACTTGTCTTATGTACTTGCTGAGAAAGGAAAAACAGTGCTGCTTATTGATGGAGACCTTCGGCTTCCTTCTATAGCAAAAAAAATGTCACTTGGAAATTCCTTTGGTCTTACCGACTTGTTGATGGGGAAGGGTACAAATATTTCAGATTTCCGCTCCACTTTGTTGAAAAACTGGTTTATCCTTCCTTCTGGGAATATTCCGCCGAATCCTTCCGAACTGCTTGGTTCACGCAGAATGGAATCAATGTTGTGTAAACTCAAGGAAACGTTTGATTATATTATTGTAGATCTTCCGCCGGTAAATATTGTTTCGGATGCCCTGTCAATTTCAAGTTTGATATCTGGCATGATTGTTGTAATACGGGAGAATTACACCGAAAAGAAAGAATTGGAGCATTGTTTTAGACAACTTGGACTTTCAAATGTCAACGTTCTTGGCTGTGTAATAAATGACGCAAAGGAAAGTGCCGGTTCTTATGGTAAATATAAAAAGAACAGGTATTACAAATATTATCAAAGCAATCCGAAGGAAGAAAAAACGTGATTGATTGGCATAGCCATATTCTTCCGGGGATGGATGATGGAAGCAAGGACGTAACAGAAAGTTTGACTCTTGTGAATACACTTAAGGGGCAAGGTATCGACACTATTATTGCGACACCGCACTTTTATGCTAATGATGAATCAGCAGAAACGTTTATTAAGAAGGCGCAGCGCATCATATAAAAGGCTTCAGGAGCAGTTACCGGAAGGATCACCTAAAATTGCACTTGGTGCTGAGGTTCGGTATTATCCTGGGATCAGCCGAATGACAGATTTAAATCAATTAAGAATTCAGGGAAGCAATTTGCTTCTTTTGGAGATGCCGATAGCTAAGTGGACAGAGTATACGGTAAGAGAGTTGATTGAATTATCTTCTTTGCCGGATATAAATCTTATATTGGCGCATATAGAAAGATATCTAATGCTACAGACCTCAGAAGTTCAGCATCGGCTTTATGAAAGCGGTATTCTGATGCAGGTTAACGCAAGTTACTTTGTTAAAGTTACATCCAAGCGAAAAGCAATTGATTATTTAAGCAATGGCAAAATACATTTTCTTGGGTCGGATTGTCATAACATGACAACGCGTCCTCCAGAGCTTGATAAGGCTTTTGCATATATAGGTAAGAAGCTTGGGAACGGTTTTATCAGTCAAATGGACGAGTACGGTTCTTCCATGCTCGTGCAAAATAAATAATTTCTTATTACGGAAAGGATGAATTCCAAAATGAAAAAAGTATTGGCAATTTGTTTGATGGCAGTGATGGTGCTGGGCTTGAGTATTCCTGCATTTGCAGCACCCGGCGGATTTGTTTCCAGCCCTTCTGGTAATCAAGCTCCGGAGATCGTTGAATATCACAACGAATCCAAGGATTGCAAGGCAACGCTCGATGTAACTCCTTATGCAGACAGAAATTCTCTTTCTGAGGATGCGTGCAAAAAGCTGGAGGATGCTTACGGCGCAGTTGTAAATGCTAAGGATCTTACTTCTCTTAGTGAAGCACTGAACGAGCTTGCAAAAAAGCTTGGTATCAAAGCATCTGATCTTGCAGTAAGCGATATGTTTGATATTAGCTGCAACGGTTGTGACGATCACGAAAACCATGGCGCTTTTGATATTACATTGAAGGCTGAAACACTTAAAAATTTTGTATGTCTTCTTCATTATTACAATGGTGAATGGAAGGTTGTAACCGATGCAGAAGTAACCAATAACGGTACCCATCTTGAATTTACCGAAAAGGAATTTTCTCCTTTCGCTATCGTTGTAAACACAGCAGCAGCCGGCACTGCAGGCTCTTCTAATACGACTTCCGGCAATGCAAATTCCGGTAACACGACTTCCAAAGTTCCGCAAACCGGAGAAAGCAACATGATCTACGTTTGTGCAGCAGCCGCTGTGGTTTCTATCGTAGGTATTGCTGTTATTTCTTCCAAATCTAAAAAGAACAGAGCGTAATTGGCTCGGAAATGAGATTATGCTATGGGAAAGACAAAACACGATAAAAAGACATATACAAAGTTTATCATTATTGCATTATTGATTGTTTTTCTCATATCCTCCGGCCTGCTTTTCTTGAAAATGTGGGAAAAAGGCCGGGGGAGGTTTCCCGAAAATAATGACATCGAGAATTCAACAGTAATGCACAATGGTGTGGAATATACGTTGAATGACAGCATTGAGACGTTTTTAGTAATTGGACTTGATAAATTTGAAGGGACATCTGTTTCCGATTCATACAACAATGATCAGCAAGCTGATTTCCTGATGTTGTTTGTTTTTGACAACAGCGCCCAAAAATGCACTGCGGTTCATATTAACCGAGATACAATGGCACAAGTAAATATTCTCGGTGTTGCCGGAAATAAGATTGACACTGTTACCAAGCAGATTGCATTAGCACATACATACGGAAACGGAAGAGATGTTAGCTGCCGTAATACTGCGGATGCGGTTTCCATGCTTTTAATGGATATGAAGGTAGATCACTATATTTCTCTTACAATGGATTCTGTTGCTGTGCTGAATGATTTGGTTGGTGGTGTTGAGGTTACTGTCCTTGATGATTTTTCTGGAATAGATGATGTGCTTGTTCAGGGTCAAACAATCACTTTGCAAGGGGAGCATGCGCTTCATTATGTGCGTTCCCGTTATGGTCTTGAGGATAGCAGCAATCGTACCAGAATGGAACGCCAGCAGCAGTACATCAATGCATTGTTTGATAAATTTCAACAGTGCATGGAGCGTGACAATGAATTTGTTGTAGATGCATCGCTGAAAATGGCAGATTATATTATTTCTGATCGCTCAATTACGCAGTTGCAGGCAATTGCAAATAAGTTTAATGAATATGACTTTGTTGGTATCAGCAATGTTGCGGGCGAGTCCAAACTTGGTGAGCAGTTCATGGAGTTTTATCCGGATGAAAATTCGATAAAAGAAACTGTGGTTGAATTGTTTTATGAACCTAAACAATAACGCATAAAATAGATGTGCATGAAAATGCGCATCTATTTTGCAGGCAAAGAGGGAAGAGGAAAAGTATTGGATATAAAAGAAAAAATATTTACTGTTTCTTCTGATGAGGCGATCGTTCAAGGGATAGAAACTGCACAGGAAGTATGTATAGAAAAACCGTTGTATAATTTTTTTAAGCGTTGTTTTGATATTATCTTTTCTCTGATTGGCTTAATTGTGGTGGCAGTGCCTATTCTTATTATTGCATGTATAATTGTCATAGATAGTCCAGGCGCATCACCGTTTTATGTGCAAGATCGAATTGGTAAAAATGGAAAGCGGTTCAGATTTTATAAATTAAGATCAATGGTGCCTAATGCTGAAATAATGATAGATTCTCTTTTAAATAAAAACGAAATGCAAGGACCTGCTTTTAAAATAAAAAAAGATCCGAGGATAACACGTTTTGGATATATAATACGGAAAACCAGCATTGATGAAATTCCGCAACTTTTGAATATTTTAAAAGGAGATATGAGCTTTGTAGGACCGCGACCTCCACTTCCGCGTGAGGTTATGATGTATACGGAGCATCAGTATCGAAGACTTGCTGTAACTCCGGGGCTTACCTGCTATTGGCAGATTCAACCCCGGCGCAATAGTTTATCTTTTGATGAATGGCTTGCATGGGATTTGAAATATATCTCTGAGCGCAGCTTGAAAACAGATATGAAAATCCTGTTTAAAACTGTTGGTGCAGTATGTAAACTGGAAGGTGAATAGAGCAATGTCTGGAACGGAAAATAAAAAGCTGCGTATTGCCATGCTCGGGCACAAAAGAATTCCATCTCGTGAGGGTGGGGTCGAAATCGTTGTGGGTGAACTTGCAACACGTATGGTTTCAAAAGGTCATAGCGTCACTTGCTATAATCGAAAAGGGCATCACATAGGCGGATCCAAATTTGATGAAACTATATCCGGGGAATATCAGGGCGTCAAACTCAAAAATGTTTGGACGCTTGATAAAAAAGGATTGGCTGCATTGACAGCATCTTTTTCTGCATCACTTAAGGCAGCTGTCGGGAAATATGATATTGTCCACTTTCATGCCGAAGGACCCTGTTCCATGTTATGGATACCGAAATTTTTCGGCAAGAAATGTATTGCAACCATACATGGTTTAGATCATCAGCGTACTAAATGGGGCAAATTTGCATCTTGGTACATACGCATGGGAGAGAAATGTGCTGTACGTTTTGCAGATGAGATTATAGTTTTGAGTAAAAATGTGCAAAATTATTTTTTGAAAACATACGGGCGCAGTACGGTTTTTATTCCAAATGGGGTTTCAAGACCAAATAATGTGGGACCGAACGAAATTACGAGTTTATATAATCTTGAAAAAAATAAATATATTCTGTTTTTGGGTCGCCTTGTACCAGAAAAAGGCGTGCATTACTTAATTGAAGCGTATAAAACGCTTAAAACCGACAAAAAATTGGTTATAGCCGGCGGTTCTTCCGATACTTCCGAATACGAAAAAGAACTTTTGAAGCTTGCAGATCATGATCCTGATATTATTTTTACTGGATTTGTACAGGGAAGGATACTTGAAGAACTTTACAGCAATGCGTATATTTATGTACTGCCGTCTGATTTGGAGGGAATGCCACTTAGTCTCCTTGAAGCAATGAGCTATGGCAACTGCTGTCTTACATCGAATATTCCGGAATGTGCAAAGGTAACAGGAGAATATGGTTTGACGTTTCGCAAAGGCGATATATCTGATTTGAAAAATCAATTACAGCGACTGTGTGATGATATGGATATGGTAGTCTCTTATAAAAAGCATGCGGCAGATTATATTTGCAACAGATACAATTGGGATGCTGTAACGAATCGAACCTTACGATTATATGGAGTAGATGAAGGAGCAGAAGATTTTGCTTCTTTGGGGGAAAAAGCATATGAGGGTGTTGCTCGTAAATAAATTTTTGTATCCCAAAGGCGGCGCGGAAACGTATGTGTTTATGCTTGGCGACATATTGTCGAAATATGGACATGCAGTGCAGTATTTTGGTCTTAACAACGAAAAGAATATTGTTGGAAATAATGCAGAAGCCTATGTGTCCGATATAGATTTTAATGCGGGCGTTCGCGGAAATCTTGCCGCGCCGTTTCGTATTATTTATTCGGTGGAGGCGCGGAAGAAAATCCGCAAAGTACTTTCAGATTTTGAACCGGATATTGTGCATTTAAATAATATTCAATTTCATTTAACACCAAGTATCATTCTGGAGATAGAAAAATATCGGCAGGAAACAGGGCGGAATGTCAGAATTATTTATACGGCGCATGATTATCAGCTAATCTGTCCCAGTCATGGGCTGTTTGATTCGGATATAAAGATATGTGAAAAGTGCCTTGGCGGAAATTATACATATTGTTTCAGAACAAAATGTATGAAACATTCCCGAGCCAAAAGCCTTCTTGCAATGCTTGATGCTTATTTTTGGAAATGCAGCAAAGCGTATCGTTATATTGACAAAATTATCTGCCCCTCATACTTTTTAAAAGGGAAGCTGGACACACAAAACCGTTTTTCAGAAAAAACGGTTGTTCTGCATAACTTTATTGCGCCGCAGGAAGCTGCAGAAATTGAAAAAGAAGATTATGTTTTGGAATTCGGACATTTGTCCAGAGATAAGGGTACGCTTACATTGCTCGAAGTTGCCAAACGTATGCCGGATGTACGCTTTGTTTTTGCGGGATATGGTGAAGCAGAGGAAGATATCAAACAAATACCGAATGCTGAATATGTTGGGTTTAAAACTGGCAATGCACTGAAAACGCTGATTCAAAAAGCAAAATGCAGTGTGTATCCGTCTGAAGTGTACGAAAATTGTCCTTTTTCTGTCATCGAATCCCAAGTTTATTTGACTCCGGTTGTCGGATCCCGGATGGGTGGGATCCCGGAGCTTGTGTGGGAAGGTGAAACAGGATTGCTGTTTGAAGCCGGCAATACAGATGATTTGGAAAGAAAAATAAGATACTTGTTAGAAACACCGGGCGTGCTGGAGAAATATACAGAAAATTGCAGGCGTGTTACTTTTGAAACGCCGAATACATATTATCAGAAATTGCTGCAAATTTATAGGAATCAAAATGAAGATTTATGAAATAGGAACGGGATACACGCCAATTCCGGCACAAATGGGTGCTGCCACAGAAATTGTTGTAGAAGAATTGACACGTTCGCTGCGCAGGAACGGCGAATCAGCAGAAATAATTGATATCAAAGCGGCGCATCGACAGAATACCTTGCTTCCGATTATAGAGGTGCGTGTTCCGGGGGTGTTTACCAAAACAGATGTCAGCCTGGGTATTATGCATAAGTTGAAGCGGGTGTTTTATTCCATCTCGCTGGCGATGAAGTTGAAAACGATTTTAAAGCAAACAGACGAGCAGGTGGCGCTCCATTTTCATAATCAATATAATCTTTTCTTTTTCCTGAAGCTTGTTTCTAAAAAGCTGCGGAGCCGGGCAATTGTTGGATATACAGTGCATTCCTATATTTGGGGAACCAAGTGGGATGAGATAGAAAAGACGGTTAAAAAGAAGTATTTTCAAGAAATATATTGCGTTCAGACGGCAGATGCTGTTTTTGTGCTGAACGATATTACGATTGACCATTTTGTGAATCGTTTGGGCGTGGGAAGGGAACAGATCCATAAAATTCTGAATGGAGTGAATGTGGAGCGGTATACCCCGCTTGCAGAGAAAAATGTTTTTGCATTCAAGAAAGCGTGCGGTTTTGCAGGGGAAAGGATTATTTTTCAGGTTGGATCTGTGTGTCCGCGAAAGAATCAGCTTGGATCCATTCGGATGCTTGTTCGATATTTGCAGGAATATGCCAATGTAGTCTACATGTATGCCGGCGGAATCATTGACGCTGCATATCAGGATTCTATCAAACAATTTGCTGCTGAGAATGGAATCATAGATCAGATAAAATATGTTGGCGAGCTCTCTCCCGGAGAGCAGTTGAACCAGTATTACAATATGGCGGATTGCTGCGTTTTTACTTCTACCCTTGAATCATTTGGATTGGTTATTATAGAAGCAATTGCATCGGGAACACCGGTTATTGTAGGAAGCAACTTAATGTTTCCTCTGGATGGCGGATATGCCATGTATCATAATACAGATGAATTTGTATCGCTGGTGGATCATTTTTTGCAGAGTGGTAAAACCAGAAGTTCTGTATCAGAGGAAATTTTTACAAATTATAGTTGGGATGCTGTAGCTTCTATGTACAGCAATGTATTTAAAGAATATATCAAATAGCGTCTTTTAAACCCAATTTGTAACTTTTGCGAAAAGGTCTCTATATCGCAGAAGAAAGGTATGGTCATAAAGTGGCAAAGAAACTAAACGGAACAGTTATTGTTACATACCGCTGTAACGCAAGATGTACAATGTGCAATAGATATAAGGTTCCTTCCAAGCCGGAGGAGGAGATTTCTATTGAAACGATTCAAAAACTGCCGGAAATGTATTTTACGAATATTACAGGCGGTGAACCGTTCATTCGTGAGGATCTTGCGGATATTGTGCGGGAGCTTTATAAAAAGAGTGAGCGAATCGTCATTTCCACTAACGGTTTTTTTACAGATCGTATCGTTGCACTTTGCAGACAGTTTCCTCAAATCGGCATCAGAATATCCATTGAAGGGTTGGAGCAGACCAATAACGAGATTCGCGGACTGGATGATGGATATAATCGTGGGTACACCACTCTGAAAACACTTGTTGACATGGGAATGAAAGACGTGGGTTTTGGAATGACGGTGCAGGACAAAAACGCCTCTGATCTTGTAGCCCTTTATGATATATCCGATGCACTTGGAATGGAGTTTGCAACCGCGTCTCTGCATAATAGCTTTTATTTTGTTGAGTCAGGCAATATTATTCACGATCGGTTAACGGTGGCACAGCAGTTTGAGGATTTGATCAATCGCCTACTGCAGTCCGGTAGTCCTAAGAAGTGGTTCAGAGCCTATTTTAATCACGGTTTGATTAACTATATATTCAGTCAGAAACGACTGCTGCCCTGTGATATGAGCTTTGATACATTTTTCATAGATCCGTATGGCGATGTGATGCCATGCAACGGAACAAAAGAAAAAGAAGTTATGGGCAATCTCAACGTGCAGACCTGGGATGCGCTGTGGAACAGCGAAAAAGCGGAAGAAGTGCGCAGAAAAGTACGCTGCTGCGATCGAAACTGTTGGATGATCGGATCTGTGTCACCGGCAATGCATAAATATATATGGGTTCCGGCATGGTGGGTTTTCCGGCATAAATTTCTTTTCTTTTGGAAGAAGAAAAAATATTCCATGTTTGAGAACAGGGTTGTTCGGGACTATCGTGACGGAAAAATTTCGAAAGAAGAATTGGATGCTTGCTCAACTTGCGAGAAACATATGCAGATGCAGGTGTGACCGGCGTGGGTGATTTTGTAATATGCTGATTCTATCAAATTGTTTAACGGAAACGGCAGATGAAGGGTGCGTTAAAGTCGTCTGTAGTCTGATAAAAAGGATGAAGCGCGCTGATCCCAATCATTTTGTTATATCATACGAAAGAACATCGGAAATTTCTGACAGGCATTTGCATTGCAATCGTTTTTTGCTTAATAGGGAGTTGTTTCGTATTATTAGGAGTCGAAAAGAAAAGGTATTGTATTTGCCTTTTCCGGCAAAGCCGATTGCAACGGCAATCCGCATACTTATATTATCATTATTTTCCAAAGCGGGACTTGATGTTTTGATTGCAATGCAGTCCCCGATGGGGACGCTTTCGAAAATATTGATGAAACGAAGCAGGGCACATTTTATGCTTTTATCAGAAGAATCTCATAAGCGGTTTGCGGATGCTTTGGGAAGCCATAGAGTGACATACATTAAAACAGGAGTGGATACGAAAAAATTTGTCCCGGTTTCTTCCTGTACTGCACAAGAACGGAAAATGAAATATCACCTGGATCCCAAGCTCCCGGTTGTGCTTCATGTTGGACATTTGAATGCGGGCAGGAATATTGGATCACTGCTCAAAATAGATCCCAAATATCAGATCGTTCTGGTTGTGAGTACGCTGACGAAGGGAGAACAGGATGAAACCTTGCGCAGACAGCTGCTTTGCTGCTCTAATATTCGAATCATGGATAGCTACATACCGGAAATAGAGGAAATATATCAAATGGCAGACGTATATTATTTCCCTGTTGCGGAATACGGGAAATGTATTGATGTTCCTCTCTCCTGCTTAGAGGCGGCTGCATGTAATAAGCCTGTGATTACGACCCGATACGGAGAAATGCGGGCATTTGAAGGAAAGCCGGGATTTGTGTTTGTTGATTCCTTTGATGAAAACAGCATAAATGCTGCGATAAACGAGGCTTTGCAGACAGAACCGGTGGATACCAGGGCATCTGTATTGGAATATGATTTTGACCGTGCTATCACATATTATTTTAAATAAATTCTGGAGAATGGGTATGGAGCGACCGCTCGTGTCTGTAGTTATACCGATATATAATGTGGAAAACTATTTGGACAGATGCATTCAATCTGTAGTGGATCAAAGTTATTGGGAGATGGAGATTCTCCTGATTGACGATGGTTCAACGGATCAGTGTCCTGCAATTTGTGACGGCTGGGCCAAGAGGGACAATCGGATTCAGGTAATACATAAAAAGAATGCCGGAGTGGGCGCCGCGCGTAATACGGGCATTGACAGTGCCAGGGGACGATATATATTTTTTTTGGATGGAGACGATTGTTTTGAGATAGAGACGATTGAAACCTGTATAGCAGAAGCCAGCAGAGCAAATGCTGACGTAGTGATGTTTGGTCGCTGCGACATTTGTGAGGACGGTACGAAAATAGAGCATTCAATGGATGCAGGGAAAAGATATTATCTGAAAGATCAGATATTGGAAGATATTCTTCCGGGGCTGTTTACATACGAAAGAGGGCTGGGTATAAGCGTATGCATGAAAATGTTTGACCTTGACCTTATTAAAAAAAATAAGGTTCGATTTGGGGAAGAACGTGAATTTGTTTCGGAGGACGCTTGCTTCATCTTAAATTTATTTTCTTATGTATCCTCAGTTTTGCTTGTTCCGAAACAACTTTACTATTATAGAAGGAACATATCGTCTTTTTCAAGAAGATACAAAAAGAATTGCCAGCTGTTAAACGATGCTTTTTTATTGAGGGGCATGGATATTTGTGAAAAGGCAGCATTTCCGGAAAAGGTGCTGCGCTGTATAAAGGTTCGGTATCATATGTATACTGTTGCCGGACTGAAACAGATTCTGGGCGCAAAATTAACAAAGAAAGAAAAAAAGGCGGAGCTTGGCGCTATATATGAGAACAAGCTTCTGTGCAGCACCATTACATGTGATACGCTGAAATACGAATCCTTTCCCATGAAGGTTTTTTGGATCATATGGAAGCTTCGAGGATATTGGATATGCAATGTGTTTCTGCGGTGTAAGACAAAAGGCTGAATTTGTGCCCCATCTTCCTTCAAATTCTCGGGGAAATTGCCGCAAATCCAAGGAAAGGCATGATTATAATTATGATGGATAGCAGTTTTACAAAAATAAATATCCGAAAAAGAACGATTCCGGAATGGGCTGCATTGTACATTTTGATTTTTCCCTTTTGTTTGTCCTTTCTGATGGACTTTCTGCACATTTCCAGTTTTATAAAGTATACATTGGATATTGCGTGGGTGGCAATATTTCTTTGCCTCCTTATCAGAAAAAAAGTATCCGTTAACAGAAAGATTGTTCCGTTTGCAGGTTTTATAGTTGTCTGGCTTATATATGTTTTGGTTACATATATGTTTCATTTCCAATCTGTATTTTATTTTTTGTGGGGACTGAGGAACAATCTGCGGTTTTATATTGCATTTTTAGGTTTTGCAGCATTTTGTAGTGAAAAAGCGATATCTTCATGCTTTCAGTTAATAGATTCTCTTTTTTGGATCAATGCAGCTGTATCATTTGTGCAGTTTTTTATATTAGGATATCAGCAGGATTTTTTGGGAGGTATATTTGGCGTTGGACGCGGCTGCAATGCGAACACGATCATTTTGTTTACCGTCGTTGTAACCAGATCCATTTTATTATATTTAGATGAAAAAGAAAGTACAGTCATGTGCTTTTTAAAAAGCGGTGTATCGCTGATTCTCTCGGCTATGGCAGAGCTGAAATTTTTCTTTGTGTTTTTTGTTTTGATTCTTGCTGTGTCTATGATACTCACTAAATTTTCCTGGAGAAAATTGCTTGTTTTACTGTTGATGGCAGTACTGCTGATGTTTGCAGGTTCGCTCCTGACAGCTATTTTTGGAGAACATGAAAAACTGACATTAGCAAGAATTATGGAGCTTGTAACGTCAACCAGTTATTCTACCGCGAAGGATTTGGGGCGGTTTACAGCCATCCCCACCCTTTCAAAAACGATATTGACAAATATTCCCGATAGGATTTTTGGACTGGGGCTTGGAAACTGCGATACATCCGCATTTGCAGTATGCAATACTCCTTTTTATGAGATGTATCAGGGACTCCATTATTCGTGGTTTTCCAGTGCGTTTCTGTTTTTGGAAACCGGTTATATTGGATTGATCCTGAATTTGTCATTTTTTATAATGTGTTTTATCCTGGCATATAAGCATTTAAAAAGAAAAGAAGGCAATCCATTTTTCAATCAAATGGCTGTGATCATGTCACTTTGTTGTATTTTGCTGACCTTTTACAATTCTTCTTTAAGAATGGAAATAGGCTATATTGCGTATTTTGTGTTGGCACTGCCTTTTGTGTCTGCAAATCATTATCTTATGGAAAAGGTATAGGAAAGGATGGCTGCGCGAAATTTATGATCAGTATTATCGTTCCTGTGTATCAGGTGGAAAAATATTTGGACAGTTGTATAAAAAGCCTGGTCAGTCAAACCTTCAAGGATATTGAGATTGTTCTTGTGGATGACGGATCTCCGGATGTATGTCCGCAAATGTGTGACGAGTGGGCTTTGCAGGACGATAGAATCAAGGTGATTCATCAGGATAATCAAGGTCCGTCTGCAGCACGCAATACCGGAATTGAAAACGCAACTGGAAAATACTTATACTTCGTAGACAGCGATGATTTTGTAGACCCGACTTTGTGTGAAAAAGTGATGCAGGCGTTTGAAAAAACGGATGCGGATATCGTTGTATTCAATGTAAACCGTGTGACAGAGACCGGAGAAGTGATTGGTTATACGGAAAAAATTGCCGGTGAACGGGTTTTTAGCAAACATGAGGCAATGGTAGAACTGTTTCTTTCAAATATTCACGATTATCCATGCAATAAGGTGTATAAACGTGAACTGTTCAGCACAATACGATATCCTGCTGGGCGTTATTTTGAAGATATCGGAACAATTTATAAGGTTTTTCTGCTTGCGGATCAAATATTTTATATGCCGGATCGGCTGTACAATTATAGAAAAAGAGCGGACAGTACAATTGGCGCTATGCGTGATGATGCTTTGCAGGATCTGTTTATCATGCGGAAAGCAAGATTGGATGATGTTTGTTCGGTTATGCCGGATGTGGCGGACTATGGACTGGAGCTTACCGCTTTGAGCGCGAAAAGATACATTGACCGATCCTTATGGAATACGGTAGATAAAAAAGTATTGTGCGAAGCGAAAAATTTTATGGATGAAAACCGCGAAAAAATTCTGGATATCAAAAATCATGAGCTCCACTTCTTTATCCGAATGCCAAAGTTATATCGGCTTTGCCGTTTAGTCAAGCATCAAATCGGGTGTGTTTTTAAAAAGGTTAGATAGCTTATTTTACATATGTTCTGCTGCGGCGGTTGACATATAGAAATATTTTTCAGGAGAAAAAGTCAATGAAAAAATTTTTGGTTATGGCATTGGCAGTACTGATGATTGTATCTATTCTGCCGATGTCGGTTTTTGCGTCAGCCTTTGACGCATCGGTAACAGGGGATTACTTTAAAGTAATATCCGAGGACCGATACGTATTGGCTCCCGGCGCAACAGAAACGGAACTGGTGTTGAATAACGCCGATGGGAATGACCGCAAGGTTGCACACTACTTTGAAGTTGACACAAAAAATGAGGGTGTTGCAGTGCTGCCGGGTTATTATGGAATCGACAAGCTGGATCCGGACAACCTTGCACTTGCAGGAATAAGCGATAAATCAAAGTTTTGGAAAGCGGAACAGCTTACCAAAACGGTGGCTTATTATGAAAGTCTTGGTTACAATGTGGTGGGTGCAATGAACACCGCATTGGCATATGATTCCAACGCGCCTTACGGCTACATGGTAATGAACGGCGTAGTTCTTGGAACTCCTGAAGTACATAAGGGCGCGCAGACTTATCTTGCAATTGACGGAGAAGGCAATTGTGAGCTTCGGTCTATGGGTACGCCTCTGAATGGCTCCGAGGTTACAGCGATTTCTGCAAATTTTGGCTGGCTCGTTAAGGATGGAGTGCTTCAAAATACAACGGTTGACCGCGGTTCATCGAATGCGTCCCGTTCCATGATTGGTATTAAGGCGGATGGTACGCTTGTGTTCTGTCAGGTGGACGGACGAAATGAACCAATGTCTTCCGGTCTTTCTGATTATGAAATGGGTGAAATGATGCTTGCGCTTGGCTGTGTCAATGCAGTCAACTGTGACGGAGGCGGTTCTTCCACCTTTGTTTCCAAACGTGAAGGGGAAACAACCAATACAATGCGTTCCGTTCCTTCCGATGGTTCGGAGCGTGCAACGATCAATAGCGTGATTCTCGTTTCAAAAGCAAAAGCTACAGGGGAATTTGACCATGCTGTTCTGAACTCTGCATATAACTATTATGCCCCCGGTACATCTGCAGAAATTCAGGCACAGGGAGTGGACGCAGCGGGAAGTCCGGCTGAAATTCCGACTGCAGGCATCACGTGGGCGCTTTCCGACGCTTCTTTTGGAAGTATTGAAAACGGGGTGTTTGTATCTAACGGTACAAAGGGCGATGTTACAGTACAGATGCTTTATAACGGGGAAACAGTTGGCGAGAAGCTCATCCATGTTGTTGATCCGGATGTCTTTGCTCTTGCATTGGATGAAACAGTACTTCCTTATGGAAAAAGCATGGTGATTGACTTTGCCTGTACATATGGTGTCGATAACTGGGCAGTTTGTGTTGACGGTGCGTACACATTCACTCTTTCCGATGCATCTGCCGCTGTCCTGGACGGAAATACGTTTATTGCTCCTACAGATGAAACTGTAAGCGGTGTGGATGTCACAGCGGCATATATTCCTGACACATCTCGAACAGATACCTTGAAGATTACATTTGGCAAGGGATCTGAAGTCATTTACGACTTTGAGGACGGCAGCAAAGCCGGCTTTGCTGGATTCACAGAGGCAAAGCAGTGGAGCGAAGAAAACGGCGTAGAAAATACGCTGGTCGGAAGCGACCCTCTGCTTGGTCAGTTTGTGCCGATTGTTGACAGTGAAACATTTGTTGCAACAGAAGAAAACGGCGGCAAGGTCAAAAACGGCAAACATGCACTTGCCTGGTCTTTGGATAACACCTATGCCGATTTTGCTACCTGGACGTATAATGTTCTATATAATATCGGGGAGACGGTTGTTCTTCGGGATGTTGCAAACGGAAAAAATGCAACTGCGCTTGGCATGTGGCTTTACATTCCTGAAGGCGCGGCAGGACTTGCTTTCCAGTCCCAATTTTATACTAAAACAATATCAGCAGAAACGGGCGAAGAACTGTTCTACTGCGTGCAGGATCATTTCATGTTTACCACGGCAAGCGGTGTTAGAAAAAATTTGAATTCCTGTACAGAAGCAGATATTCCCGAGTCAAGATGGGTATATGCGTCGATTGATCTTACTGCGTATGATTATCTCTGCACGCCGATTGCAACAAGCGATGCAAGAGACGGGCGTTCTCCTTCCTTTATACGTACTTATGTAAAGCCGATGACGCCTGCCGTTCTTACATTTTACATTGACGATATCACCCTGGATTACAGCTCCGCTGTGGAAGACAGAGTGCTTCCTACAATTGAAAATGTAAGTTATGCGATCTCGGATGAATCGATCGCTTTGGAGGAAGGCGCAGTAATAGGCAGTGGTACAATGGCGTTTTCAGCTGCTGTCGCTGATAACGTGAAGCTGGATTACGCAACGGGCGCTATATATGTTGACGGCAATGCGCTTGAAAATGTAACCGCTTCCGGCGGGTATCTTGCAAGCGAATCTGTTATGCTTACAGCAGGGGTTCATGCCATTGCTTTTGAAATTCAGGACACGAACGGTAATCTTGCGAAGGTGACCAGAACCATTACCGTTGCGGGAGATTCTGTAATCACGCTCGGCGGACATAACGACTCCGGCGAGAAGCCTGAATATGGTTCTGTGTACTATATTGATATTTGTGCTGCGGATCTTACAGAAATCAATAAGATTACAGCAGAATTAAGGCTTCAGACATCGAATACCTGGGAACCGCAGGGCATTGCTGTTGCAGACGGCTTTAAAGCGGCATACAGTCTTAACGAAACCGAGCGGATTCTCACGATTACGATAGAAAGAAACGGTGAGGAGATAGACGCATCAGGTGCTCCTCTTGCAAGCATCCCTGTTCGTCTTTGGTCCTGGAACGCAGTCAACTATGTAACAGGTGAAGCTGTGACACCCGAAACACAGTTTGAAACAGGGAACTGCCCGATTGTTACAGTGGACTGCAGAGTGCTTACAGGCACTGCAGAATTTATGGACGGGTCATATGACGGATTTGTCGGTGCTTTGGGCGGTGCAGTTTCCGTTGAAACCATGATCAACGATAATGTGAATCCCTGGCATTATCACGATGCGGAGCTTACAATTTTAAATAAAGACGCATCTTGTACAGCCGATGGCTATGCGAACAGAACATATTGCCAGACCTGTAAATCCGTAATGGATTGGGGCACGGTATTTTCCGCAGCAGGTCATACTTTTAATCTTGACGGCAAGTGTACAGCGTGCGGGAAAGAAATCGTGCTGGACGGTCTTTGCGAAATTGGCGGCGGCTGGTATTACTTTATCGACGGTAAGGCAGTTTCCGGCTGGCAGATGATCGGGACAGATTGGTACTATTTCGATCCCGCTACCAAAATTGGTGCCGAAGGCGATGTGAAAATCGGACTTGTTACCTTCAATTTTGAACACGGCAAACTGACTGCTGGCGTTTGGGTGAAAACTCTTTTTGGAACAAGGTATTATTATGGTCCCGGATTCTATAACGACAGGGGCAGTTGGCGGAACATAGACGGGAAAGATTATTACTTTGAAAAAGGGTATCGCCTTGAAGGCGGATATGAGTTGGTATTCGAAAATCAGATCAACAGAAATTGGTATTATTTCAATGCGGACGGCAGCTGCGACAAGAGCAAAAAACTTCCGGACGGCTTCTATACGGATCGGAACGGCTTAGCTTACAGCAAAGACGGACAGGCTCCCGGCGGACTGCAGTGTATTGACGGAAAATATTATTATTTCAATGATCTGGGTTATGCACAGAAAAATGGCACCTATGCAAGTCGGCTATTCAAAGATGATTATGCAGCTTATACCGGTTTGCTGGAAAAAGACGGCGTTTTGTATTACTATGTGAACGGTCGAACTGCCACTTGCGGTTTGTTTGAACTGGACGGCGATTACTACTACGCTTATTGGGGCGGTGTAGTAAAAACGGACGGCAGATACTATGTGGAAGCCTCGTACTGTGACTTGCCTGTAGGCAATTATACGTTTGGAGCAGACGGCAAGATGCTGCACGGTGTTGTGGAAAAGGATGGCATATCCTATCTGTACGTTAATGGCAGCACTGCTTCCAACGGTTTGTATAAAATTGATGGCGATTATTACTGCTCCTACTGGGGCGGCGTGCTCAGAACGGACGGCAGGTATTACGTAGATACAACCTTCTGTGATCTGCCGATTGGAAACTACACGTTCGGAGCGGACGGCAAGATGCTGAACGGTATTGTTGATAAGGATGGAACAAAGTATCTGTACATCAACGGAACAACGGCAACGTACGGACTGTATAAAATCGACGGCGACTACTA
>JAAGKN010000129.1_pt1 | contig 63150 bp, 74 predicted proteins | sample 6206371 | NCBI WGS metagenome assembly JAAGKN01 (sample SAMN11533720, study PRJNA540317) | gut metagenome | isolation source: fecal pellets from male and female animal of same cohort | host: Peromyscus leucopus | place: USA:CA | collected 2017 | reverse complement strand
GGCTACGAACCGAAAGGTCAGTAGTCCAAAAGCTTATCAAATTGGGACTTTCAGGAATTGGTTGTTAGGCGTTCCCCAAAAATTCCCCAAAATTGCAATTTAAATTGTATTTTCTTGCAATATATATTATACTAATTAAGTTCAGTTAATTTCTTATGTAGCTGTAGCTCAACTGGATAGAGTACCTGGCTACGAACCAGGCGGTTGTAGGTTCAAGTCCTATCAGCTACGCCAAATACACTTATTTCTAAGTGTATTTTTTTTATCCAGCTTTCTTCTCTATTACTAACTCTTTTGATCTAATTTCTTGTACTCTTAATTCTTTTATTTTATTAAAGTACATATCACTTTCATTCATTAGTTGTTTTAATGTATCTTCTCCATTCTGTTTTAGATACATCTTCATCATTTCATTTTTCTTTCTCTCGCCTGTAATATGTATATAATATCTTCTAGTAGTATCAAAATCAGCATGTCCCATAATAACATGTAATACTTCTGGTGGCATTCCCAATGTTGAACACAATGTTGCAAAAGAATGTCTTAATCCATAAGTTGTTAAATGCTCCAATTTATATTTTTTTATAAATTTAGGCATTTTATTTGTTAAATTTACTGATACATAAGGTTCTCCTTTTTCATTAAGGAAAATATACTCACTTTCATCTAAATTTTTTCCTTTTAAGTGATAGTCCGTAATTCTATTGGACTTTATCATCAATAGCAATCTTTTTAATCTTGGATGCAATGGTATATCTCTATAACTTTCATCTGTTTTTAGCTCTCCATCTCCTCGCTTACTACCAATCTTTATCATGTTATCGTCATATACATCCCATTGCTTATAAGCATTGTTAATGTGAACTATGTCATTTTCGAAATCAATTGCACGCCATTTTAAACCGACATCCTTCTTCAGGTCTAGCTCCTGTTAACAATATAGCTTCAAACAAATAAGCCCATTGTCTTTTATCTTTTTCAAAAAGGTCAAGCCATAATTCTTGTCTATCTTGTTCTAGGTGTTCTATTTCAAGTCCAAGTGATTTCTTTACTTTGTCAATTTTTATCTTCTCTGCTGGATTATATTTTATTACTCCTTCTTGTACTGCTATTTCTAAAGATACTCTTAAAACTAAACGCATATCTTTTAAGTATTTATTTGAATAATCTAGTAAATCAAAATACTCTTGTAATTGCTCTTCTGTAATAGTAGTTACATCCATATTTCCAAAAAGAGGAAGAACTTTTGATTTAGCAGTATTCCAGTAATACGCAAGTGAATCAGGACTTAATTTTTTCTTTCTTTTAGTAGTTACCATTTCTGATTCTCTTTTCTTCTTACGTATCATTTTAAAAACAAACTTTGAAACAGGATATTCACAACATGTTCCATTATTATCTAATTCCAGATTAGCAGATAATTTATTAAAAGTTTGTCTTTGTTTAACAATATTTTCAATGTTTTTATTAAATGTATCTAATTCTTTTTTATAAAAGTCTGACAAATAATTGCCCTGAGTAATTTTTAAAAGATTTCTTACTTCTACTAACATGTCTAATTCTGCATCTTTAATCTTTTTTACAGCTATTTCTTCTGTTTCTCCATAACGTTCTACTCTTGGATTTTTTATGCCTTTTAGTCCTAATTGGACAGTTGTACGCGCCTCCTTTCCGTTTTTTTTATCTCTTATATGAATTTTACCTTTTCCATTTCCAGTCTTTTCTTTAGTTATTTTACCGAGTGTATTATTATTTAATTTTTGCATTTTTACTCCAATCCAAAATTAAAATATAAGTAAAATGATATAAGAAACTATTAAATTACTTATATTTTAAAATCTTTTATTGTCTAAATCAATACCAAAACTCAATAAGTATATTTTCCATAATTTTCAGCAAACCATTTTGGTAGAGCTTTCTTATCAATAATAATTTTTCTTTTTAAACGAATAGCTGGAAACCCTTCCATTTTTACCATTTCAAGCATTATATTTTTTCCAACATTAAGGATTTTCGCTGCTTCATCGACACTTATTCCAATTCTCTCATCCTCTAATGGCATTAAACTCACGCTCCGCTTCTACCATTTTACTTGCCATAATACTTGCAAGATTAACTGGATATAATTCAAATGCTTCTTCCATCTTTAGCCCTAAATTCTCTAAATTAGTTTCTTCTTTGCAAGCTGTACTTTTTAAATAATTTAATGCAATTTGTGCATAAGCAATAGCTTCTTTTTTGTTCATAATAATTGGCACCAAAAAACAAGTCTTTCGACTTGCTTAATTCCTTTCTTTAATATACTGAGGTACATCATACGAGCGACCTAATTCTTCTCTAAACTCGTACCTCTTTTTTGAAGGGTTATATTGGTAAGCACTATAATTCCACTTTCTATAATTTTCATTAGTAAGATAAGCTGACTTTGATAATTCTCTACTAGCTAAATTGTGTAAATTTTTCAGAATCAAATCATCTACATTATTACTAAATCGAACTTTAGCTCTATGCTCTTTTACAGATTTTTTTGTGTTTTCAATATGAACTCTTCTAGAAATATTCTTTCTATTCTGCTTTTCTACTATATATCTATCATCTCGTTTTATAATTCTAGAAATATAAGAACTATCTACGTTTTCTAACTCTGCTATCTCTTTTACCTTCAAATGTTCTTCATAATATAAGAAGATAATCTTAGTTTTCTTATCTAGTTCCATATCTACACATCCTTTTAGTCATTTTTTTGCAAACATCTTTTAGATATAACCATTTTGATTAAGTAAAATTACTTAATCTCCTCAATATTCTTATTTTTGTTTAGCAATTCTATTACTGATGGACCACATACTATAATCACATCAAGTATAGCAAATACTATAACTAGCATAATAATTATAACTTTAAGCAAAATTTTCCCCTCCTTGCATATATATTTCTAGGAAGATAGGTTCCCCTATCAACCTAGATTTAATATAGTGCGTTCTATCGAACTTTGCCCTTCATTATAAATAACTGCAATGAAACAAAGAATTTTCTACCGTAATTAAAAATTTTTTTAGAATTTATATTTCTTTATTGAAATTATAAGCCTTTCAATAATATGTTGATAACAATCTTCATTACCATAACAAGATTTTTTTATCAAACCTCTCTTCAATTCTATTATCCTTATCAAAGCTAGCTCATCTCCTATTTGTGCTCTTTTTCCTAATTCATATAACTCTTTTAATCTTTCTTCCATCTTACATTTCTCCTTTAAAGAATTTTCTTATTTTATCAAAAGCTCTTAGCTTAATTCTGCTAACAGATTTTGAACATATATTTAATATCTTCGCAGCTTCATCTTGTGATAGTTCTTTAGTATATAGCAAAAAAATCACTTCTTGCTCAATAGCAGAAAGTGATTTTAGCGCACAATGTAAATTCAAATTTTCGCAATAACTAATAAACTCAATAACATCTTTTGATGGTTGATTAAAAAATACTTCTTCTTCATTTATATATGTATTATCAAATAAATTTTCAAAGTTGTCATTGTCAAGTAGTTCAATTTCTCTTCTCTTATTCCTTATCTCCTTTCTATAAAACTCTTTTCCCGAAAAAATAATAACTTTATTCAAAAAGCTATTAAACTCATAAATTTTCTCTTTTGAATCGAATTTGTTTTCTTCTTCCATAATATTACCTCCCAATTTTGTGGGATTTATACTATTTCAGAGAATATTTTTATAATTTAACCTCCTTTCTAAAATTTACATAACCTTAACTGAAAATTTTATCTTTTGTTCTACTGTTCTCACAAAACAGCATAAATTCCCAGTTTAACTACTAGATAAGACCTAGTTTTATGTCAAACAAGGTGCATTTTCAACTTTTAAAAGAAAAAATTTAAAATGTTTTGCGTAATATGTTACGCAAACTTTTCTAGTTCACAATTATTTTCTTTATTTTGTAAGCTTTAATCTTACTGCTTTATTCCGTTAAAAAATTAACATTTTCTTGATATACTAAACAAAATATTAGGAGGTTATATATATTATGGAAAAGAAAAACTCCCAAGAAATAATAGAACTGAAACGTTCTATTGGACTCAAAGTAAAATCATATAGGAAAGATTCTCAAGAAACACTTGCAGAAAAAGCTCAATTATCAAGAGATACAATTTCTGAAATCGAATGTGGAAATGTAGTAATGGGCGTAGATTCTTTAATAAAAATTTGTAACGCTTTAAATATTACTCCTAATGATATTTTAGAAGAATTTATTCACAATAAAATAGGAATTTTAAATAATGAAATACTAAGACGAATTTCTAGTATGGATTTATCTGAAAAAGATGCAAAATTTATTCTAGAAACATTAAACTATATTGAAAATAAGCCAAAAGATTAGTATATGTCATTAAACATATACTTTTTTTATTATGAAAGGAGAAAAAGTTGGAAGAGCTACTAGATAAAGCTCTGCAAGGTGATCAAAACGCTTATGTAGAACTAATCGAAACAATAAGTACTGATATGTTTCGTATTGCTCATGTACGCTTAAATGATATAGAAGATATAAATGATGCAATTCAAGAAACCATATTGAAATCTTATAAATACTTACACAAACTTAAGCACAAAAATTTATTTAAAAGTTGGATTATTAAAATTTTAATAAATGAGTGCAATAATATCTACAATTATAATAAACGACAAAAACGTATTTTCAAAAGACTAGTAACTAATTCTGAATATGTATCTGAAAATCCAATTCATTTAGCAGAAGATGATATGGATTTTTACAAACTCATTAACCCTCTAAGTTACGATGAAAAACTTATAATGACTATGTACTATCAAAATAGATTTACAACTGGTGAAATTGCTGATATACTTAATATGAGTGTAAATACTGCTAAGAGTAAATTTTTGAGAGCTAAAGAAAAAGTCAAAATAGAAACGTATAAAGGAGGTGTAAAGCAATATGAAACTAGAAAACAATAACTATGATGAAATTGATAAAATGTTTTTTGAACAATGTGAGAAAAATACAGAAATACCTGAATCAACAAAGTATATTATTCATAATGCTTTTAACCTTCCAAGACGAAGACATAAAACATCTTCTTACATATATAACTTACAAAAAGTTGCTATATTCTTAATAACATTTAGCATTATGACAACAAGCATTGTATTTGCAAAAGACATAGTAAATTTTATTAACAAGATATTTACTAATTCAACAAAAGGCATTGACGTGGCAGTAGAAAATGGATATCTACAAAATGTAGATATGGACTTTGTCTTTGACAACAATATTGGCATAAAAACAGACAATTTAGTCATTGATGAAAATAATTTAGATGTATCTTTTATATATTATACAGATATACCTGACATTATAAATATAGAAATAGATGAATTTACAATTAGAGACGAGAATAACAATATCATTTGTACTTCATTTAAAAATCAAACACAATTTAATGAAAGAAATCTAATATCTTCTCATTATGTGAAAAGCGATGTAAAAACAATTGATTCTAATAGCAAATTTACAGAATCTATTTTATGCTCTTCATTAGAGTTACCAAAATTAAATAATTTAACTTTTGAAATAATTAGCTTCACGTTAGTTAATTCTAATGGCAACCAAACTAAACAAGAAGGTAATTGGTTATATTCAATTAACATTGACAATAATGTTATGAGAAGAATTACAGAAAACTATTCTACTTCATATGATAAATCAATTGAAACTATTTCTGCAGAACAATCTGAAACTTCATTAAAAATTGAAATAGAATTAAATGAAAAAATCAATGAAGATGTTTTACTTAATGAAATAGATAATATAAAATTAACTAATATCAACAACGAAAGATACAATTATTTGTATATACATAATAGTAATGATGAAAATAGTCATGGACACCTTACAATAGAATTCGATATTAGCTCATACACTGAAAATACGGACTCTTTAAATTTGTTTATTCTATATGATACAAATAAAAGTATAAATATTCATTTATCTAAATAAAAATCAAAGTGCAGATGGAAGTCCACCTGCACTTTTTTGTAGAAAAATGACTTATTAGAATGCTTCAGATATAAAGTTTAATTCATCTTAATTTTCAATCCATCAACCGTGTAGACAGATCAATTATAATCGGTAATTCTCATACGAACCTTGAGGGTTCTGCTTGCACCAGACGTCCGTGCATATGTGAAGTAGTACAGTCTTCCCGGAGTAATCGAAATCTCCGAAATCGTAGTTGTTCCTCCATTCGCATACACACTTGTACCTGTAATTGCGCTGGCGTGGTTATAGTCGTGCAACTCGACAGCTACCCAGTTGTCCACAGCATTGCCGTTTTGGTCTGTTACCGTCACAGAAAACCTCAGCTTGCTTCCAGAGTATGACCTGTCGCCGCCTCTGTGCGAGGCTCCCATCGTAAAGCTCTGGTCGAGGGACAAAGGCATAATGCCGTAGTCGCCATTAGCAGCAGTTGTTTGCGTGACGTTGAATTCGTACACTTCCGTTCTGCTGCCGTCCTCATTATACTCCACGCCCACCAGCTCGGCTGTTTCCGCAGGATTGGGCATAACATCGCCCACCTCAGCTGCCATAGCCACTGTAGGAATAGAGCAAACGGCCATAACCATAGCCATCAGTACCATAGAAATATTTTTTAAAAACTTCATAATGATTTCCTCCTAATGTCGCATCCAAAGCACTCCTCATTAATCATTTTTCCACGGTGCCAATTTCACGAATAAAAGTCTCTAACCTCGAAAAATCAGCACAATATTGTTCAACATGAGACAATATCTTGAGTATAATATCATAAAAAAACATTTTAGTTGAAAAAAGTTGAAAAAAGTTGAAAAAATTTTTTTTATTTTTTTGCACCCAAATAATATACTCTTCCGTCTTATATATAGAAAACATTTAAAAGGGAGGATACTATGATAAACATTTTAATTGTAGAAAAAGATCTAAATTATAGTATAAAACTTATGAACAATATTAGCCAAAGCAATGCAGACGTAAGACTTAGTGGGATTGCAACAACTATTACTAGTGCTTTAAATATTATAAAAAATGATTTAATTGATATTATTTTAATAAATGATGAAATGATGAAAAAAATAAAATCACCATATCTAAAAAAATTTAAAAATTCCATTATTGTGCTTACTGACAATACAACAACAAAATTCACCCAAAACGATACATATTCATATCCAACAATAAACAAGAAAGATAATATAATAACTTTAAATAAAAAAATAAATGACATAATCATACAAACCAGAAATCTTTATAATACGAAAGACTTGCAAACACTAATAACTGATGAACTAACTTACTTAGGATATAACCCTTCATATAAAGGTTTTCAATACTTAGTCGAAACAATATATATTCTAAATAATTTAGAAGATTATTATGATGACAATTTATCAAGAGACATTTATCCTTTAGTTGCAGAAAAATTTAACACATCACCTAAGAACGTAAAATATAATATAAGAAATGCTATAGAAGCAATGTATTTTGATTGTGATGAGAATAAATTATCTACTTACTTAGGACTTGACATTTCTAATAAACCCAAAACAAAGACAATGATTTGTGCTATTGAAAATAATATTCGTAAAAAAATATATAATTATGTTTAATATAGAGTTTGCAAACTATTTTAATAAAGATACTGATTTAGTAATTATTCGGATTATTCATACAATAATTCTTATTTCTAGTATAACTATTATTTATATATTTTTAACTTATTGAAATTTTTATATTTAAAAGTTGAAAAAAGTTGAAGAAAGTTGAAAAAAACAAATAAGATTTCTAATGACATTTTAAGCAAAACATTATACAATGTAGATATCATAAAAGAAGAAATAAAAATATAAGTGAGGTGAGTAAAAAATATTTTTATTTTATATTATATTAAGGAGGATTATTTTATGAAAAAATTAAAACTATCATTATTTTTCGCAATATTTTTTATTACAATTCTTATAATTTTTCCATCATATGCAGGAACAGAATATACAAATCTAAATAATCATTGGTTTTACATAAAAAATGCTTACACAGGTCAATATTTAGATCTTGATAACGGATTTGCAGAACCCGATACAAATGTACAACAATGTAAATATAATGGTTCGTATGCCCAAAAATGGTTTATATATCACAAAGGAAATGGTATCTATATGATTTATAGTGATGCTGGAAGCTATACAGAAAACGGAACTCTTTATGTTCAATTTGCATTAGACGTATATAATGGTTGGGGAGATAATGGAACAAATATCCAAATTTATTATGGCTCTACTGATAACTATGCTCAAGAATTTACATTTAAAAGAACTGATGATTCAACATATATTATAAGAACAAAAGCAAGCAACTATCAAAAAGTAATGAGCTTATCTAATTATTCTTGCAATGATGGTGTTAACATTCATCAATGGGAATATTCTAACGATTCTCATGATCAATGGATTTTAGAACCTGTATATTCAAACTATAAATTAGGCGTTGAATATGCAAAGGCTAATTATAATAAAAGACTTGACGCATTTCCAGATGTATCAAATTTAGGAGGCGATTGCACTAATTTCGTATCACAATGCTTACTTTCAGGAGGTTTACATCAAAATTCAGAATGGTTTTGTACTAGAAAAAATCTTACTTACCATGATATTTCTTCTACTAGTCAGCTGGACTATTCTTGGGACTTTGCAGATCCAAGCCCTTGGATTAGCGCAACAGAATTTAAAAACTACTTCTATAATAATAGGTGTATAGCATATTTTACTGGACAATACATACTCGATAATCCAGATAAAATTTATAAATTAAACATCGGCGCAGGTGATGTAATACAATATGCAACCAACGCACTAGGAAATCTTTCAAATGGTAGACACACTATGTATGTTAGAGGAACTACTATTGGAAATGTAAGAGATGTACCTTATAATACCTATGAACTTACATATCACAGCAGAGATGTTGAAGCCAAAGATTTACTTGCTATAGCTGAAGATCACAAACTTGACTATTTTGTATTCTATGACTTTACAAAATAATATAAAATGATATAATTTAAATGGAGGTTTAAATTTATGAAAAAAAAGAAAATAATTTTTAGTATTATTTTAATAATTATAATCACATCACTAACTATAGCCTCTTTCTCAGTATATATTGTTAAGAAATTACAATATACTTCTGATGGAGCCGTTATTATTATACCTGGTGAAACTAATACTGATGACTTACCGCCAAATACTAAAATGGTACTAGCTGTTGAATCACCTGATGATAGTGAATATGATGACAATGTTGAAGTAAACAATCAAAGAAGTAAAATTACTCAAAAAGATTTTTCAACACCTGATAATTCTCCAAGCACTGATTTTGAAATTAGTGATGAAGAAATTGAAGAAAATCCATATTTAAAAATTTTAATGAAATATAATGATAAAGAAGAAATTCTTGAATTATACAAAAATCTTTATTTAGAAACTTACGGTATTCATACAGTAAATGAAGAAAAAACTCCAGTTACAGACACACAGATTAGATTATATGAGATCACTGTTGGATTAACTGAAAGAGTTGATGTATCACAAGAAGATAAGTCTTTTTTAGAAGAATATTTAAATGATGATAGTATTATTGACATAAAAAATGCTTATAATGAACAAAAATAATTCTATAAATCATATAAAAAGGCATAAAACCCTACTCTTTTTACAGAGTAGGGTTTACTATATTTAAGATACTTTTAGCTTTATTTTTTCACAAAAGTCATCTTCTAAAATATCTTGATAACTTTCTATATACTTATATGTAATATCATATCCTTTACTTAGTAAATCTTTAAATATCTTTTCTATCATGTAATCTAACTTCTGATTATATTCTATCTTCCTAATGGTAAAAACTATATTTTCAATGTTACTCTCCTCTAGCTCATTTAAAATATAGTATGAATTTGTTAATCCAGCAAATGCCATAATTGGCTTCTCTGAGACTTCTTTAATTAAATTATATGTTAGTAAATCATCTGTTAAAATAATAGTGTTTGTATGCTCCTCAATGTTAGCTTTGGTTATCCAGTTTTTAGCTTGTGTACCATTTATCCTATTATTGCTCGAAAACCACAAATATTCTGTATTATTGAATCTCTTGTCTAAGTGAATTGCTAAACCCTGAATTTTGCCATTCTCGTCGCTTACAGGCACAAAGAAACCATCAGGTGCAAAGAAGTCCCAAGAAAAGTCTTCATGCATATAAAAACCTGGTATTCCTGCTAAATTATATTTGTTCTTTAATTTATTACAAATAACCTTTCTAGTAAAACTTTTTTTAGGTATTGATTTAAAATTGCACTCTTGTATAGAAGTATTGGTAAAATTTAATAATTGTAATTTCTTTTTATGCTTTATATCTAATCTAAGCATTTCTAGAAATTCTGTATATACTAAATTTCTAGATTCTATATCTGCAATCTCATTTATAGGTATTATTTCAACTTTTGATTTATCTATTGAAAAGAATTCCCTATTCATCAGTTCTTTAAACGCTGTCTTGTTATCCATATAATTAAGTTTTGCATACAATCCAATTGAATATCCACTTCTCCCACATTTAAAACAATGATATGTATTTTTTATATGATTTAATTTTAAATTAGCTTCTCTTCTATTATCTCTGTAACCACAAAATGGGCATATAGCACTAAACTCATTTCCATTTTGTCTTATAACTTCTATATTGCTGTGGTAAGCCACATTTAAAATATTGATATGTTTTGCTACTTCAATATATTCTTCCCTATTCATTTGTTTCTCCTTACTTAAAATTCCATTTATAAACTACTTTATCTTTTATCTTTATCTTGAAATTTCTTCTATTTATGAAACGTTTATTATACTTTTTTAATATCTCAACTAAGCTTACTAATGTTTCTGGACAAGTCGCACTTAATACTAACTGGTCCTTATTATATAAATCAAACATTCTATTTTCCTCTTTTCTTTATTATTATATATAACCGACATATTACTTACTAAAATACTTCGTTAGTCAAAAATCAATCTTCAATTTTCAATTCTAATAATTTATATTTGATTTCATTTTTTATCATTGGATAATTACTTATTATACTCTTATATATCCTTAGTTTTTGTTTTAATTGGTCATATTTAGATAACTCGATTTCTTGTTCTATATTTTCAATTTGTTTTGTTAATCTTCTTACTGATGCTTTATTATCTACCTCTAAATATTCCATTCTTTTTCTTTCCAGCTTTCCTATCTTGTCATTTAATTCTTTTAATCGTTTTTTATCCATTTTTCATCCTCCTATTAAGCCACACGTTCAAGTTCTTGTATCTCATATTTTTCAATTTTATCTATAAATTGATTAGCACATTTTTGTATTTTACTTCCTAGTTCCAAAACAACTTTTGGATCTCCTTTTGCCCACTTAATAATGTAGTTAAAGCTACATAATGAAGTATCTAATCCAAAATGGTCTGCCACAATATATGCAATAGATTCAACAAAAACTTCTGATAAATTTCTATCTATGCTATAATCAAAGTCATCATACAGTGCATGAGCTAATTCATGCAATAAAACAGAAACTTTATCATTAGCTGATAATGTATTTTTTATTACAATATGTTCTTTACTTGGACTATAATAACCCTTTTTGCCTCCTGATAATTCTTTTTCTAAAACAGGATAATTACTGAAGCTTTTTAATTTTTCATAAAAATAAGCCATATCATTACAATTGATATTTTTACTTTGTAATGGTATTGGCTCACCTTCAGTCTGTGAAATATCATAGACATATACATATCTATAACTGTTATATTCTATTGTTTCTATCTTTTTAAGCTCTTCTCCATCTTCTATTACCTTAGTAATTTTATCAAATTTTCTTGGTAATGGTGCAATTATAAATATCTTCTTTGCTCCAGGCATTAGTTGTCTTTTCATATTGAGCCATTTTGCTTTGCCAGCAACCTTTGTAGCTTCTGGAAATTGGCTAAAAATTAAAACAAGATTATTAAAACTATAACCTCTAAAATTCTTATTAAACTTTAGAAATTTTTCATATTCACCACTATCAACAATAGTTTGTAACTTATCAATTATATTTTCAAACATTTCTTTTGTTCTGCTTGAATTTTTCTTATTTGATTTATGTTTCATATAAAGCTCCTCCTATGCTACTTGTTTTGGTAAGTCATATTTAATAGTATCTTTTACTTTAGTTTCGTATTTCTTCTTTTTATCAATAAAATTTCTATATGCTATCCATTTTTCTAAAAATTCATTTTGTTCTTTAGTAAAATCTCTACTATGATCACGCAATTCCTTCTGTTTTATTCTTCCATTCTTAAATTCAAGTGTTATAAAAGATTTATTAACATCAGCTAATTTCCTAACAAAAAAAATTTCAGTTTCTTTATCTATATATGGTGTTACATACAACTGTCCTACACAATTTCCCTGCTGTCTTCCTTCATCCTTTAGACTTTCTAAACTAGGAGCTGGGAATATAATATACTTATCATCTGAATATGTATATTGAACTAATTCTAAATATCTTTTGTATGTTTTTGATTGAAACTCTATATCTTCTGATATTTTGATTTTCTTTTGTAACTTATCATGTCTTGATATTAAGTTTCTTGGAAATAAATCTTTTCTCGATTTATAATTTAATGCAAGCTCATTTGCCATCTTTAAATAGTCTCTATAAATATACAAATTATTTAAACCTTTAGGATAATTTTTTAACTTCCTCAAAGGAATATATTTACCAATTTCTTTTAAAACACATATCTCATTCTGGTGTAAGTCATTATTCGATTGCATAAACTCATCAAGTATTTTATTTTTAACTAAAAATCTCAAATAGTTAATATTGTAATATTTATATTTCTCAATAACTCCATCTTCTGTTTTCTGAAACAAACGTAATAACATAAGTTCTCGATAAGAAATATTTTTGTCTTGCATATATTTTAAAAAACTTTTTGACACTCCAAATCTTTTATAAAAACTACCATTTTTATTTAAATCCTTTGAATAAAAGCAAAGATTATATAATTTCATATTCCACAACAATTCAAAGCTTCCATAAGCAGCTAAGCTTAATACATCTAAAAAATTGTAGCCATAATACGAAAATTTATCTATAAATTCATTTATTGGTGCATATTCCATATTTGTACCTTTTAAAAGTCTTTTTTTATTATATGGATATGTAGGAAAATGTGTAAAATATCTATAACCCTTATACTTCGACCACCACAATTTTCTATTATTATGATAAACTGTCATACCTCCAAACATATTCATATAAACATTACTGCCTAAAAATTTACCAATACCAGGTAAAATTCTAGCATATTCAATACAACTTCTATTAACCTTTTTACTGTTTTCCATAAAATAAGACCATATTTCAAATACTCTTATAATTACTTGTTTATTTAATTTTTGTACTAAAATAACTGACTGTTCAAAAGATTTTCTATTATAATTCATTCCATATACTTCTGATTTCTTTTTGCAATTTGGACACTTCACATATTCTCTAACCTTAATTGTCTTATCAAAAAAATAATTATTACAATTGGTACAATATAAATTTTTTTGAAAACGATCCTTTATAATAATACGATGTTCTTTCGTACTATTTTTAATAAATTCTTCCCAATGCTTTGGTAATTTACATCTTCTATCTATTTTTTCCATAAGTACATCTATCTCTTCTTTCATTTAAGCTACACCTCCAAATAAAGATAACTGTGTAACTTTTTCTTTAGCTTCTTCTATAGATACCACATTGTTTTTATTAGAACTATCTTTTTCTTTCTTAGTAGTTTCTTTTTTCGTTGATGCACTTTTTATTTTTAAAAACTCATCAGGCAAAGAATAATACATAAGAGCCCAAGAATAAACCACTTCATTTGTAACATAACTCCATCCACCTTTAGAATGAGCTTTAGCCTTATCTTTTATAAAACATGTCATTCCCTCTAGTGTTTTCTTTTCATCTAAATAATATTTTTGCATATCATCTCTTGAAAGCAAATAATCAACAACTGCATTTAAAGCTGCATCTTTTTGACCATTTACTTGTTCTTTTAATCTTTCAAATCCGTTCATATTTTTCTCCTAACTTTTATATAAAATAAAGAGATAAGATACTTTAAAAGCTTTCTTATCTCTTTTTTAATAAATTAAACTATGCTGCATCTTCTATAATTTCATCATTATTTAAGTAACTCATCTTATGCAGTTTCCTTGATATAACTTTCATATATGGTTTTATATCTCTGATTTTTGATTCTGGTATGTTTATTTCTGACACTCTTGCAATACTATTACCAAATTTTGTTGGTGCTTCAACAATATCTCCAACTTTTAGCTCTATACTTGAAAAATAAGAATAAGCCCTTCCAGAAAAAGTCTTTGGTGTATACTTATCCTCATATTTTACACTAACAATTATATTTTGCATAATTACTCTCCTTTAATCTAAATATTGTTTATAAAATTTCTCAAATTCTTTTGCAATTTTCTTTTCATTACCAAGTTCATTTTCATTAAACTTGTAGAATTCTTCTAGGTCAAATACTTTCACATTTCTAATTACCAATTTAGTTTTTTCTAAAAATGAAACTCTCCCTATTATTTGATATTTCAAAAGAGGATTTACCTTTTTAAAATTAGTACCAACAGTTACTAGTACTGGTTCGTCAATTTGTGGGAAGAAAAACTCCATTTCAATTTTATTATCAGTTTTCCTCGACTCAAGAGTAATAAAATTTGCAATATCAGCTTTTCTTATAATATAGTTATCTCCCAAATTAGTCTTAACAAAAGCAATTCCTTCTTTATGTATAATCTCCAACATTCTTCGCTTACTAAATTTTTTATAATCATTGTCCATTTTTTATCACCTCTTTAAAACGGCAAATCATCATCAGATTCATCTATTTGATTTATATTGGATTCATTTTCATCTACAATTTCAGTTGTTGTATTGTCTTGTGTCTTTTTGCTTTCAGCAAAATGCACTTCTTCACAAATTACTTCAGTAGATATTCGCTTATTTCCATCTTTATCATCCCAAGTTCTATTTTCTATTCTTCCTGCTACAAGTACTAATTGTCCCTTTGAAAAGTATTTATTTATAAACTCTGCTGTTTTTCCATAAGCTACTACATTAAAGAAATCTGTTTGCCTTTCCTCTCCTTGTTTAACATATTTTCTATCTACTGCAAGTGTTAATAAAGCCATTACATAACTGTCCTTTTGTCTCATTTCTACATCTTTTGTAAGTCTTCCTTGTAATATTACCTTGTTCATATCTTTATTTTCCTTCCTTTTTTAAATATTCCATTCATAATTAAATTCATTTGTATATTCTCTTAACTTGTCTATGTTGATCAAACAATAATCTATTGTTTCATTTTGAGAAGCATATGGGTTACATTTTGATTTTGTATATATTTCTTCAATAATTCCAAGTTTATATAAAAAGTGTGTCATTCCAGAATTTTCACCATAATTTTTTATAGTTGCTGTATTTGGTCCATACACATAACTATTCATATTTACTGTTGCTATAGTTATACTTTCCCCTTCGTTATTAACAATACTAATTGCCATGGATTGTTTGTTATACATATAATTTCCAACATTAAAATAACAATCTACATAATTTTTATACTTAAATGTCTTACAATTCATATAAAATCTCTCCTATCTCTTAAGCATCTTTTCTGACAACTATAAACTTCAAAATTTCTTCTGTTATTCTAAAGTGTCTTTCAATTTCTAGTATTTGTTCTTTCTCTGTTTCAAACTCAATTAAAACATAATCCCCTTCTGTGTTGTTTTTTATATTATAAGCTAATTTCTTTTTACCTATTTTTTCAATCTTTTCAACTATTCCATTAGTTTTTATCAGTTTGCTTATTTTTGTTAAAATATCATTCTTTTTTTCTTCCTCTAAGTCTACTTTTAATATAATTATACTTTCATATTTGTTCATAATAATTTACCTCTTTCTTTGTTAATTTTAAGCAGCTTTTTGCTCTATTTGTTCTAATGGTTGATAATTCATAACCTCACCAATAAATTTCTTAACCAAATATTCCTCTTTATATTGGTTAATTCTTTTTTCGTGTTTTTCTAGCTTAAACATATTCGCATACTTTCGCATTTTCTTTCTTTTTAGTGATACTCTATGTTTATTTTTGGTTCCAATAATTAAAAAAGTCCCATTTATAATGCGACTTCCCAATACCCTATTAAAATCATCTTCTTTTGCATTCTTATTGAATAATAAAATTGTATCCTCATCCAACATAATTCGCATTAGATTTTTTCCTACAATTCTTCTAATAAATTTTAAATTACTTGGTATTCTTACCTTTTGTACCTTTTGACCTGGCATTACTAATAATCCTTTAATTTTCATTTTGTATCCTTTCTTACTACCATAAAGAAAATTGGCAATTTCCTTTTACAGTAACTTCATTAAATTTTGTTATTATTTCTTCTTTTGAAGTAATTTCTTCAGCGTTATTATCTGTTTTATTAAATTTCCAATAATTCATAAAATAAAATGGGGTCTCTAATTGGAAGTTCATTTTTTGAGTAATAGAATCTCCACAAAATACAATAGCTGGTATTCCATATAATGATAGTTGAATATAAGTCATATACACACAAATTTCTGAAATATCAACAGCATATACTAATAAATCTTGTTGATAATTTATATCTTGATCTTTTAGTGCCTTAGCAGTGCCTAAAACCATTACACCTGCTCCACAACAAGGTTCACACAGTGTTATATATCCATTTTTATTTATAATACTTTTTGCGTCTTCCTTATTAACAATCATCTTCGCCATACATTCAGATATGTGGAATGGAGTAAAGAACTGACCTAAATTGCTATTACCAATTTTATTTTGCATATAGATTTCGCCTAATATATCTACAATTTCATTCTTGTATTCATACATCATAGTTAGTTCACCAAACATTTTACAAAAAATGTCTAACTCATCTTTACTATATGTAGTTGCAATATTCAAATACTTTGTTTCTATTTCTTCACTATGCTTAAACACGTTATACATTGAATATGATGATAATTTAAGAAAATCTAAAAAGATTCTATACTTATCGTATTTTTGCGATAAGTAATTAAAATGCTCTATAAATTGTTTATAATATTGTTCATACATAATATATACCTCTTATGCTATTTTTCTGTAATTTTGTACTTTATGGCTCAATTGTATAGTTCTAAAACTACTTATGCTTTCTTCTTTATCAGAAATCTTGATAATCCTATTCTTCTTCGCTCTAATTATTATTAGCTGAGCTCCATAATCTTCAAATCTAAACCTAAAATCAGGATAGCTTTCAGCATCATCAATTAAAATTGGAATATTCAATCCACTAATTTTATTAAGCATATTGCATATTTCTAGAATAGTAACAAATTTCTGTGATTTAGATAAAGAACTAAACTCTTCACCATTTCTAGTAATCTTGAAACAATCTTTTAGTTCACCTGTAGACTTTATTAACTCATAAAACTTAATTTGAGTATTCTTCATATACTGTTCTACAATTTTCATTTTTTCTTGAATAATCATGCAATACAACTTTTTGGCAATAATAATTTGAAGATTATAATTATCTATAAGCTCTTCTAACTGCTCCATCTCTACAACAATATTGATAATATCCTTTTTTGTTTTTTCTTTATTGTCCATTTTTACTTGCAGCCCATGATTAAACTTAACAATTCTTTCTTTTTCTTCAGTTAGCTCAGCTAATCTATTATTTATTTCATTAAGTCGTTCTGAGTTCTCTTTTCGACCTAGTGAATATAAACTAGCTTTTAATTGCATTGCTTCCACTTTAATGTCTGATAGCTTGTTTTCAAGTTCTTCTTTTTCTGTTCCAAGTGAAAACATCTCATTACGTTTATTTTCTAATGCTATCTTCTTATTATCTGAATTTAGTGGTTGGTTACAGCAAGGACATTGAGACATTGGATCTGATAAAATTTTATTGTATTCTATTCTCGCCTTTTTTCCTTTTTCATTTATTTTATCTAGTTGATTTTGTATATTAAATTGTTCTGCTTCTTTTGTTCCAATACTATCTTGTAGTTTTCTTCTTAGTTGATTTTTATTATCAGTTTCTATAAAATCTTTTTCCTGTTCTAGTAAATCGATTTCTTCTTGTTTAGTAAATTCTTGTTTTTCTTCTAGTTCTTCACTATGAAGCTTTTTGGCATATTCTAAATTTCCCTTTTTTACTTCAAGCTTATTTTGTGTATCTCGTATTCTCAAGCCAGTTTCTTTGATAAACTTAGTGATATTACCATCTTTAATATCAATTTTGTCCTTTTCACTATCTGGTAATTTATTAAACACCTCTTGATATGATATATCTGGCAAATACTTATCTATCAATTCTTTTTGTTTAGCTGGCTCACAATCTCTAAAATAATCAGGGTTAAATATGCTTAAAAATAGTGGTTTATCTATATACAATTCTTCTAAATCCTTTTGCTTTACATTTTTTCCATCTAGTAATATAAAATTCTTAGAGCTATATGTCCTATGTTTATATCTTAATAGAACATGATTTTTATTATCGTTTCCTATAAACCCTATTTCTGTTGCACATTCTCTTGAATCACGATTTATCATTGAAGTTTTATCATTACCTCTTATATCAGTTCCTAAAAAAGTCCATACGACAGCATAAGCAATCGTAGATTTTCCCTTTGCGTTACCACCAATGATGTATGTTTCATCATTAAATTCTAATTCATAAGGCTCTTTATACTTTCTAAAACCTTTCATCTTTAAATACAATAGTTTCATACTTTAATGTTCCTTTCTCGCAAATTAACAACTTTTCTCAAAGCTCTTTCATTAAACCAATCATCTTCTTTTTTTGAAAATTTCACATTATAATCAAGAAAAAAAGCATCTCTTTCAATGATGCTTCCACGTTTATTCATATAGACTCTATCTTCTTTTTTCCCAATTCCATTTACAACCACAATATCTCCTCTTTTAAATTTATTTCTCATTGATATAATCTCCTATTCTATATACTTTGTAAAATATAAAATGAAATTTCTTGTTTTCGTCTTGAGTTATTTTTTTATTATGTGTATAATTTTATAGATTAGAATAATTCCTAATTTATTCTTTCGTTTGCAGTTTAAGCTCATACCTTAGGCTGCAACTTTTTTTGTGCATTTTTGTACAAATTTAAAACCTGTTACCCAATTTTTTTCTAACCTTTCTACAATTTCTAATGATAAAATAGTTCCTAAATCACAATTTTCTAATTCCTTTGCTAAATCATCTTTAACAATTGCAAAAACATTATTATCTTGCATATCGAAAAACTTACCTGCTGTATATTTCAATTGTTTTCCATTTTTATCTACAACAGTAGTAGGCTCCAAACTGCAGAACGCATAACAATTATTAAAATCATATTCTTCAGTTTTTACTATTTCTTGTTTTTGTTCTACATTTGAACTAATATCAACAACCTTTTGCTTTTCTTCCTTCTTTTTAGATTTTTTTGTTTCCTTTTTAGCTTCTGTTTTTACAGATTCTTTTTCGTTTTTTATCATTGTTGTCTTTTGCTCTGTACTTGGAATAGCTCCTGTTGCATTATTGTCTATGTCATCATCTGGTTTAAAAATATCTATTGTATAATTAGTAAATGACTTTCCATCCAACTTTCTTGTCTGTTTTTCCTTTTTTAAGAACATATAGAAATCTCCTTTTACTGAATTACCAAGAATTTTTTGAGTTTCAATATAATTAGAAATCTTGTTGATTATAGTTACTCCTCTGATTTTCATAAGCCACACTCTATCTAAGCTAATTTCTGGAAGTATAAATTTTAAAGTTCCTTCTCTTATACAACTTGGTTTTTGACCATTCTTTGGACTAGCATATTCACAGCTTGGTAAACATTTTTTATCCTCCCATAAATTTTTGACCTTTTGTTTTCCAACACTTTTACCTTCTATACAATAACAAACTATTCCACTTTGATTATATCTAACATTTTTTACTGATAGTGGTTCTTCGTCGAAAAACCTTATTTTTAATTTGGTTGGCTTTTCACCATAGACTTTTTCAAATTTTTTAACAAGCAAATCCATTTGCTCTTCCTTTGTTTTTGCAATAAAATATCCGTAATTCTGTTGGTGCTCCATTTTCTTGTCTAATGCCATGTTGTACATTGCCAGCTAGTGGCAAGTTAACAATCTTTCTTCTTTCCATTATTTTTGTTCCTTTCTTGGATTTAATAATGTGTAAAAAGATTTATATATTACTTTTCCTCCTTTCTTTGATTTTGGGTAAAAAAATAGAAAGAATCTAGTCTTAGGGGCTAACTTCAATTCTTTCTTTATTTTAAACATATAAATTATTTATAAATTTGATATGATATACCCAAATATGCTGTACTCTTATCGTACAGAAACTCTACTACTATCTATAATTTATAGTAGTTATGCTATAGTTAGTTAATTACTAACTACAGGTTTGTTATAAATCACTTTATAACAATATCTTTTATACACGAACTTATTATATAAGGACTTTTAAGTAATTTCAATAATTAGCTATAAAAAAACAAGAGCGCTATACGATCTAGCGCTCTTGCCAATGTTAAGGAGAAGATTAATTGCAAATTATGACTTGTTACTTACTGTTTGCGGACATTGCAGTTTACTTGATAATATACCCACTCTTCCTCTGAGTACCGCCGTTCACAAGATACTCAATGTAAGTGTAGGTAATGCCATTGTAGGTTTCAGTACCGAACTTAGTAATACCTTCGTTCTCGACCCAGCCAATATGGGCATAACCTTTGCCAGGCCCGCCGTAAACAGTGTAGCGGCCGGACACGCTGTCTCCTGCAATGTTCCCGTTCTCGGTAGGAATCTTGTACATAGGTGCACCACTGTTGTAGTCAACATTGGAAGCAGCAATATACCCTCTTTTCCTGCCTTCCGGGGTGTTAAATTCGACATAGAGCCAAGTATTTGCTGTATTTTTTCCCACAACAACAACCAGCTCGCCAGCAGATACGCTTCCTGCGACCGGATTAAGAACTGTATCAGTTCCGGCATACAAGGTAGAATTCCGCCTTACAGTGCCTACTTGGGCATAGCTGGCCGGTTGGGAAACCCTACCCTGGTTAGGGTTAATATACCCCTCTTTCATGCCACCAGCCACATTTGCACTGTACTGAATATGCCACCATGACACACCATTGGTGATAGCATAGTTGAGGAACGTAAATCCCTCATTCTCGTTGAGCGAGCCGATTTTGGTTCCGTTGACGGCGTTGTACACAGGCATTCCAGACGTTGCGCAGTATCCCAGCGTACCCGCCGGATAGGATGTCGCCGCGAACGCAGTCGTGCCGGTAGCAGCCGCCACTCCGAAAATGGAAATCAGCGCCAAGAGAAAAGATACGATCCGAGTTTTAAATGTTGTTTTCATGTAAAAACCTCCGTTTTCTCGTAGCAATTTCTTCTCCTTCACATTGATACCTATACAAATCATATACTAACTATGAAATGTTAGGTATACCAGTACAAAGAATACTGATATTATTAGCATACCACATTCAATACCAAAATGCTTAAAAAGTTGAAATAAGTTAAAATAAGTTGAAATAAGTTGAAAAATATTGGAATATTACTCTTCTAAATAACATATGATGGTCTGGTCACCAATCTTATTTCTAACATAATAAACTGCTTCACCACTAAGAAATTCATCTTTATCAATTGTTTCACCTGTAGAATAATATTTTTTTCCTTCTTCTACAAAAAGAATAATTATATTAAATCTTTCATTTTTGTATTCAACATCTACTATTCTAGGTGGATTTAATGAATCTACTGTATAAACTCTAATAATACCTTCAACTCCATTTTCGCAATCTTGTACAAATCTCTTTAACATATCTTTATCTTTAGAAACTATTTTATCTTCAACTATGACAAAACAATCATCTTCTATAGCTTGCTGGGCAGTGTAATCTTTTGGAATTTTTTCTAATTCTATATATTTTGAAGACATATCTGGTATATTAGGGTGATTTACTATTTTTATATTGTCTCTGTTTAATGAATTACTAATTTTTAAACTTATTCTTTCTTCATTCCATTTTTCTTTCTTTTTTAAATCTATATAAAGCGTATTAGTATCAGCTGATACATTTGATACATATAAACCAGTAGTCTCATAACTACCACCTATTAAAGTTAGGACAAAATAATCTTTAAAATCTTCTTCATTCATTTCTACTATATCCAAATCTTCTTTTAACTTTATATACTCATCATATGTAGTTATTTTTTGGTAATAAAATCCGTCTACCGTTTCAAAATTATCCATATAATCATATTCATACTGTTCTCTTACATCGTAATTCAACTCTTTTTGAATAAAATTATTTATTGTTGTTCCACTTGCATATACTATTCCAACTGTACTTATAAAAACTACTATAAATGTTAATATCGTTCGAACATTTATCATATAATCAGTATTTTTATATAAATGTTTATTAAAGAATTTATCTTTTTTTCTTCCATTTGAATATTCATCATATTTATTCAAAATCTCGTTTACAAATTCATTATCACTTTTCATTTATATCACTTCCTTTTTTAAAATTTTATTTAAAGATTTTCTTGCCCTATAAAGAGTCATTTTCACTTGTGGCATTGTTTTGTTTAATATTTTACAAATTTCTTTATATTGAAATTCTTTTATTTCTCTTAAATATAAAACAACTCTATACTCTTCTTTCAGTTTTTTTATTGCATTTAACAATATTTTTTTGTTTTCTTGTTGTATCAATATTTCATCCAAATCATTTTCTATTGCAATACTTTTTTCATCAAAAAGAACTAATTTTTGATTTTTATTTTTCTTTATGTAATTTAGTGCTCTGCATTTTGCAATAGTATATAAATATGTCTTTAAAGTGTATTTAAAATCATATTCTTTTTTATTAACTAACATATAAAGAAACACATCTTGTGCTAAATCTTCTGCAACATCAAAATTTCTTACATATTTCATAATAAAAGATATGACCTGCATCCTATATATTTTTGCTATAATATTGAATGCCTCTTGACTTCCATTAAGGAATTCTTGATACAACTCTTTGTCTGTTTTTGTAGTTAATTTATTGATAGACAATTTACTCCCTCCTTTATATTCTTATATATATTAATACAATTATCATTAAAAAAAGTAACACTTTTTTCATTTTTTATATCTTTCAAGTAATAATATAGATAAAAATTGTTCATATAATTTATAATCATTATACTAATCATAAATCTGTCATAATCACTTTATAACAATATTTTATATATAACTCCATTATATAAAGTACTTTTAGCAATTTCAACTATAACAAATTTAATAATACAATAATAGATTATATTTTAAATTCTATAATAAAGTCATATTAAAAGTTGTACAGTTAATAAACAATATAAAATATATATTATATAAAAAGGAGAAAAAATGATAACCATTAAAGAATTAAGAAAGAATAGAAATTTAACTTTAAAAGAAACTGCTCAAATGCTTAATATATCAAAAGAATATTTATCCATGATAGAAAATAATAAAAGAAACCCAAGTGATAAGCTAAAAGAAAAAATGTCTAAATTATATAAGGTACACATAATAGACATATATAACAGTCTAAAAGCCTAAATTTTATGTAACTAACGTGTTTTACATAAATAACATATACAAAAAACTTTACTGTAAAAAATTTGTCATATTATTATTAAAATAATTCACTATATTCTATATTTTTAAATAAATCTAGTTAGCTGTACAACAAAACTATATATCTCTAGCTTAAAGTAATTATAGTTTTCAAAATTTGCCTCCTTTTATTTATATTACTAATCTCTTAGCAATTTTATTGCATATTAATTATTACATTTTCAATAGGAAAGTGGCCTTGCTTTTAAGCCAAATTCCTGCTATAATTATCAAGTAAAAATTAAATAAAGGAGAATATTATGAAAATAAAAAAAAATAAAATTTATCGCCTAAACGAACAAATTTCTTTTAGAGAATGTTCTCTAGCTAATAATTATCCCGCTTTTGACACCGGTGATTGTACTAATGCTGAATATATAGACACATTTGGCGAGCACGTACTACACTGTAAGCAATACGGAATACACCTGCACTGTACAGTTCATCCTAATATAGAATTAAATGAAGTTAACGGTCCTAATGGAACATTACTACAATGTCCTAATTGCAAAGAAGACATTATAGTTGAAAGTGTAGGACAAGTTATACAAGAATGCAAAAAAGTCTTAAATCGTGAAAAATTCGAAGACGCAACCTTAATTCGTTTAGATGATTGGTATACCAAAGAAATCAGAGAGAAAATACCATTAGAGGAATCAGATTACTGGATAAAAGTAGATATCAAAACAGATAAAGATAAAGACACAATAATTGTACTATATGTTGGAAATAAAAATACAAAAGAAAAAGCTCAACTTTTTATAAAACCTGAAAAATTACAACTCACATCAGACCACAAAGATTTAGATCCAGCATCAATAATTGCTAAAGTTGAAGTTACTTTAAAAGATAGAACTCTAACACATAAATATGATGAAGACAATGATAAAAAAAATAAGTAGGAAGCCTCCTACTTATTTCTTTATTATTATTTTTTATTTACAACGTCCTTCAATGCTTTACCAGCTTTAAATACTGGAGCTTTTGATGCAGGTATTTTGATTTCTTCTTTAGTTTGAGGATTTCTTCCTTTTCTAGCAGCTCTTTTTCTTAATTCAAAAGAACCAAATCCAACTAATTGTACTTTATCTCCTTTTTTTAATGAATCTGTAACGATATTAACAAATGCGTTAAGTGTTTCTTCTGCGTTTTTCTTTGTTGCCCCTGTTTTTGTTGCGATTGCTGCAACTAATTCAGCTTTGTTCATTTTAATTTCTCCCTTCAAATTACATTTTTTCCATCATTTGTACTTCAAATAAATTATCAAATAATGTCATTAAAGTCAATAATTTTATTCTTTATTTCTTTAAATTTCACTAAAAATATGCTATTATTATATAGCAATATAAAAGAAAACAGAAAAAATTGATAGAATACCATAGGAAATTATAAAAAAGATTAAACTTACTTGATTTCTTTTAGAAAATATAATATAATATTTATGTTAATGGTGCGTAAAGAGGTGTCAAGAAGGAGGTTTTTAGATACATAATTAATGAAATGGGTAAAATATCCATTTAGGAGCACTGAAAAAACAAAACTTACAAATAGTGCTATTGTTCCAATAAAATTTAAATTTTATTAGTTTAATTTTTGTTGCCTAAAATAGCTAAAGAAAGGAGTTTTGTTTATGAAACTTAAAAAAATTTTTTCAAGCATCACAAAAAAGCTAAGCGATTCAAACGCTATCAAAAAAGATCAAATTCATGGTGTAGACATTAAAGCAAAAGGTATTTCTCCAAAAATTAGCCATCACAATGTGAAAATATCACATTGTAAAAAGGTTATTTTAAAACTTGATGACAATAAAGAAACACAAAGGAAAAGAAACAGAAGAGAAGAAAACAGCTCAACCTGTAAGAAATGTAATGGTTCAAACACTGGCATTTACATACTAGGAGCTTTAGTACTAGTTCTTCTTATAATTATAGCTAGTAAATGGAAATAAAAAATATAATTAAAGTCAGCACTCAACAGAATGCTGACTTTTTATTATACAATTTTTACTGGTGGATATGTGCAATATAAATACTCTTTATTACATTCTATTTTGCTATACATCTCTGTATCTTCAAATAATAAAATCAACTTATCAGCATCTAGAATTGATAATTCACTCTTTAATAACTTTATCACACCTTTTTCACTATTCTTATCTGTTACTATTATATGGTACAGAAGATTCTCATTTGTTAGAAAAGTTATATATATTGGTTCAAAATTAGCATAGAAATGCTTATATCTTCCCTTATACTTACATAATACATCTAATGCAGCTAACATCTTATTATCTATTATTTTCAGATTATGTGCATAAATATGTCCTTTTTTAAACACATTTCCTGTTCCTAAAATATATTTAAAGTCTATATTATTGCCAAACAGTTTACCCAACTGTTCTTTCGTACTACATCCAAAATCTTGTAGAAAATTTATAATTTTCTTCTCTTTTTCTCTATCTCCCATAAAACCTCCTCACACAAAATTTTATATGACCCTTACTAAATATCCATAAATAAATTTTTTACGCTCTTGTATTTCGGTAATCTTTATCAACACTTTATCTTCAAAATGTGGATAACTATTAAATTTAGCAGGTATCCTACACAAACAAGTAACAGGAACTGCATCTAATTTCACTATAACCCCACTTTTGGATTTTGGAAAAGCAATTACTTTTCCTGTATACTCTGAATTTTCAGTAAAATATCGCCTTATATTATTAAACGGATTATCTAGTAACTCTTTAGCATTAAGCTCGAAAACATTGTTTTCTACATCTATCTCTTTCACTCTCACCCTCAGATAGTCTCCAACCGCATATTCCTCTTTAGTATTTGTAATATATGTATGTTTCAAGTTCTCTGCTTTTATAACAACTTCTCTCCCATACAAATCCACTATTATATGCTTAGTGCTAGTGGCAACAATTCGTACTTTTACAATATCATTCTTTTTTAGCTTAGGTAATTCTATTTTGGATCTTAGTTCCATCGCCAACCCTCTATTAGCAACAGCTATATTGCTTGTTTCGTCATATTCTATGACTATAAAATCAATTTCTGCATTAAGCATTCCTCTAATAAGTGACTTGTTTTCTTTTGTAACTCCTAAATGTGTTACAGGAATCAAAACTTTTATATCTTCATACCAAACTATTGCACATGATATGCTTCTATCCTGCAATTTATAGTATTCTTCCTCAATTCCCGTAATTCTTCCTGTTAAAATTCTTCGCTCCTCTTTACTCCTCAAAATTTCTCTTACTGATAAACTTTCCAATAACTCACCTCCAACAAAATAAAAAACACTTACTATTATAGTAAATGTTTTTTTATTAGCACGCTTCCTTTATAACATCTTTTTATACTTTATTTATACTAAATTTTTAATAACAATAATTATTTAAAAGAATAAGTTTTCTTTGTTAAACTTGCTAACTTATTAGTAAATTTATAATCAAATTCATCTCCAAATAATCTTTCTAAAGAATATATATTATCTTCTACATCAATAGATTTTTTATATAAATCATAACACGATGCTAACTTTAATTCTAGTTTTGAATTATATAAATTTTCTAAAGTTAACTTTACAGTATTAGTTATAATTGAATTTGTTGATGGTTCCAATAAATCTATAGTTTTTTGAACAATTCTTCTTTTTTTATTACTTTTAATATCAGATTCAAAATACTTAGATAAATATTTAATTTCATTTAATATTTCAAGTTTTGCTTTAAAACTTTTCTCTCTTCTAAGTGTGCACTCTAAATCTGTATATTTTTTTCTAAATTCACTCATTTCATCTCTTAAAAGTAAAATTTGATTTGGAATATCTTCCAGGTCTTTCGAGCGATCTAATACAATCGATATAATAGATGGCAAACAAATATATGTATTTTTCAAAGCATTGCTAAGCTCTTTTCCACTCTCAAATCGCACCTTATCTATAACCTTTAAAAAATCACTGTTCTTCTTATTATTTTTACTTATACAATTATATAAATATGTAAAATTATAATCAATTCTGCCAAACATTGCATTATATATTCCAGGAATTTCTGTAATACCATGCGCATCAATACTCCTAGCCCACCCTTTGACGAATTGTTTATAATTAAAATTCATATGTTCTAAACAAAAATCTGAAACCGATTCATTTCCAATAAATTCTGACATTTCTTTATCAATGTAACTAGCAGCGCTATTTTCCAATGGGATAAATGATTTTTCATCAAATCTTTCATAATGTAATACTTTTTTATCTAAAAAACATTCCAAAAAATTTGCCTCATCACAACTAGAAGTTTTTAAAGTAAAATTATTAGGAATTAACTCTTCATGTAACACAATAGCTTCTGAAAAAATAGACAATCCTATTAACATTTCTGGAGAAATTAGTCTTGAATCATTTAATAAATCATATAACATTTCAAAATAGCTATAATCAATAACTGCAACATTAGAAAAACTTCCTGGATTACTTCTATAATCGATCATACTTAGCACCTCCTTAATAACATCATTTATAATATATCATGATTTTATACATTCGTAAACCAAATTAAAACATATTCCATTCAATTTTTTGTTTTTTATCTAGAAATTCTTTTATATCTTTCTTTAATATCATTTCGTTCTTCTTATTCCAACTAGGCATATATTCAGAAATAGGATTGTCCTTAAGCTCACTCGCTAAAGGATGTTCTGTATATATCATTTTATCTAGTAACAGTGGCTTGTTCCCTCTTAAATTAACTAATAATTTATTTGCTGATAACCTTAGTATTTCATCACTATTTAATAGATTTCTCTTTATACTTCCTACATTTTTTTGACCTAGATTTAAAGCACCATCAATTCCTGCTTCAGTTTTTATACTTTGATTTTCAACTGTTGACACTCCTAGTAAACTTGAAAAATAATCTGCTGTCAAAACATCATTTGCTGCCAAACAAAGCCTTGTATCACAATTTCCTATTATCTCCTCTGCCAATCCGTTTGGGTATCTATTTTGAAATTGTCCTATATTTTGAACTATTGGAATTAAGTTTATATCCCTACTTCTTACTGTACTTATCTTTTTATTAAATTCTGGTATTTGCCCAATATTAGCGAACTCATCTAATAAGAAATATACGCCTACATCACACTTGCCATTAGGCTTTGAGTCTGCATATTTTACTAACTTAGCAAATAAAAACACATAAAACAATGATGATAGAAAATCATAAGTTCCAGTCATATCACTAGTTATACAAAAATAAGCACACTTTTCTTTAGCTGGCAAAGTTAAATCAATATCATTTTCTGAAGTTAAATCTTGAATTTGCTTGTTTTGAAATGCTTGTAGTCTAGTGCCTAATCCAGTCAAAACACTTGCTTTTATTGTATCAGAACCACTTGCAAATATGTTATAACTCATTCTAGCTGGACTGTCTAATGGCATTTTTCTAAACATATCATCGATTTCATTTAAATCTCCAGCTGCAATTTTGAAATATACATCTTTTAAAGAATTGGTTTTTAATGATTTTTCTAGGAAATAAAACTCAAAAGCCTTTAGTAAATTCTCTTCTGCTCTAGGCCAAAAATCGTCACCCTTTGTCTTGTTTTGTGTGTTAGTTATAATTACTTGAGAACTAACTTGTACATCATCAATAGTTTCATTTTGTGCTAATGGATTAAATCTGTCTGAGTGCCTCATATCACACAAATTAAAAACTTTTATATTATAACCTCGTTTTTTTAATAAATATGATGTTTTTCTATAAAGTTCTCCTTTTGGATCTGTTAAAACAATAGACTTTTCTAGATGAATAAGCTGGAGAATATTAGTTAACACAAAACTAATTGTCTTCATACTTCCAGAGCTTCCTACAACAGTTATATTATTATTAAAATACGAATCAAAAGGAAGAGTTATAATCTTTTCGTCCTTCTTTCCTAGAATAAGACCTTGTTTATGGTTTGCTTTTAGTTCTATATTCTTCATAATCTACCACTCCTAACACTTTCATAATATCTTCATTATCCATCCAATTTGCTGTTCCAAAAGTGCCATCTTCTAATTTCAATTTAATGCCCTTTATTTCGTCTTTTTCATTTTTGATTAGTAATTTTACTACTTTAAATATTAAAAAGGAAATTAAAGCAATTATGGAAGAAATTAACACATATAAAATAGCACTCAAACTAACATCTCTATTAAAGCAAATACTTAAGACTTTGAAATAAGTTTTTAGATTTAAAACTATCACCAAGTTTATAAAGCAAAAAAATAAAGCTATACGAACTATAACTTTCTTATTCATAAACATTGAACCTCTCTTTTATAAATTTTGCAAAGTCTACTGTATGATAATTTTGGTTTGGTAACTCTCTTTTTAAAGTTTCTAAAAGTAGACTACCACAAACAATATCTACTTTTTTATCTTTGTTTTCTCTTAAAAAGTACTTTAATAGATTTATTTTCTCTGTATCAATAAAATAGAAACAAGATACAAATCGTTCTTTACTATCTGTATAATCGCAAAAATTATATTCTGAAATATACACTTGGTTTCGATATAAGCTCTCCATTATCTGAGACCAATTTACTTTATTGATATATCCTAGTTTCTCTAAATTATCTGTGCTACTTTCAATAACTAAAACTTCTTTAAGTCCATAGCAAAACTTATTCAAATCTATTTTGGAAATATCCTCCGTCAAAATAATAATGTTCTTATACTCCTGTTCCTTTTGTATATCAAAAAATACTGAATCAATATATTTCTTATCCTGTTTTTGACTTATGTAATATGTCAGATACGCTTTTTGGTTGATCATAATTGCACCGATATAACGTCTAGATTTTATTGTAAAAATTTCTTTATCTTTTAATTTGAATGAAGGTATAAATTTAATATTGTTATTATTAAAAAGAACTGCAGCAATATAACTTATTAGTACTTGTCTTTCTATATACTTTTTAGAATATGCCATTTTTGTACTAAAATCATATCCTAAACTTTTCAAATATCGCTTACCATTATCACTCAATATATATGTCCCTGTACGGTGCTTCTTGATATAGTCATTATTTAATAAATCTGAAATCTGCCTTCGATAATATTCAGATGTATTAAATAAAAATTTAGCATCACTGCACTTTAAAAAATGATACTCATACAAAAACACTAAGAACTCTTTTTCAATTTCACTTGGAAACTTATTTTTAATAAAACATCACCACCGTCCTATAAAATTATCTTGGCTAGTCCTATGATAGCTGATAGCTATCACAGTCCTAACCTAATTAGCTTAAATCAACAAACTTAAAATATATAAAGGTTCAAATCAATATATTTTTAAGTTCACTATAATTTGATAAAATTCGACATTTCTTTAAAACTTTTCCTAACTAAAATATGTCGAATACTATCTACTAGCAAATATAACTTTTTTCTAAGAAGTTTATAGCTTCTTTATTAGAAGATACATATACTTCTGTATGAGGAGTTTCTGAATATTCGCCTTTCACACAATAGAACATATTGTTAATATTATCATCTAAAATAACACCTGATAAAAGCAAGCCATCAGGAATAGGTTTTATATTTTTATTATCTATATCCCAGTTTTTTTGGTTATCAAAAACCTTTATAAATATAAAAGCACCATCTTCAAACATACCTTTAAATTCTCTTGAAATCTCAGCAACATTTAATAGTATCCTTTTATATGTATGTGTTTTTGTGTTTTTATATTTTGGCATTGTTTCAGGTATATATAACTTCAAAATATTACCTACCACTTCTGCTTTATACTCGTTATCAATAAAACTTATCTTATCTTCAACATTATCTACAATTTCGTTATACTTTTTAATCTCATTTAAGATTTTAAACCTTCTTTTCTCAAATTCTTTTAGAAAGTTCTCTACTTGTGTTTCTGTTACCCCATTGCAATCAACTAATTTATTTACCTCTTTTTCTAACCCAATCAACTCATTTAAAAATTCTTCTCTTATAACCATTATCTTATGTCCTTTCTTTAATTTAGGGCAAAGTCAATAAAATTTATATTTTATATCTTCTCATAATTTTCAATTATGGCTTGTTCTAAAAGATTTCTTACATCACTATTTATTGGGTGATAATACTCAAATCTCTTAATTTCATTTTTCCTAATTAAAGATTGTGATGGCATAACAATAAATTTTCCTCTTGAACCATCTATTAACTTTATTCCTTTTAAAACAATAGCATCATTTAAAACAATATTAGCATAAGCTAATAACTTACCTTTTCCTTCCATTTTCATAATTTGTACATTTGTAATTTCCATATTAAAATTCCTCCTATTTTTTATATTCAAGCAAAGTTCTTTAACTTAACCTCTATATAATTTCTCAAAAAAAGAGATGTCACTTCACAATTTGACACCTCTAACTTATATTTAATTTATTGTAGCTCACTATACGCATAATAAGTAAGCTGATTTCCCATTTTTACATCTGAATATTTTAACTTCTTTATTTCATCTGGAGCCTCTTCTATCATACCTTCATATACTTTTTCATCATCTAAGTATACAATAATATCAAGTAGTCTTCCTGCTCCTATTGGCATATATATTCTTTTTTCATTTGTTTCCATTACTAATTTCTCCATTCAATAATTACAATACAAATTGATAAATCTATTATTCTGTTTTATCAATTATATTAACTTTAGCATTTATCCAATATTTTCTTTTTACATCTTTAAATAGTTCTCTATTAAAATTAAAATTTTTATCAAAAACATACGAATGCTTTAATGAAATCTCTGAAAGAAGCATCATCTTATATAAAATAACGCGATGATTTCCATTTCCATCAACAAAATATGTACCATCTTCATTTTGGGTTAAAGCCACTGGGACATCCTGTTCTCTTATAGGTTTTCTTAACATTCTATTATATTTACTTTTTGTTACTAATCCATCAATTATATATTCGCTTGCTCTTTTTAACCTCATATAAGATTGAATAATTTCCATATCTCCATAATCATGATGACTAGTTCCTATAATATCATTTAAATAAACTTTTCTTTCTTCAAAACTCGTTTTTATAAATTTTTGACTTTCAAATAATCCAAATGGTTCTTTAAAAATCATAGGTAAGTTTTCTAAATTTATTTTTTGTTCAACTAACCAGAATCCACGTATTGCTCTCTGATTTTCATCAAATGGAATATAAAAATCGTTATAATTAAACTCTGACCATTTCAAAATTAAACAGCTCCCTACTTAACTTTTATTACACATCATCAATTTCAAGTCTTTTTGTCATTTTCTCTAAAACTTTTTGCTTCATATTATAAATATCTTCTGAAAGCAAGTCATAGACATAATTGTGTAACTTCATCTTTTGAAGCTTTTTATCGTATCCATCACACATTTTATAGATATATTCACATATAACATTAAAAACAACTTCTTCTTTTGTCATATTCCATTTATGAGCAAATGGTTCTCTAGAAAAACAAACTTTATCTTTAAACATTTTCCATAAATCAGTAGAATATTCTATCGATTTAAGCTCTACTGCTTCATCCACTCCTCCTGGTTTCCATTTATCTACCTCTTCATATAGTTTATCGCTTTTATCTACCCAAAAAATAGTTCCTTCAAAACAACTTTCACCAAATTTACCGATTGAAAATTTTAACTCATTAAAAGCATCATCTTTTACTTTTCCAACCCCAAACACATCATCATAGTCTTCAGAATCAAACTTACAACAAAGCCCATTTTCTACTTTCCAAGCTTCAAAATATTGTTCTTCTTTTTTTACATTATCATTCGTCTCAATTTTCATTTTTACCATTTGAACAATATAACCATTTGCCTCATTTTTCTTAGAAATATATTCAACATCCCATTTAGCTGTTTGATAGCAATACATAAATTTTGTATAATAATCATTGGTTTCTAATCCTTCCATCACTATAATCCTTTCCAGCATTTTTTATCTAACTTTTTCTCTTTAAATGCTTTGTCAAATATATATTTTTCTTCTTCAAACTCTTTCTCTATTTTGTTTTTTATATCAATAACAATTTGCATCGTTTCTTCTTTTGGATTAAAACAATTTAACATTTCGTTTTTATAATAAAAGATAAAACCATCAAAAAAGTCATCTGATTTATAAATAATCTCCGGTTTTTCCTCTATCAATTTTTTTACATTATTCACTAACTCGTCTAATTTTGCTTCAACTGTACTAATAAAAGACATATAAACTTCAAAAAAACATAAATTGAATTCAGCTATCATCCTTGTAAATGAAATATTTGGATTCTTTCCAAATTTATCGTTAATATATTTTTTTAAGTCCATCATTTCAGCTTTTAGTTTTGCATTATGACTAAAATTAGGTGTATATAAAATATAATCTAAATTAAAACTACACTTTTTATTAGAAGACACGAATACTGGCAAATGACCATGTTGAGAATAATCACGTAATCTAATTAACAATCTATATGAAAACTTTTCATCATACATTTTACTTAAACAATTTTCTTTAAATTTACCTAATTCTTCTTTACCTAAATTTTGTGTAAAAAAAGTTTCAATTGATTCAATAAAAGTTTTAGCCGAACTTATATAATTGATTACTAATGCGTTAATTATTATGAAATCTTCTTCAGTATTGTTAAAATCAAAATTTCTAACTATAAAATCATCAACCTTTAAAGTATAAGAAGATAATATATTTTTTAAATTTATTTTAAAAATACTAAACAATTGATCTAGTTCTTGAATATGCCTTGTAAATTCAACAAACCTCTCTATTAAATCAATTTCAGTTTCTGAAAAATCTGGTATTTTAACTTTTTCTAAATCAATATCTAAACATTTTGATGATATATAGTCTTCTGTCCTCATATGTTTTCTCCAATATTTTACTAAACATTAAATTATTATATATCACAAATTTCAGCATTTTTCAAGCAATAGAACTATCTTCTTAATGAATCTTTATTCAAAGTAAATGTCAATTCTTTTTCTAAGCCAACACTATTTACAACTACAACTTTATAATTTCCATAGCTTTCAAAAACTGTACCATTTGTAAAATCTGTACCATTACCAGAAAACTGATTACTATTTGCATTATACCAGTATTTTGCACTAACAACACCTGATAACAAATCTTCAAAAGTAACTTTAGCTATATTTTTCAAATCGTATTTATACTCAATAGTAATATCCTGCTCTGTATATGTTCCACTACTATTTGCTGGAATAGATATAATATCATATCCATCTATGCTTTTAGGAGTGGTCTCATATTTTTCTCCAAGATTTCCTGTTATCTTTTCTTCTGAAAGTATATTTCCAAAATAATCTTTATACTTTATTTTGACATTGCAACCACGCCAAACAACAATATACTCATCATCATTCACATACTTATACCAATCACTATTTTTAGTTAAAGTAACTTTCGACATTTCCGTATTTGCACAAGTATTGCTTGAAGTTTTTACAAGCTTTCTTTTGAAGAAATACTCAGATGGTGTTACTTCAAAAGTAGGATATTTATCATTTGTGTTAATGTAATTATCTCTTTGACCTAAATAAACTTTTCCGCTAATAGTACCACCAAAAATATTACAACTGCCATCTGTATTTTGACTATGATTTATAGCATGCTGTGTATTATCACGAATATTTACATTAGTAATTATCATTTTTCCAGTATAACTTGGATTAGTATAAATTCCAGTTGTATTTTGATATATATTTCCACCAGTTATATTTAAATTTCCAGAACCAAAATTGATGCCAGTTACATTACTATAAATGTTATATGAAGATAAATTTATTGTACCTGTACAATTGCCAACTACAATACCATTAGTGTTATTTCTTATCTTTATATTACTTTGATTTAAATTTGATGTACCAGTAAATCCTTCATAAGAAATTGCTGTCGTATTGTTCCAAAATTCACTAGTTCTTCCATTATCTGTACTAAAAATTAAATTTCCATTACCATATACTACAATACCTTTATCACAATATGCTATATGACAAGACTTAATTTCTGCTGTGGCGCCACTATTAACAACCATTCCTATATTTCCACTTCCACCATCTAAAATTGAGCTTTCTTGTAAAATCACTTTTCCACCACTTAGAATATTTGTGCCTACCATACCTCTTCCATTTAGAAATGCTCTTGTATCAATGACCATAGAATATAACGTTAAAACTCCACCATTTTGTACAGTTATAAAAGTTCCGTTGCCTGAAAATCTTAAAGCATTATCACTACTTGCAGGACATATCATTACAGGATAATTGATATATAATGGACTTGAAATATTTATTCCAGCACAAACCCTAATTTGTGAATATCTATTATTTATAGCATTTATTAAATCTTGTTCGTTATAAACATCAATCATAGCTCTAGCTTGAGTAGCACTAATCATACTTTCCTCAATTATAGGGGCTTCTGTTTCAATTACTTCTTCACTTGCTAAATTCTTCTTTATAGCAGCCACCTGCATTACTTTTGTATTGCTAGAAACTTTCTTTTCTTCGCCTTTCTTAAAATACTGAACATTAACTGTCGGTGCTGTTTTGTCTATAAGTACTATAATTTCAGTTGTATTTCCTGATGTATCAATTGCACTTATTTTATAATATCCATCATCAGCAAGCTCTTTCCTTGTTTCAAAATTAAGTGCTGGAATATTATTAAAATCATCAGATTTAGGATTATATATGTATTTATTCTCTTTTATTTTAATATTATCTGTTGTACTAACTGTAACTTCACAATTATTTTTTATAATATCTTTTAAATTAGTTTTTTCATAAGTACCATTATTATGATTTGAATTTATCGTAATAACAGGAGCTGTCTTATCTATATAAACATCCATATTTATTGCACCGTTCATTACATATTTTGCATAAGCCTTATACTGCATAAAACCTAACATAACAGAAAGAATTATAACTAAACTAATAATTATCTTTTTGCTCATCTTATTACCTCCTCTCCTTTAACATTGATTTTAAACTTATAACTTTCTAGTTTTTGCCCATTTGATGTATCTATAATATCTTGATTAGCTTTATCAGCCTCTATTTCATAAGGCCAGTACCATTCAATAATAATTTCTTTTTTGCTATGTCTTTTAGCTTGTCCTATTAACTCTTTTTCTAATTCTTGTAACGATCTATAAGCTTTCTCTTCGCCCTTTACTTTGAAAAATAAATTATTTGGTTTATCATTAGTCACATTTTCAAAATTCACAGAATACTTCATATCTACTGTACTATTTTTAGTACTAATTATAATCGAAAACTCTCCTTGAACTCCTGGTGCAATTTTATTTTTAGCGACACTTTCTGCTTTTACTGTATTAAGCAAGTTTATATCTTCTGATGTACTATCAATATTTTTAAAATCAACATCAAAAACATAAGTATTCTTCTCATCTTTATTCATATCAACTGATAATACCGAAAAATCTATTACACCAAAGTACCTTTGCAAAATATCACTATCACTAATAGGTTTCAAACAAGCCAAAAGAACCAATAGTCCTAAAATAAAGAAAAAAATCAAAAATAAAAAAGCTCTTTCTATCCTTATTTTGATAGTAAAAACTTCTTTTTTCTCATTTATAAACTCTATTTCATAATCTCCTTCGTATTCTAAATATGAATAATTTTCTAATGGTACCCTCTCAACCTTATCATCTTTCTTCTTTAACAAGAAAGCTTTTCCCATAAATCTAAGTTGTACTTTATTTCTATATTTATTGATTTTATCTAGTTTTGGAATATCCTCATTTAACCTCATTCCATAAAATTTTTCTTTTTCATTTTTGTTATTTGCCATCTAAATCACCTCTGATTGCACAGCTTCAACTTTTATTTGTACATTTCCAGTAATATCTTCCAAAATTGTAGCATCATTTTCATATTTTACAATTAGTTTATAATCATCTGTATGTCTTTGAATACCTTTTAAATTAAAAGTATCTGTTTTATTATTATCTAAACTAACCTTTGTTCCATTCCTTATAAGTTCAAATGATAAATTTGCCTTAGAAGAATTAACTATCTCAATAGTATAGTCCATATCAACATCACTTATCTCTTGAAAGTTATAGTTTTTTATGGAAAAGTCATACTCTGTATCTTGAATACCATCAATTTTTATGTTCTGTTCTCCATCTACTACAAATACTGGCTTTGCAATATCTGCTGTACTATTAGAACTAACACTTCTATTATATTTTGATAAAGTTCTTCCAAACATAAACATTAACAATAGTAAAATTAGTAATGCAACTAATATCACTACTAAACATATATTTAATATTTTTTTATTTTCTACTTTCATACTTTTTGTTTCCTTCCTACAAAATTATTAAAAGTAATATAATAGCTAAGATTATTAGCCAATAATGCTCATACATTATTCTTAAAACCTTAGAATTTAATATTACTTTCCCTTCTATATTTTCTTTAAAAACAGCTTGATTATCTTCAACATTATTGTTATCACCTTTAGTTACAAAGTTATTCCCTTCTCTTTCAATAATTCTATGAGTTACAAAATACTTGTCATCAACACTATATGTTATAATGTCTCCAACTTCATAATTTGCACAAGATTTAATAATAATAACATCACCAACTGAAAGCTCTGGCTCCATACTGCCAGAACTAACAATTAGTGAACCAATTCCACAAAACTTTATCAATTGTGTATCATGTGTAATACCATAAAACACAATCACACTTAAAACTATTGATAGAATAAGTGAAATTGCTAATTTAATTAACTTTCTCATAATTATTTATTTGTTGGAACAACTTGTACACCTGTAACTTCAACATCAAAGCTATAATCTAAAGCTTCTAAACCTTCTTCAGTATCAACTCTGTCTTCTTCTGTTATAACACCTGTGCTATTATCACCATAAGGCCATTCCCACTCAATAGTTAAAGTTCTGACTTTATTAGTATCATTAGCATCTATTGTACCTGTTAGATATTGTTCTAGATCTTCTATATTCTCAACTGAATTATCTTTATATTTATATATTAAATTACTTGGTTTATTGGTTTCGTTCTTAAAATCTACCAAATAATTTACACCTACCTCACTTGTAGTAGAATCAATAACTAAATCAAAACTACCTTTTGTACCTGGTGCAATTTTTCCATTTGTTAAAGTATTTTTGTCATAGGTTTCAGCAAGTTTTATTGTTTCAAATTGTTCAGTTTGCTCGTTTACATTAAAGCTCCACTTTGCAATTTCTGTTTCACCATTTCCCACAACTTTATTTGTATACTTAGAAAATGTAGTATGTATAAAAACACCTGCAACTATTGCTGCAAGTGTTACACCTACTAATCCAATTTTTATAATTTTTTTCATATTTTATTTCCTCGCTTTCATTTTATTTTTCACAATAAGAAATTCACTAACACTAGCTATGACAACTATACTTATAAGCATAGGAATAAAATTGAAATCGCTTCCTGTTTTAGGAAGAACTGGATTATCTTTTACTACTACCTCCGCAACTTGTCCATTTTCAGTAATGGCTATTGTTATAGGTCCTTGTGTTATTACATATCCTTCTGGTGCTTCTATTTCAGATATTATATATTCTCCATAAGGTAAGTTCTCAATTAAAATTGTTCCTTCATTATTAGTTTCAAAAATACCAATAACTTCTCCATTAGTATTTTTCACTTCAAATTTTGCACAAGCAAGTGGTGTACCATCTGGAATATTTAATACTTCATTATATCCATCTGATAACTTTAATATCTTAATTGAACCTTTCTTCTTAGTATTTTCAAATACCATTGATGTTATCTCGTTCTCTTCCAAAACAACTTTCTCTGTTTTATCAGATAAAATATATTCCTTTAAAGTTTCCTTCTCTCTTACTATGTATTCGTCATAAATAGAAAGTCTTTTACTTATTGCTTTTCCTTCTTTATCTGTTGTAATTGTATCAACGACTTTATTGTCACTATTTAATATTTCAAAAGAAACACCTTCAAGTTTTACTTCATTGTTCTCGCTATCAACTTTTATTACTTCAATTTGACCTTTTCTAATCTCATTTTCAAAAGTAATTGTAGTTATTTTATCTTGCTCTAAAGTAACCTTTGTAGGTTTATCATTTAAAACATATTTCTCATTTGTTATAGTTTCTTTAATAGTATACTCTTGATCAATTGGTAATCTTTTAGTTACTGCTTTTCCTTCTTTATCTGTTACTAAAGTATCTACTAAATTACCCTTCTCATCATATACTTCAAAAGTAACACCTTCTAATTTTACTTCACTATTATCTTTATCTACTTTTACTACTTCAATTTGACCTTTTTTCTTTTCGTTTTCAAAAGTCATAGTAGTTATTTCATTAGCTTTTAATACAATTTCTTTCTCTTCTGAATTTAAAACATAATTATCTAATGTTTTAGTTTCTTTTAAGTATAATTTCTCAAAATCTCTTACTGCATATCTATTAGTTGTAGCTTCACCATTTTCATCAGTAACTAAAGTTTCTAATAACTCATGGTTTTCATCATATACTTCAAAAGTAACACCAGCTAGTTTTACTTTATTATTATCAGTATCAATTTTAACAACTTTTATTTGTCCTTTTTGAAGTTCATTTTCTACTACTGCGTCAGTAGTAACTTTCCATTCAACTTCAACTCCTGCATCCTCTGCTAAGTTATACCATTTATTAGTCTCTTTTTCGATTAACGAATAATCTCCAATTCTAAGATTTTCAATATAAATCTCTCCATTTACATCTGTTCTATATGTACCAATTACTTTCTTAAATTCTTGGCTATATAAATCAAACTCTACATTTCCAAGAGATACTTTATTGTTATCTTTATCAACTTTATATACTTTCAAATTTCCCTTTTTATGCTCGTTTTCAATATTTAAAGTAGCTGTTTTATTGAATTCAGTATTCACATTAAATTTATCTGTTCTTAAAATATATTTTGTATTTGTTTCAACTTCTCTTGCAATATAGCTTCCTTGATATAACTTATCAAAAGTCGCTACTCCTTTATCATTTGTTGTAGCTCTTCCAACTACTGTACCATCTGCCTTAGTAAGTTCAAATGTAACACCTTTAATTGCCTTGTGAGTAAAGTCGTCTGTTTTATTTATTTGTATCCTTGCTGTATCTGTCTTTATATTTAAACTTGTGACTGTACTATCATCTCCATAAGGATCATAAGTTACAATATAATCTTGTGTTGCTGGATTTCCAGACTCTCCATAAAAAATAGGATATACTGCACACTTTCCAGTTAAATAGATATTTCCATTTATATCTGATGTAAAACCACTTTTTGGTATCATTAGCTTAAACTGCTCGCCTGGTCCAAAAGTATTTTGAGGTTGCCCTCCTAAGTTAGCAACATATGTACCTTCTGGGAAACCTGCTATATTAGTTACTGTATAGTTTGCTAAACCTACACCTGAATTTGCAGAGAATATTTGAGAATAATGGTTTTGCTCCTCTACTAATTCTCCTACTTTTCCTGCTCCTAAAGTTCCTTGTGCTTGTGTTTCTTGACCATTAACACCTATATTTACTAGATTATGTAGTACTCCAAGCATTGCTTGTGCTGTTCCATCATCACTATCTGCTGAAAAAGCATTCAAATCTGATTGTCCTAAAATACAATAAACAGCCATTTTAGTTACTGCAAAAGCATCAAAATCTTCTTGTAATCCCATCTGTGCAGCAGACTTATATGGAAATCCATTGGTAATTACTCTCCATACTGCATCATTATTAAGTACTTGATTGATTACTACATCATAAGCTCCTGTTTCTGCTCCATTTAAATCTTTATTTAAACAATATGCCGGATAAAAAACTCCATTTGTATTATGGCCTACTACAGATATTTGTATATAATGACCATCATATTTTAAATGATGTGTTGCATCTCCTATCTTTTGGATATAAGCATTGTTGATACTTGCCGCTGAAACAAAAGAATTTGCTCCAAATGATAGCAATGTCATAACCAACATCATTAAACACATTATTTTCTTGATTACTCTATTTTTCACAATAAATTCCTCCTTCGATTTTTTCTGAAGGACTATCACACTATATTTTGACATATAAAAAAAGCACCTATGTGCTTTTTACTTAAAATTTAGAAAATATAACATTCAGTAAATAGGAATTCTCCATTTAAATAATAATCTTGAGCATATACTTTTATTGTACCAGCCTTCATAGAAATCTTATTGATTACTCTTTGCTCACTAAACGTAAATTGATTAGTTAAGCTTGTTATTGAACTGTCTACTACAACAGAAAAACCATCTTGCATCATATATTGACTAGGATTGTTATTTATAATACTTACAATAGTTTGTGTCATACTGTCATTGTATCTATACTCTTCACTTTTAGCAGTTGATGGTGGATTTATATGTTCTTCTGGCTGAACACTAACATTAACTGTAGGTACTGGAATTTCCACTTGGCTAGTTGTCACTACTGGCTGTTCTATATTTACACTGCTATTGGTTTTGGCAACTACTGTTTGTAGTTCTTCCTTTTTCTCTTGATTATTATCTTCTTTCTTACTCTCTACACTTGGCTTTACAGAAGGTATACTCTTTTCTTCATAAACAATAGCTTTTTCTTCTGTAATAACATTTTCAACACTTGCTAAAGTATTTTCCTCTACTACGTTTACAATACTACTAGTATCTTCTACTACATTTTCTTCTGCAATACTTTCATTTACCATAATGTTAGTTTTACTAATGTCATTTCCTTTCTCTTTTGAATTGTCTTTCTTTTGAATACATATAATACTTGTTTCAACTATTACAGCTATTAACAAGATTATTAATGTAAACATCATTATTTTGTTTTTCTTCATACTTATCACCTCTTATTAAAGAGGATAACACGATTAAAATAAAAAAGTCTATGCGAAAACGCATTTTTTTATTTTATTTCTTTTGCTTGAACACAAAGTCTCTTTTCAGGCTGATTTTTAATACAAGTAATTAGTGTTATTATATTTTCGTCACTATTTTTTAGTAGTGACCAATCTTTCTCACTTATCTCAACTACTTTGCTTACTTCATAGTTTTTAGTGCCTAAATAACTTATATAAGAAATCTTATCTCCTGCTTTCAATTTATGTAATTTAGCCCAGTATTTATAGTAATTATGAGCTGCCATACATACATTCCCTTCTAAAACAGGAGTATTTTCAAAATGTCCAACACCTCTTTTTAGAATATTACTTTCTGTTCCTTCATAGACAAGACCTTCAAATTTTATCTTTTCTATTTTTAATATTCCTAATATACTTTTTCCATCAAGTTCAATTTGTATATCTTCTTGACTGCTATTTTGTATATCAATACTTTCTGTATAAGTCTTTGAAACTTTTTTAATCAATTTCTCATTATACAAATGCTCACCTGTATAAATACCAAGTAATACTACAAAACTTAATATTAAGAGTATTAGTAATAATTCTAAAATCCTCTTAGTCTTTTTATTCAAGATTATTCCCTCCTTTCTAAATGTAAATATGAAGTTACATCACCTCCTTTACATATTTTGAAATAAAAGAAAAAGAGCTAGGCTCTTTTATCATTTCTTCTATATCTTCAATTGCAAATGGGTCAAATAGAATATCATATATTCCCAAAAACAAAGCATCTTTTAAAACTTTTGATTTACTATTTTCCAGTAGCAAAATTACTCTAATATTCTTATCTCTCACCTTAAACATAAAATCTCTAAAATCATATTTGTTAGGCTGTACAGTAGTAATTAAAACTTTTGCCTCTTGCTCTTGTAAAATGTAATCAGGATAATATACCACTCTTGAATCTTCTATTCTTTTAGATAAGTCATAATCTAGTTGTTCATCGCCAGTAAATATCAATATCATTTTATATTCCTCCTTCAAAATACTGCATTGGATCAACATATTCATCATTTATTCTAACTTCAAAATGTGCATGAGGTCCAGTTGAAAAGCCTGTTGACCCAACTTTCAAAACTGGTTCCCCTTGTTTCACTATATCATTTGTCTTTACCAATCTTTTAGAGCCATGCGCATACAAAGTAACAATACCGTTTCCATGACTTATAAGTACCATATTTCCATAAGATGAATTAGTTGCTGATGATATAACTACTCCATCTGCCATTGCAACAAAATCTGCTCCTTCAGGTGCTCCAATATCAGTACCTGTATGTAATTTGTATACTCCTGTAATTGGATGTGTTCGATAACCAAATTCTGATGTTATTGTTGTATATCCTGGGATTGGCCAACAAAACATTCCACTTTCTACTTGAATATTGCTATCAAAAATTCCTAAAGTTCCTTTTTTTATACTAGTACTTTTATTAAATAGCCATTCGGTATTTTCAGTTTTATCAAAATAACCACTTGCCGACTGTATTATAATTTCAACTTGATTTTCTAAATCTTCACCTTTGATTTTAAATTCATCCTTTAAGTAATCACTTAAAATCTCATATTGTTCACCTATTAAGTTCTCAGAAATAAATACTTTTCTTGTCGTTCTCGTATTCTCATTTTCTTCTACAAACTCTTTATATGAATATGTATAATGTCCTATAATACTGTAACTTTCAGCTAACAAGTATATTGGCTCTTCTCTTACAACAACCCAAGTTTCAAGACCTTCTTCATTGATAGTTTTTTCTTCAAACTTAATAGTATCACTAATATAAATAAAAGTAGATTTAAAATGGTTTCCAATACTATCTAATAAGCTTTTATTTAATTTTTCTCCATTAGACATATTGTGGAACGTCATTAAAGAATATAAGTACGACCACTCTATCATTTTGTCGTTTTCTCTATTATTTACATCTAACAACAAATTAGTAGGCTCATTATCCACTAAATTATTACAAGTATTTAATTCATTAGCTTTTTGAATACAAAGATTTTTTAGTTCTAACTCTTCATCTGATAAAAAGCTACTATCTTCTTGAACAAACTGAATAAATACTGCATCCACAATTGTACTAATTGTTCCAAAAATGAAAAGTAAAACTAAAATAAATGGTAAAAATGGTTTAATCAAATTCCATACAATCTTTTTCACTTTGATAGACTTTTGCTTATTTCGTCTACTCATCTTTCATATCACTCTTTTCTTTTAAACTATTCATTTTACTTTGGTATTCTACACTTCTTTGAAAGTTCTTATTGTTCTGCTTATATGAATTATTAAAATTTCCTTCAGCAAATTTTGCCCCCATATTCAAATATGCCCCTGTAACTTTCATTCCAACTTTTGCTGCTTTAGCTAACTTCGAATTACTTTTAACATCATTTGCTACATTTGATGTATTAACATTTTCTTTATTAACAACATCTCTTATTGGATTATAATTTCCGTTATAATCCTTTTCATTAGATAAATTCATTGGTTTAGGTGTTATTACATTCTTAATGCCATTTGAACTGCTCTCTGATGATCCTGTAAAGCTGTTAGATACTGCATTAGTAACTAAGTTTTGGTTATTATTTGGAAATTGACTTTTTATTGCTAATAGACTATATGTAAACGAATTGCCAAGTCCCATTGCTCTTGATGTCATATCATTATTATCAATTCCAGCAATTCTACTAGTTAAATTCTGCAAACAATTTTGTAAAGTATCTGCTAATGGCAAAATCATCATTGCCCAAATCAGGCTTACTGCCCACCCTGCTGTACTTGGTAAAAAAGAAATATAAAGCAAAAATAAAAAGCAGTATATAAACTGCATAAAAACATTTATTAAAATTTGACCACTCCATATTGCAGCAGCGGTTACATTTTTATTTATTATCCACATTCCAGCTACAACTGGTGTAAAAATCGTAAATACAATTAGAGTAAATTCTCTAACTATAAACTTTATATTTAATTTTATAAATAAGTATATAAACATACTAATAACAATTGCCGTTGTTATTGCATTTCCAGTTGATATACTCGAAAGCATTCCATTACCTAACAAACCATCTAATCCACCATTAGTAATTGATACTAAAATATGTACTAGTGAATTATTTAGGAAAAGTAAAAATCTAATAAATAGTGGGCATAGTGCAATAGCACAGCCACCAAAAAACAATCTCATTAAACTTTCCTTTACTTCATTCTTTGCTGATGTACTTATTCCAGCATACATTAACTTATACGCAAGAATAACTACTCCAATAAAAATTAAACTTCCTGAAATAATAGAAAATATCTTATACCAATCTAAAACTTTATTCCAAGTTTCTATTGTAAATGGAGATAGACTATCATTTTCTGCATTACTATTAAAAATTAACTTATCGTAGTTTTTAAAACCTACTCCCAAAGAATCTGATGTTGCAAAATTATATACTGTTTGTGCAATTCCACCAATAGTTTCTGCTATAATCTTTTCAAACAAAGATCCATCTTCTTTCTTTATCATACTTTTAAAATTAACACTCTCTGTTCCAAAGCTTATATTACTAAGTAAAATAATCAAACTAATAAAAATGATTAAAACAGACTTTAGTTTTCTCTTCATATCAAGCTCCTTTCTAAGTAAAGACAAACTCTTTTTCAAAATCTGGTACTTCAAACTTTACTGCGGTTACACTATTATTCAAGCTCATAACACATTCTCCAGGACTTGCAACAGTTAAAAAGTCTTTTGTTCCGTTCTGATAGATTAAAGAAATCTATCACAGAATCTACACTGCCAGGACTTTGTTTGAATAAGTATCTTGTTGTACATATATTGATTATTGTTTTTCCGTTCTTCTGAGCTTAAAAACTCATCTATAAACTGGCTTCCTATAAATAACGGTACATTATACTTTCTACCTCTTCTTGCTACATTTACTAAGAACTCTGCCGACTCCTGATATTTCAAAAATAGCCACGCCTCATCACAAACTATTATCTTTTTCTTATCTTTGTTCTTTAGAACAAACTTCTGCCAAACCCAAGTTAGAACGACAAAAGAAGCATATAACTTAGTAAACTCATCTTTTATCTCTGACATATCAAACGAAACTATATTTTCTTCTGAAGTAATCTTACTCTCACAATCAAAAATACCAAGTGAATTACCTTTTAAGAAAGTAATCAATAACTGTGCTAATTCTTTACAGTTATTTCTCTCGTCTAGCTTTTTCTGAAAGTCGGATAAAGTTGGCATTTTCTTTTTTATCTTACCTATTACATATTTACCATTTTCTAACTTACCACCGTTTTTCTGATATATTGAATTAACATCCGTTGTAATATCTCTTTCTGCATATAACTGATTTACCACAATTTCAATTTCTGTTATTTCTGTAGCATTTAAAGTTCTTCCCATATAATTTCTGCAAATAGTTGCAAGCAAAGCTCTTATTTCTGCGACTTTGTCTAATATGTTTATAAAGTCATTTTTACCATCGTTATCTATTTCTAGCTCAAAAGGATTTATTCCTGTTGATTCACCTTGTTTTACTTTGATTACTTTACCACCTAACTTATGACATAAATTTGTATATTCTCCTTCTACATCAATAAAAAAAGCTCCACTACCATTTGTTATAACATTTCTGGCAGTAAGCGTTTTTAAAGCAACACTCTTTCCGCCTCCACTTGTACCACATATAAAAACGTGTGGGTTAGGTAATGCTGGTGGACCAATAAAAGTATCTATATACACTGGTGCATTTGTAAACATATTTCTTCCAATAAACACACCTGTATTATGTGATAGATTAGGATTTGATATTGGAATTAAAGTTGCTACACCGTCCTGCAATCATGTTTCTCTCGTAACTAGGAATTGGAACATCTCCAAAAGGTAGCATTGTTTTCATACCCTCCAACTGTCTAAACATTAAAACCCTTACCATAGCAGTTTTCTTATTCAATTCAGATTCTAATATCAAAGTTTTCTCATTTAATTCCTCTAAACTCTTAGCATTTAAAGTTATAAAAACAGTTACCAAAAATAGCTTGTCCTGATTAGTTTGAATAAGCATTCTCAATTCTTCTAAATCAACAATACTCTTTTCTAACTCTGGAGTATGAGCAATATTCCCCTGTTGCATATATGTTTGATATTGTGATTGATTTTGTACTAATTTTCGTGTTAGCTGATTTATAACTGTTCCATTATTAGTAGGTTCTATTTTTACTGAAATATTTATGTCTCCAATGTAAGACAAATCATCTAACCAACCGTATCCAAGTTTGCTCTGGAAATATAGTAAGTACAAAATGTCTACTATACTTGTTATATCCTAAATATATATAATCTTTATTTTCTTTTAATATATCAGGTAGTAAAATATCCATTAGTTTCGGAACATTTGCAAATATATTACTTTCTTTTCTTTTTCTTGTTTTTCCCAACATATAACTTTTCGCAACCTCCCTTTAATAAATCAATTTTAGAATTTGAATTTTTGTTAAGCTCTCTATAAAACAAATTATAAAGCTCATCTTCTTTTAGAACTTCGCATTGTATTTTAGCTCTAAGTAAGTTTCCTTTAAAATTACTTACTCGTCTATTAAGTTCATCTACTGCATTCTCATAGTATCCATCATAACTAATAATTGCATAATTCTTGATAACACTTATACTTCTGTTTTTCATTAAATTATCTAAATAACTAATTAAAGAATTCTGATAATTCTGTATTTTCTCATTTGCAATTCTATTTTCTTTAATCTTTTGAATAACTTTACTTGTATCTACATATTCAGTAGTACTAAAAAATTGAATAGGATAATCAATAGATAATGCCGTTTGAATAAGTACACTTTCAATGCCTTCCTGCTCTAAATCAGATAGCATATTGTAATCTATATTTCCTAAACTTATAATACTCGAATATCTTGTTCCAAAAAGAATAATTGAATCCTTTATCTTAATATTCAATATATCCTTTAACTGCTTTTTACTTTTTGATTTCTTATTTCCTTGATTATAACCTATGTCATTAGCCTTAATACCTTGAACAAGCTTTTTCTTCTTATTCCCTATATATAGCAATGTACTAATCATAATAATTAAAGTTAACACAAGACATATAGACATTATTAACATTATTCACCGCACCTCCTGTAAATAAATAATTTGCTTCTAAATAAATACTTTACTGCAAAAAAAAAGAACTTATCAAAGCTCTGTTCATTAACCTTTATAAAAGCACAAAGTAAAAAGAAAATAGATAAGATTGTTATAATTCCTAAGGTAACCCATTTTGAAATTGGAAAAAATAATAAAGTACAAGAAGCTCCTGATAGCATCAGATATATAACTTGTCTTAAACTTAAGTATCCACCAAAAATTTTTTCTTCTCTTTTTACATCATATGGCACTTTAAAAGTTTTCATATTACCACTTCCTTTCTATACTCCTAGCATAGTGCCAGTATTGTTGGTTGCAATATTTATAATAATTCCGGCAATAATTAAGCTTAATCCTAATACAACTCCACCACCACATATCCAAGCTAAACTACCAATACTTTCAGCTCTCTTTTGTGGGTTATTAGCATTGGCTATCATTCTCAATGCTGCAATTACTACACTTGCAAAAATTAAAACACCACCTAATGGCATAGCAATACTTGTTATTACTCTTTTTATATTATCTGTTGCTGTTTGAACTTCTTGAATTCCAATACCTGTTGCTAAGCACAAATTAGTTCTAGTTAAAATGAAAAAACTAATTACAGACAATCTTTTAATAACTTTTCTAAACTTTTCTTGCATTTCAATTCCTCCTATACTTTTTATTTGAAGAGCAAAGCAATAGAAGGACTATATCAAACTCTTATATAAACGGCTAAAACTGGTATTATAAGTAAAATCATCAAACTTAACAATGAAAAAATTGATACTTTTAAATACTTACTTCTAAGCTTCTGCGACCTTACAATGCAACCAATTATTAGCAATATAAGCGACACAATCAATAAAACTGTTATTAGAATAACACTTGTTTTAAACAAAAAAAATAAGACCTCATTTCCTAGTCTTGTAATACTCTCCATATATTCATCCATTATACAAATCTCCTAAAAATTATTACTATACAAATTTATCAAACTTTTTCTATAATACATTATAAAATCCTGTATTGAATTTTCTGTATCCATTTTCTTTTGTTCAAAATCTTTGCAAATTAGATATATATTTATTACTGTTTTTCTATCGAATTTTTGAACTATATCAGCAAAACTACTATTAAACAAATCATAAATAGTATATATGATGTCTTTTATCATTTGTTCTTTATCAGCTTTCAATATCTTTATACTTATTGAATCATATAGTAGTCCTAACTTATCCATTAAGAAATAAAAATCATCAGGTATTTTTCTATCTCTATTCACAACAGCAATAAATAAATCATCTATCTTTTTATTATTTATATTATTATCTTTATCATTTTTAACCATAGGGTATAGATTTTTTGAACAATAGGGGTATTGTCTTTTTTCACCATAGGGTAAATCACTAATATATATCTTCCTTGAAGTTACCTCATTCTTCTCACTTCTTTCTATAACTATAATAATATACTCTAGACTTTGCAAATGAGAAATCCACTTACTAACAGTTCCAATAGTTACATCATAGAGGTCAGCAAAATATCTATTATTGGCATAACAATAACCAAATTTATTAGCTAATGCAGTAATTTCTCCATAAAGTAATTTTTCTGCTGGTTTTAATTCTTTATCGTATCTAACTGTTGCTGGAATAATCGCATAGTAATTTGATTTAATTTCTTCATTCAAATTTTACCTCCATACAATATAATTTAATCATTTAATAGTTTCTTATATTTATCGTTCCCCAATTTTACGTTCTTAGAACGCCAACGGTTTGAATGACATGTGAACAAAGTTCCCCAATTTTACATTTTTTTCTGGGGAACTTTCCCCAAAAAATTATCAATATTTTAATTTTTTTTAATCTATTTTAATTTTTTTTAATTTATGTTAAACTTATAATTGTGCTAAAAACTTAGCATTTTTAAGAATTATACGGCTTGTCAATTGTTTTAAGAGGTGCACCTCTGTCGACTACGAACCAAGAGGTCGGGGATTCGAATTCCTCCAGTCGCACCAAAATAGAGAGCTTTAAAGCTCTCTATTTTTATTTTGAATTATTAAATTTTATAAATCAACTTTATTATTACATTTTTTGATAAATCTTGACATTACATTTAAATTCATATAAAATATTTTTAGATTGTTTTTGGGCTGGAGGTATTTCGAATTTCAGACAGGTGCATTAATTACTTAATAATCATCTGTTGAGTAGTTAATGCACCTGTTGTTGCGTTGTGACAGCAGTTGCAAATACTTAAGAAAGGAGATTTACCAAAGATGGAAGTTAATTTTACTTTAAAAACGAAAGACAACGACATCTCATTTTTTAAAGCAATAGCAATACTTAGTATAGTTATTGGTGTTGTATTTTGTGTTTATTTTCTAACCAAAAATAAATATGATTTTATGGCAGATTTAAGAAATGAAAAGATTGAAGCAACTACCACTTGCTCCAATCCAAAAAACGAGTTAGATATGTAATACATATCGGAGTAGAGAGTTTTACTCTCTACTTTTTTATTTACTTCATTATATGTATAAACTTATCTTTAGTCAATCTTAACAAAATATTTGATAATAAAATGTAATTATTTTGTTACATAAATGTTATATAATTATATATGCAATACTCTCACTTGTCAATATAATTATATCATATTTTATTTATTTTATCAACTTAAAAACAAGTGCAAAAGTTGATAAAAGTACCTTTTTGTGATATAGTTGATGAAAATACTTTAGAAACAGGAAAATGAGATGAATTATAGGATTACTAATGGCTCTGTGTCTTATGGAGCAGAAACAATTTTAGAAGAAATCAATTTTAATATAAAAGGCAAAGAAAAAGTCGCTATTGTAGGTAGAAATGGTTGCGGAAAATCTACCTTATTAAAAGCGATTATAGATAATAGCATAATGTCCGAAGGTGTTGGAACAGACAAATTTAGCGTGTATAAAGAAAGCGTACGAGAAATCGGATATCTTAAACAAATAGATTTTGAAGATGACAATGCGACAATGCTTGACGAGATTTTGAAAGTATATAGTGAACTAATCGACTTAGAAAAGAAAATTGAAAACTTAGTTCAAGAAATGCAAACCCACTCTTCAGAAGAACTAGCTAAAGAATACTCTAAAGCTCTTGATAGATATGAACATTTAGACGGATATACTTATAAAAAAGATTATGAAACTGCAATAAATAAATTCGGATTTTCAAAAGAAGATAAAGAAAAGAAAATCAGTGAATTTTCAGGTGGTCAAAGAACTAAAATTGCTTTAATCAAACTACTTTTAAGCAAACCTGATTTACTTATTTTGGATGAACCCACTAACCACTTAGATATAACTACTATCGAATGGCTAGAAAATTATTTAAAAAACTACCCAAAAGCTGTAATAATCGTATCTCACGACAGAATGTTTATAAACAAAATCGTAGATAAGGTTTATGAGATTGAATATGGTGCAATAACTGAATATTCTGGAGATTATGAATTCTTTGAAAAACAAAAACGAGTTAATTATGAAAGACAATTAAAAGACTATGAATTCCAACAAAAAGAGATTAAACGTTTAACAGATATTGCTGACAGGTTTAGATACAAGCCAACAAAAGCAAAAATGGCTCTATCTAAACTAAAACAAATTGAAAGAATGGTCAAACTTGAAGAACCAAATAAATATGACTTAAAATCTTTCAAGACCAATTTCGAAATCGCTAAAGAAAGCGGAAATAGTGTACTTGCAGTAAAAGATTTAGCTATTGGTTATAATGATATTCTATCAAGTGTTACTTTTAATTTGTATAAAGGTCAAAAGCTTGGTATCATTGGAAGTAATGGTACTGGAAAGTCTACCCTACTAAAGACTTTAGTCGGAAATGTACCTGCTATAAGTGGAACTTTCGAGCTTGGTCATAATGTACAAATAGGATATTTCGACCAACAAATGCTTGGACTTGATCCAGATAAAACCGTATTTGATAATTTTTATAACGAATTTCCTAATCTTACAGTTACAGAAATAAGAAATTCTTTAGGTGCTTTTATGTTCACAGGCGAAGACGTTTTCAAAGAAGTCAAAATGCTTTCAGGTGGTGAAAAAGTAAGGCTTTCTTTAAGTAAGATACTTAAAAAAGGTCCAAACCTTTTAATACTTGACGAGCCTACTAACCATCTTGATATCGTAGGAAAAGAAAGTCTAGAAAATATGCTTGCAAACTATGCAGGAACACTTATCTTTGTTTCTCACGATAGATTTTTCGTAAAGAAAATCGCTGACAGCATCTTAAGTTTTGAAAACGGAAAAGTAACCTACTACGCTTATGGCTATGATTACTATTTAGAAAAAAGAAACGCTGAGATTTCTGAGCAAGTACAAGTTGTAAAAGCCGAAAAAGCTGAAAAAAAAGATTACATAAATCCTTTAAAAGAACTAAGTAAATTAGAGAAAAAACTTGAAAAGACTGAAAATGAAATATCTAAAAAAGAACAAGAAATTACTGAACTTCAAACAGAACTTACAAAAGAAGAAATATATTCTGACTATATTAAAACTCTTGAAATTCAAGAAAAAATCGATACCCTAAGCCAAGAACTTGATGCCTTAATGACCTCTTGGGAAGAATATCAAGAAAAAATTGCAATACTAAAACAATAAAAACTTGTGTACAATTACACAAGTTTTTTGTTATTAAAGTACAACTTTACAAATTATACTTTAGTTTTATATCAATCTCAAATTCTTTCAAAGCTCTCTTTACCGATAATTTTACTGTATCACCTGGATTTTTGCCATAAATATATTTTTTTAGCTCACTCATCTTGTTTACCTCTACCCCATCTATTTTTGTAATCACATCTCCAACCATAATTCCTGAATTATACACTGGTCCATCTAATGCAATGCTGTCTACATATATTCCACTCTCTAGCTCCATATTTGAATTCAAGTATGGTATTACTTCTTTATCATAGCCATAAATACCTAGATATGCTTCCTCAAACTTTCCAGTTTGAGACAATTTATCAATTATAGGTTTTACAATATTAATCGGAACTGCAAACCCCATTCCTTGCGCCTCTGTAATTTTTATTGTATTTATACCAAGTAGCTCTCCTGATGTGTTTATCAGTGCTCCTCCACTATTGCCTTCGTTTATCGTACTGTCTGTTTGTATCAAATCTTCCATATATACAAAGCTATCGTTTTCCTCTATTTTAATAGTCCTATCCAACCCACTAATAATGCCCTTTGTAACAGTCCTTTGGAACTCAAAGCCTATTGGATTTCCGATTGCATATACATCTTCTCCAAGCTGAATTTCATCAGAATTACCTAAACTCAAATATGGATATTTAGCAAGTGCAATTTTCACAATCGCAAGGTCTATGTTCTCATCTGCCCAAACCACATCTCCCTCATACACTTTGCCATCTTCCAAAGTCACATAGCAACTACTATATTTATTTCCAGCTACATGGTGATTTGTCAAGACATATCCATTATCAGTTACAATAACTCCACTTCCACTATTGATAGAAGTATCAGCATTTAAGATAGTTTTCGAAGTTTGCTTTATTTTAGAAATTCCGACTACTGCCTTTGTTGCGTCTTTAATAAAGTCATAATCTTGCTTTTCCTTTGGCTCTTCTTCTAGCTCTTCCTCTTTAGAAACCTTATCCACATTATAAGCATTACCATTTAAGTTTTGCATTCCTTCTAATCTTAAATTCATAGCCACTAACAGCCCTATAATTACCAACATTGCTAGGAAAACTAGAAAGCCTCTTCCTCGTTTTTCCTTCCTATTTTCATAATACATCTCATACCTCTCTACTTCTATATTTTCCAAGTTTTTCCTTTATATACAAGATTTGTAACAATTATATTAAATTTGTCAGAAAGTAGTTGCTTTCTAAAGAAGTTATTATATAATAATTACGTATAATAACGGAAAGAATTTCTAGTTAATTAGAGGATGTAAAATGGATAAAAAATTATATGATTTAAGTAATCCACAAAATTCAATTTGGGATACAGAACAATTCTATTATGGAACAAATATAAACAATATTTGTGGTACTGCAATAATATCAAGCGTTTTAAAGTTTGATATTTTAAAACAAGCCATCAAAAAAGTTATCGAAAATAACGATAGCTTTAAAATCCGTTTTACAAAAGAAAACGATATACTCAAGCAATACATAGATGACTCTACATCTATTGATATTGAGCTTGTTTCATTAAAGAGCAAAGATGAAATTTCTGAACTAGAGCAAAAACTTTTGTGTCAAGTTTTTAAAATTACTGAAGAACCAATTTACAAATTCGTAATTTTCAAATTTGATGACAATACTGGCGGATTTATGCTAAATATCCACCATTTGCTTGCTGATAGTTGGACACTTGGTCTAACTTGCAAAAAAATAGTTCAAGAATATTCTTTGCTTATTTCTAATTCTGGGAAAAGTTCTGAACCAGAACATTCATACATCAAATATCTTGAAAGTGAGCAAGAATATCTTACAGGAAACAGATATCAAAAAGATAAGCTATATTGGGAAAAAGTTTTTGACACTATTCCAAATATAGCTACTTTGCCTAGCAAAAATTCTGCAAATGCTGAATTTTCTTGTGAAGGCAGTCGAGACTTATTTAATATACCTGCAAAACTAATGAAAGAGATTAATCAGTTTTGCAAGAAAAACAATGTGTCTGTTTTTAACTTTTTTATGGGAATTCTTGCAATTTATATATATAAAATAACAAATACAGACGATTTCGTAATTGGTACACCTATCTTAAACAGGTCTACTGCTAGCGAAAAAAACACTACTGGTATGTTTGTAAATATTGCACCACTTCGTATTAATGTAGAAAAAAGCACGTACTTTACTGACTTTTTACAGACTATTGCAAAAAGCTCTATGGGACTTTTAAGACATCAAAAATATCCATACAAAGAGATTTTAGACTATGTTAGAAGCAAAGACCGCTCTATTCCTAACTTATACAATATAATGTTATCTTATCAAATAACTAGAGCAAACCTTGAAGGCAATATAAAATACGAAACACGCTGGGCTTTTAATGGAAGTTCTGCTGACGACTTAGATGTACAAATATATGACCTAAACGAAACTGGAACTTTAAATATTGCTTATGATTACAAGAAAAATAAATATAGCCAAGATGAGATAAAATGCCTACATAACAGGCTTTTAAGTATGGTATCTCAAGTGCTTAATTCTGAAAATCTTGAAATTTCAAAACTTAAAATCATAACAAAAAACGAAGAAAAAGAACTTCTTAAATTTAATAAAACAGGAATAATGTACAACAAAAATGTACCTATTATCAAGCATTTCGAAAAACAAGCTAGTCTTACTCCTGACAATATTGCTCTTACTTTTAAAGGCTCACATCTTACTTATAAAGAGCTAAACGAAAAAGCAAATTCTTTAGCACATTACCTTAGAAAAAATGATGTTACAAATAACACTATTGTAGGTATAATGGTTAATCGTTCTGCTGAAATGATAATCGGAATACTTGCTATACTTAAGGCTGGTGGAGCATATTTACCAATAGATCCAGAATACCCAAAAGACCGTATTTCGTATATGCTTTCAGACAGTAAAACTGAATTTTTGTTATCACATAGAAACCTTGCAAAAGAGATAAAATGCAAGAACATAATTAATATAGACTTAGACAATAGCCTATATCATGAGAATAAAACAAATCTTAAAAACATTTCAAAGCCTAGTGATTTATCATATATAATCTACACTTCTGGCTCTACTGGCAAGCCAAAAGGCGTTATGCTTACACAGAAAAACTACTCTAACTTTTTAGCGTCTATGGTTAATAAAATTAAATACCTAAAGCAAGGACATAAATATTCTATTGTTTCAGTAACCACTGTATCTTTTGATATCTTTGGTTTTGAAACAATAGTATCACTTGCTCGTGGACTACATCTATACTTAACAGATTATTTCGAACAAAAATACACAGACAATTTGGCAGGACTTATAGCAAACGAGAAAATTGATATAATTCAGACTACACCTTCTGTTATGCGTTTTCACTTAGATAACTGTAAAGACTTAAGTAAGTTATCAAAACTTAAATATGTAGTTTTAGCAGGTGAACAATTACCTGAAGACCTAGTGACACGATTAAAAGAAGTTATACCTAATGTCAATGTTATAGACGGCTATGGACCATCAGAAACTACAATTTTCTCTTGTGTTAATGATGTAACTAACTTAGAAGAAGTAACAATTGGCAGGCCTATTGGAAATACTGAGGTTTACATACTTGATAAAGATATGAATTTACTTCCAAAACACACTATCGGGGAAATATATATCGGTGGTGACGGAGTCGGAAAAGGCTATTTATACAAGGAAAATCTAACATCAGAAAAATTTATACCTAACCCTTTTGGAAAAGGAATTATATACAGAACTGGCGACTTAGGACTTTGGCTAGATGATGGAACAATTTCTTGCAAAGGAAGAATTGACCATCAAATCAAGCTTCGTGGTCTTCGTGTAGAACTAGAAGAAATTGAAAACAAGATAAATAAATTTAATACAAATAATAAAACGAAATCAGTAGTAATACTTAAAGGAACAGGCGCAAATGCTTATCTTCACGCTTTTATCTCTTCTGAATCTGATATAGGTTTAGAAGAACTAAAAAGCTATTTACTTAAGAACTTGCCTAACTATATGGTTCCTTCGACTTACTCGTTTTTAAAGGAATTTCCAACAACTCCAAACGGCAAAATAGACAGAAAAGCCTTAAACAATATTGAAAGTGTGACACTAACTAAAAATATTGTGCCACCTAAAACAGAGACAGAAAAACTTATACATAGAGCAATTAGTACACTTGTAAACAGTGATAATTTCGGAATTCTAGATGATTTCTTTAGTATTGGCTTAGATTCTTTAAAAATAATAAACTTATCGCTAAAACTTAGTGATAAGGTTAAAGTCAAGCTTTCTATTTCTGATTTTTATAAACTAACTAATATTCAAAAGCTTGCAGAATTTGTCGAAACTAGTCGAAATGATAATGAGATAAAGTTTGAAAAAGTTGAAAAACAAGATTTATACCCAACCTCTTCTGCTGAAGAGCGAATTTACTATGCACAAAAACTAGATGAAGTTTCTACTGCTTACAATGTTACTGGAGGTATTCTTGTACATAAGAAACTTGCTAAAAACAAGATTATAGAGATTTTTGATATCCTACTTGAGCGTCACCCAAGCTTTAGGACTTCTTTTGTATGGGAAAATAATTCTCTAATGCAAAAAGTAGAAAATTCGACAAAAATCGACATAGAGTTTATCAAAGATAAACAAAATGTACAAAGAAAATTAGTTGATAATTTTGCTAAACCTTTTGACTTATCAAAAGCGCCTCTACTTAGAGTAGAAGTACATTATACAAAATCAAAAGAAACCTTGATTTTGATAGACACACACCACATCATAGTTGATGGTACTTCTCTTTCAATCCTGATAGAAGAATTCATCAAACTACTTAACGACGATGTCTTAGAGGCAAATGAGTTTGAATATACAGATTATGCAGTTTGGGAAAATAAATTTAAAGAAAGTAACAAGTTTAAAGGACTTGAGGCTTACTGGGAAGATAAGTTTAAAAATAAAGAAATACCTGTAATTAACTTACCTTATGACTTCCCTACTCACGAGAAAAAAGATTTTGCAGGAAATATTATCTCTAAAGCACTTGATGAGAAAGTGTTTGAAAGTTTACAAAAACTTAGTCAAACTTACAATACTTCTACTTATATGTTAATGCTAAGTGCCTTTTATATACTACTTTACAAGTACACAGGTCAAAAAGATATCATTATCGGAAGTCCTACTTCTGCAAGAGATTTAGGAAACATTCAAAATTTGATAGGTATGTTTGTAAATAATATGGTGTTAGAAAACCGTGTTGACAGCTCTTTAACTTTTACAGATTTTGTAAAACAAACTAAAGAAATGGTTCTAGACACCATGGCTCATCAACCATATCCTTATGAGCTTTTAAGTAGAAAATTAAATAACAACTTATTTGATGTAATGTTTACATATCAAAATGAGTTTGGCTTCTTAAATAAAGATATAGATGTACTCTTCGCAAATAATAAAACTTCTAAATTTAATCTATCTTTAGAAGTCATTGAAGCTACCAAAACTATCAACTTAGAATATGCCACAGCTCTATTTAAAGAAGAAACAGCTACACAAATTTTAAATCATTATATAAATATCTTGAAGGAATTAGCAATAAACTCTAATCGTAAAATTGCTGAAATACCTATACTTGACGAACTAGAACAAAACAAAGTATTATATGGATTTAATAATACATATTTGAAATATCCTGAAGACAAAACTTTAGCAGAACTTATTGAAGAACAAGCTTTAAAAACACCTGAAAAAGTGGCAATCACTTTTGAAGATAGCCTACTTACTTTCAAAGAATTAAATGATAAATCAAATATGCTAGCACATTACTTGCGTACACAAGGCTTAACTAGAAATGATATAGTTGGAATTATGCTTGACAGAAGCTTAGAGCTTATAGTGGCCATTCTTGCTGTACTGAAAAGTGGTGCTTGTTATATACCAATCGACCCTACTTTCCCAAAAGGTAGAGTAAACTATATGCTTACTAACAGTAATGCAAAACTACTTATAACACACGAAAAAACTAAAGGAAAAATGAACTTTGAAAACGAGCTTGCTATTAACTTAGATAAAATAGAAAAATTATCTAATGACACCTCAAAGCTAGAACATATTAACTTACCAGATGACAACTCATACATTATCTACACTTCTGGCTCTACTGGTACACCAAAAGGAGTTGTTTTAAAACACAAGTCTTTAGTTAATTTAGCATATCATTTAAATAATAATGTAGAATTTTTAAAAGCTCCAAAAGACACTGACTGTATGGCTTCTGTCACAACAGCAAGCTTTGATATATTTATTTTTGAAACTTTGATATGCTTACAAAAAGGCATTAAAGTTGCTATTTCTAACAAGGACGAGCAGATTATTCCTGATAAACTAAATGCCTTGATTAAGAAAAATAATGTGAATGCTATACAAATGACACCATCGAGAATGCAACTTTTCATTGATAATATAGAAGATATTCCAGATTTTAGTAAACTAGAATATGTAACTTTGGCTGGAGAGCCTTTACCAAATGCCTTGCTTAACAAGCTAAAAGAACTTGGCATTAAAAAAGTTTATAATGGTTATGGACCTTCTGAAACCACAGTATTTTCAAGTTTTACAGATGTTACTGATTATACTGATATAACTATTGGAAAACCTCTATCTAATACATACACTTATATTTTAGATACTAACCTAAACCCTGTACCAATAGGTGTTGCAGGCGAACTATATATTGGTGGAGACGGCGTTGGAAACGGTTACTTAAACAAGCCGAACCTTACAAATGCAAGCTTCATACCTAATCCATTTGTACATAATACTTTGATGTATAAAACTGGTGACCTTTGCAAATTCTTACCTAATGGCGAATTATACTATATTGGAAGAATTGACAATCAAATTAAAATTAGAGGTCTACGTATAGAACTTGACGAAATTGAGAATAAGATTTTAAGCTTCCCATTTATACAAAAAGCTAAAGTTATAAAACAAACTATAAATGAGAGAGAATTTTTATCAGCATACTTTATAGCAGAAAAACGTATTAATATAGCTAATTTAAGAAGCTACTTACTAGAATTCTTACCGAGCTATATGATACCAACATATTTTACAGCCTTAGATAAATTCCCATATACACCAAACGGGAAAATAGATAAAAAGGCTTTACCACTACCTAAAACAGACTTAAAAGAAAATGGCAGTAAATATGTTCCACCAAAGACTGATTTAGAAATCAAATTAGTTAAGATTTTTGAAGAAATTTTGAATATAAAACCAGTCGGAATAAATGACAATTTCTTCGAACTAGGTGGAGACTCAATCCTCGCAATGAGGCTTAATATGGAACTTTTAAATATCAGTAACCAAGTTACTTATTCTGATATTTTTAATAATCCTACTATTACAAAATTAATCTCTTTAATGAAAGAAGATAAGAACAAAGATAGTTACACGTCTTTAAGCTTACCAGAAGAAAAAAGCTTTTCTAGTATTTTGAGTAATAACTTAAGTGTGCCTAAAGCTATTGATATAAAAGAACCAAGTGGCGTACTCCTTACAGGAGCAACGGGCTTCTTAGGAATACATATTCTGAGCTCTTTACTAGAAAAAACAAATGCAGAAGTTTACTGCTTGATTAGAAAAGAACCAGGTATATCACCTACTGATAAGCTTAAAGCTAAACTAAAATATTATTTTAATGATAAATATAAAATCGGAAAAAGAATTAAAATAATCGAAGGTGATATTGTAGATGTTGACTTAAGCCCATATAAAAACGATATTGACTTAGTCATAAACAGTGCTGCTAAAGTTTCACATTTCGGTAATTACAACGAGTTTTATCAAATAAATGTAATAGGTACAAAGCACTTACTAGAGTTCTGTAAGAAGTTTGACAAACGCTTCTATCAAATCTCTACCTTAAGTGTTTCTGGGAACTCTTTTGTAGATAGTTTCGCAAATCATCAAGATTTTACAGAAGAAGTTGAATTTAATGAAAGCAATTTCTTTATTGGGCAAAATCTTGACAATGTATATGTTAGAAGTAAATTTGAAGCAGAAGGTCTTGTATTAAACGAAATTGAAAATGGCTTAGAAGGTTATATCCTAAGAGTTGGAAACTTGATGCCAAGATATTCTGATGGAGTCTTCCAAGAAAACACTTCTGAAAACGCATACATTAACAGACTTGCTGGATTTATGAAATTAAAAGCCTTACCAGAAAGCATTAAAGATGTTTACTTAGAGTTTACACCAATTGACTTTACAGCAGACGCAATTACTAAGATAATTTTGCATCCATCAAAAGACAATTGCATTTACCATATTTACAATCATAAACATATTTATATAAATAAACTATTGAAAATTTTGAAGAATTACGATTATAATATAAGTGTGATAAAAACAGAAAAATTTAAGGAAATGATTAAAGAACTTTTAAATGACAGCGAAAATAAAAATATTTTAAGTCATTTAATTAACGACTTTGACCAGAACTTAAATTTAGATTATGAAGGAAAAATCAAGTTAACTTCAGGCTTTACAATCAACTTCTTAAAACAGCTTGACTTCGAATGGCCTGAAATTAATAGCAATTATATAAAATATATTATTTCAATAATAGAAAGGTAAAAATATGTCTTCAGCACTAATATTTTTGGTATTGCCACTTATATTTACATTCATAATGATAGCTTGGATAATGAGTAACAGGAAAGTGTCGCAAATGAAAAACATTTTCCTAGTCACTCTGTGTTTGTTAGCACTTTGGTTCATTAATTTAATTTTGCAACTATTGTTTTCGACCTATTATAATGTTGAACCTATCATTTTTGAAAATGTAACATACATATCCGCGTGTTTAGCGCCAATTTTTATCTACTTTATATCACTTGCTTTCAAAAATCCTGATATGGAGTTTGGCAGAAAACACTTGCTATATTTCATTGTCCCAATTATAACTTTGCTAGTTATTTGGACGAATGATTATCACCATTTATTTTACGTAAATTACTCAATAGACATAAATCAGACGATATTCGGAGCGTATTTTTACATACACTCAGCATACACATACACAATTTTAGTCTTAGGACTATTAAACTTACTAATACACTCAATAAGAACATCTGGTGCGTTCTCTAAACAGTCAATTCTGTTTTTCGTAGGAACATCAATACCAGTATTACTAAACTTCTTAGGTACTTTTAAAGTAATTACAATGAATATTTATACTACACCAATTTCGTTTTCTTTAGG
>JAAGKN010000771.1_pt1 | contig 63192 bp, 32 predicted proteins | sample 6206371 | NCBI WGS metagenome assembly JAAGKN01 (sample SAMN11533720, study PRJNA540317) | gut metagenome | isolation source: fecal pellets from male and female animal of same cohort | host: Peromyscus leucopus | place: USA:CA | collected 2017 | reverse complement strand
GGTAGACGGTGACTCCGTATGTGTCGTGGAGGTACTCCTCCATGTCCGGAAGGTCGTATTCGATAGGCTCCTGGCCCTGCTTACGTGCAACGAATGACGGGATATAGTCCAATGGCCCCGGCCTGTAGAGGGCATTCATCGCGATGAGGTCCTCGAACCTTGTCGGCTGGAGCTTCTGGAGCCATTCCTTCATTCCGTCGGACTCGAACTGGAACACGCTCTTGGTGTCTCCGCGGCTGTACAGTTCGTATGTCTCCTTGTCGTCAATCGGAATCTTCTCTATGTCAAATTCAACTCCATGACGCTTCTTGATCAATGCCTGGCATTCCTTGATGATTGAGAGGGTGCGGAGCCCGAGGAAGTCCATCTTAAGCATTCCGACTTCCTCGATGTAGTGCCCGTCATACTGCGATGTCCACACATCAAGGCCTGTAGCCTTGTCTACAGCCAAGGTAATCGGGATATAGTCAGTCAGGTCTCCACGGCCGATAATCATCGCGCAGGCATGTACTCCCGTCTGTCTTATGCTTCCCTCCAGCTTGAGAGCATATTTAAGTACTTCCTTTACCTGTTCTGTCCCGTTTTCAAGCTCATTTTTCAGCTCCGGGACATATTTATAGCAGTTTTTCAGGTTAGGCTTATACTCGACATCCGTAGGTCCTTTCTTGTACCGCTTGCTTACCTTTATCTTTTCTCCAGGATTGTTCGGATCGTCTTTCTCTTCTTCCTTGATTATCAGTTCAAAGCCCTTTTCAAGCTCTTCCCCTTCCTCCATGAGGGTCTCCTTGATTTCCTTGACCTTGATAGGCTTGTCCGGAATCATCTTTGTCAGCCTGTTGGAGTCTTCGATGGAAAGGCGGCTGATACGTGCAACGTCCTTTATGGCACTCTTGGCTGCCATCGTTCCGAACGTAATCACATGTGAGACATGGTCCTTGCCGTATGTCTCCTCAATATATTTGAATGCACCGTACCGTCCCTCGTCGTCGAAGTCGACGTCGATATCGGGGATGGAGATACGGTCCGGATTCAGGAAACGTTCGAAAAGGAGGTCATACTTGATAGGGTCCACCTGGGTGATTCCGAGACAGTAGGCCGCGGCGGAACCGGCGGCCGATCCACGACCCGGCCCCACAGATGTCCCGACGGCCCTTGCAGCGGCTATAAAGTCCTGGACGATAAGGAAGTAGTCCGGGAATCCCATTCGGGATATGGTCTTCAGCTCGAAGTCGATACGCTCTGCCTGCACTTCGTTGAGTGTCTCACCGTAACGTATCCTCGCGCCCTCGTAGCATAGATGGCAGAGGTATGCGACAGACCATGTGAACTCCTCGCCACGGTCGTTCCCTTTCTTGTCGCACCTTCCGACATCAATCACGTCCTTGTATTTTTCGAGATATTTATCTTTCTCAGCAAGAAATTCCGGGTCGATGGTGAATTTGGGAAGAACGTGGCCCCTGTCAATCTCGTACCGTTCAATCTTGTTGAACACATCCATCGTGTTTTCAATCACTTCCGGATGTCCAGGGAACAGGGCTGCCATCTCCTCCTCACTCTTCATGTATTCCTGCTGCGTATAGTGCATACGGTCAGGATCATCGATATATGTGTTGGTGGTGAGGCATATAAGGCGGTCATGCGCTGGACCATCGTCCTTGTTGACGAAATGGACATCGTTTGTGGCCACTACCTTTGTTCCGGTGATTTCCGCCAGTTCGAATATCCCGCAGTTGACCTTGTCCTGCATCTCATAGACTTCAAGTGACTGTCCCGGCACCTCTGTCTTGTGCAGCTGTACCTCAAGATAGAAATCGTCCCCGAAAACTTCCTTGTACCACCTTATTGACTGTTCCGCCCCTTCCATGTCGCCGGCGAGAATCTTCCTCGGAACTTCTCCTGCGACACATGCAGAGCAGCATATTATGTTGCGTGCGTATTTTTTGATTGTCTCGTGCGATACGCGTGGCTTATAGTACATTCCCTCGACATGTCCTGTAGAGACAATCTTCATGAGGTTCTTGTAGCCGTCGTAGTTCTTGGCCAGCAGTATAAGGTGATAGTACTCCCTGTGTTCCCTGTCTTTCAGCTTATGGTCGTAGTGCTTTGTCAGATACACTTCGCATCCTACAATCGGCTTGACGTTCGGGTGCTTCTTTGCGAACTTGTAGAACTCCTTGATTCCGTACATGTTGCCGTGGTCTGTGATTGCAACCCCGGGCATACCCAGTTCCTCTGCTCTGGTGAATAGGGCATCCATTGTTGAAAGTCCGTCAAGGATAGAGTATTGGGTATGAACATGCAAGTGAACAAAGGCCATATCGTCGTCCGTTTTTATAAGGTGAAAAGGAACGCAAAGTTATATAAAAAACGGCCTTTGTCAAAGTAAAAGTGAGGCAGTGGAGACTTTCCGGGACCAGGGCAAGCCCGACAGGAAACAGGACCGCGGCAGATTACCTTCTCCGTACCTCCCGGAGGCAGACCCTGAACCTGGCGGAGGTCCCGCTGGCAAGTTCCGCGGTGAACCCGATTCTGCACGTACCTGGATTTGGCGCATCGTAGTCATGAGGAGGGTCATTGGAGAGAATATGCATCTGTACAGGTGTCCTTGATTTCACTGACAGCCTCATGCACACGCCATTGCATGAAATGTCAATGCTTCTTTTGCCGCTTATGGCCGCTGAATCCACAGTCACCATATTCCACTGGACGGAAACACTGTCTGTGTCCGGACCCGGGATATCTGCTGCCTCAATCATGTCCTCTACATGAAGGAAACCCCTCCTGTCCACGTATGCAGTCCTGACGGCCTGCCTGACAAGGTCTTCACCAAGTACCGATGTGAGGTCTACAGATGCCCCTTTCCTGGATTTCTCGCTGAAGGTCTCCGTCATTTCTGCCCGTCCGTCCACACGGTGGTGCCTCCCGTCCAAAGTTATGGTGGAATGGGAGGCGTTGTCTATCCGGAACACGTCCCATCTGCCGCTTTCCTGCTTCTGCCCCCACAGGTCTACTCCCTTGCTCTCAAGCGAGAAATAGTTCTGTGAACCAAGGTCGGATGACCATCGGACTCCTTTATATTCGTAGACAAATGAACCGGCATCCATGTGGGCATGCGAAGTGGAAGGCGAGCCTCCCTTTATTGCAAAGTAGCCGTCATTGCTGTCCTGCCATCCTCCGCGCCAGATAAAGACAGGAGTCTCTCCACGTCCTGTCCAGATGTCCCTATGCGGAATGTCCGGTGAGCAGTAAGGCATGCGTGATGCAAATACAAGCATAGCCGGCAGCAGGCGTGCTTCTGCAAACCATTTTCCGGAGGAGGTATGGAATGTATCGGGGATGGAGTCAAGCCTCTGTGTCTCTGTCCACATTACGGAGCTGTCTTCCAGCTTTTCTGCAAACCATGGCATTGTCACATTGCATGAAATGTGTTCCCCGATGTCAGAGTAGTTGTATCCCTTGCCGCTTGGGGCGGACATGAACTGCATAAAATATGCTGATTCCAGAAATCCCGGAGCCTCGCTTATGCCTGCATCAGAGCCGAATGCCCCCAGAAGTGCCTCAGTCATCATGACCTGGAATGATGTACCGTAGCCCCAGTAGCCGAATCCCTCAGGATAGCCTCCGTCGGGGGCATAGCATCCAAGCACCTTCCTGTTGGAGACAATGCTTTTTTCTATGACAGATATTGCCCTGGCGGGGGACTGTCCGAATGTGGCAATGGCGGCGGATACCATGCCTGCATTGCATACCTGGTTCCAGTTGTTGCCTGAACTGTAGAACCATGCATTTTTCCTGTCCATGGCGGCCTGGAACAGATGCCTGTCAAGTGCTGAGACAATGGTTTCCCTGTCGGAAGGGGACAGCACATCATACAGCCAGTCGAATCCTATTGCGACAGCCAGCCCCATTTCGCCTGTATCAAGGAAATGGGACGGGTTCCAGTCCTCAAAGGCGCACACTGCCATTATTTCCTCCCTTGCCCTTTCCGCATATTTCATCACGGATGTCATCCTGTAGGAGTAGGAGAGCCAGAATATCCTCTGCAGGGCTTCCCGTGACACTGCCAGCATCCTTTTCCCTGTCTTTACGCGCTCCACAGGCCTGGCATCTGCAAGATTGTCGCAGAATGCAATTATTCCATCATGCAGCTTCCTGAAATTCCTGTCTTTTACGGTCAGCTGCCTTACCTTTTCCTCCTCTCCTTTCTGCATGACAAGACATGGGTGTCCGCCTATCCGTCCGTAGTCAAATGACAGCGTACCCGGATTGGGATTCGACATATATGGAAGTATCTCTATGGTCTTCTTCTTTCCATTGATGATGTATATCGAAGGGTCAAGCACTGTATATGCCTCTGTCCCGATCGTGTATTCGCCAGGGACATGGAAGACAGCGCATACTGTACCTTTATATGCAACTGCCTGGCATGAGGCATCGTTCCTTATTGTCTCCACTGGCGGCCTGGAAGCAAATTCCATCGTCTGCTGTGCCGTCATTCCAGGAAGAAGTGCGTATGCATACCTGCATTCCTCAGATGGATTGTGCTCAATATAGCATTTGAACACATTGCCTTCCTCTGTCCTGTCTTTGTAGAACGGGTCAATGAGGTCCCATTTTCCGCTCTGCAGGCCGGTCTCCACTTTCAGTTCCTGCCCGTCAAGGCTTGCATATCCTTTCCCGTCGTGATGCGCCCAGCAATCGCCGGACTCAACTTCTGACACGAGATGGTTCTGGTCTATTGCCGTTGTCATGCGGGTTATTTCCGGATTGGAGGACCTTATGTCGGCACCGAGCGAGACCACGATGTCCTCAAAGAAGAAATTGCTTTTAAGTGCATGCAGTCCGTCCCGTTCAATCTCCATGGTCGTGCACATGACATTTCCTGCAGTCACTCCTCCTACATGGCCGGTCCTGTTTTTCTTTCCCTCGTCATCGAAAGGGCACCTTATCGGCTTCCCGTCTTCATATGTGGTAGTGCCTGGAATCTTCCTCCAGTCCCAGTGTGCAAAGATGTTTTCATATTCGCGTCCATGCTGCATGAGCAGGAGTGCCCCGTCTGCCGAGAAATTCGCAAGCAGGTTCTCGTTATTGGTATATTCAAAACCTATTGTCCTCAAAGAGTGCATCCTTATCGATGCGTACCAGTCAGCTGCCCTGTATATCCCGCAGTCGGAACGCCAGAAATATCTCGGGCCGGCCAGCTTTTCCGGGCATGAACCTGGAATAAGCATATTGAGTGCTACATCCTTGAATGTCTGCGCAGAAGGCCCGTCGAGTGCAGCCATGTTCTGCGCTGCCACTGAGAGCGAGAATGCCTTTCCCCGGCCCCCGTCTATGAAAACCTGCCTTCCGCAGAAACTCGGGTCCATTGTCCCGTTCCAGACACTCTGGCATATTCCGTTGAGTATGAGGTTTTCCACAATTCTACGCTGCCCGTCTGTAAACATGTATGGAGTCCCGTTGAGGACCCTGAACCAGAACGAAAGCCCTTCTGCGTATGCAAGGCCGTAGTTGCCGAACTGGATCTGTGGCCCATGCTGGTGGAACGACCAGTCTTTCTGGATGCCTTCATCATCGGTTATGATTATTTCCTCTGCAATCTGGTCCCTTGCCTTGATGACCAGTTCCTCATCGCCTGTCAGCAGGCCTTTCATCAGGTTATTGCCTGCAAGCCATGCCTTGTTCTGTCCCGTACGGCCGAATTTCGACCTCTCAAGCACTTTCAAACCTATTTCAACCTCTTCATAGGAGAGTTCATCATACATCATCAGCAATACTGCTGTCAGTTTCTTTGGCGCACCGATGTCATTGTGCCACCAGTTGGGGCAATATGGCTTCTTCTTTCCCCACCATGCTATCCCGCTGTGGAGAATTTTTCGCAGGCGCGCGTCCCTGTACCATTGCGACCCAGGATCTGCATAGTGCTTTGCCAATGCATACATCCTTGTGAGGTGAAGGGTCGGCTGCCATCTTCCGCGTGTCTTGTCGTCATAGTCTATGTCTGTCCAGAAGCCATCATTGTCGAAAAGCCCTATCAGCCTCTGTACTTCATTGTCCGGCAGCTTTACTGACATATAGAGCTGGAGGAGGAGCACATCGTTGGCCCTGCCATAGTCAGAGTATGCAATGAATTTTTCAGTGATTTCCTCTGCAGGGGAGTACGATGCGACAGCTGCGCGGACAAATGATTCCCTTGCGGCCTTGACGTCTGAGGGATTTGCTCCGGCATTGAGGAGCGGCATTATCATGAGGAGAATGATGAAAATGTTCTTTTTCATTATTTCTGTGGCTTTATTCAAAAATATATGACAATGGCCTGCTGTGCGGCCTGGGGACAAATATATAACTTTTTGTGGGGAGTGAAGACAGGTATTGTCTCCATGGAATGGCCTTTGAGGGCAGCAGGGGCGCATAATACCGGATTGTGCTATTCTTACACCGGATATTTTTATTCCATTGCAGGTGCTTGTGATAATTTTGCCTTTACAAACAACACGAGAAATGAACAGGTACCTTTACATTCTATTGTCCCTGCTGATTGCGGCAGGATGCTCCCCGCAAGAGAGCATGGATTCCCTTGCCGACAGGGTCTTTTCTGTAGCAACGGAACAATATCTCCAGATGGAGTGCAGGCTGACATCCCAGACCCTTCCCCGCACAATAGGTGCGAAAGGGGAGTTTGTCACTTCAAATATCAACTGGTGGTGCAGCGGATTCTATCCCGGGACATTATGGTATATATATGAGTATAACGGAAACCCGTCCATAAAGGAGCAGGCCATAGCCAACACTCTCAAGCTTGAGCCTCTGCAGTACAGGGCCAAGGACCATGACCTTGGCTTCCAGATGAACTGCAGCTATGGCAATGCCTACAGGCTTACAGGTGAGCAGAGGTTCCTTGAACCGATACACACATCTGCCGTTGCCCTTGCAGGACGTTTCTCCGCAGCAACAGGCACTATCCGGAGCTGGGACTTCGTCAAGGAAGGCCGTGACTGGAAATATCCGGTAATCATAGACAATATGATGAACCTTGAACACCTGCTCAATGCGGCGGAGCTGTTCAAGGACAATTCCCTTAAGGATATAGCGATTTCACATGCCAACACTACCATGTGCAATCATTTCAGGGAGGATTTCACATGCTGGCATCTGGTTGACTATGACCCGGAGACAGGCGCGGTACGCCATAGGGAGACAGTACAGGGATATGCAGACAGCTCTTCATGGGCACGCGGCCAGGCATGGGCACTCTATGGATATACCATGATGTTCCGTATGACGGGCCATGAATGCTACCTGAGGCAGGCTGAGAACATTGCAGACATGCTGGCAGAGCGTCTTCCTGACGATGGAATCCCTTACTGGGATTTTGATGATCCGAAGATTCCGGATGCCCTGAGGGATGCGTCCGCTGCAGCTGTAATGGCTTCAGCATTCGTTGACCTCAGTTCCCTGACTACTTCGGACTGCAGCAAGGAGAGGTACATGGATATTGCAGAATGTCAGCTCAGGACGCTCGCATCCGATGAATATCTCGCAAAGCCGGGCGAGAACTGCAATTTCATCCTCAGGCACAGTGTCGGAAACCTGCCTGGAGACGGTGAGGTGGATGTGCCGCTTTCGTATGCCGACTATTATTTCCTTGAAGCGCTTGTAAAATACAGAACACATAATAATAACTGAATATGAAAAGATTATCATTGATCTTGGCCTCTGTGGCAGCACTGGCGTTGTCAGTCTCCATACATGCAGAGCCGATAAAGATTAAGGGAAAGGTTGCCGGTCCCGACGGGCTGCCTGTCATCGGGGTCTTTGTCACAGTTTCCGGAGACACCTCCAACGGGGCAATTTCCGACATTGACGGGCTTTATGAGATAACCGCAGACAGCAATGCAAGCCTGGATTTCTCCTGCATGGGATATGAAAGCATTACCGAGCAGGTGCGCGGAAGATCTGTCATAGACGTTATGCTTAGGGAGGATTCCCAGCTTCTGGAGGAGATTGTCGTGGTCGGATACGGCACACAGAAGAAGGCCAACGTCACAGGCTCGGTTTCTACAATAGACTTCGCAAAGGGAGTGGAGGGACGTCCAGTGCTCAGCACTTCTGCCGCGCTTGCAGGAATGGCCCCGGGAATGTCCGTGCTTCAGACATCCGGACAGCCGGGAAACGAGAGCACAACAATCAGGATCAGGGGAGTTGGATCATTCACATCAGGTTCGAGTGCACCGCTTGTACTTGTGGACGGTATCGAATGGAGCATGGACAATGTCAACCCTAACGACATCGAGTCCATATCCGTCCTGAAGGATGCTGCATCTACTGCAATCTATGGAACGAGGGCAGCAAACGGAGTCATCCTTATCACGACCAAGAACGGTTCGGAGTCCAAGGCGCGTGTAAGCTATTCCTACAAGGGTATCATCCAGATGCCTTACAACAATCTCGCATGGGTCTCCGACTATGCACGCTACATGGAACTGTTCAATGAAGGATGTGACAATGCAGGCACTTCGCACCAGTTCTCCCAGACCAATATCGACCTCTGGAAAGCAGCCTCGCAGGACCCATACGGCCTGAATGAGCATGGCGTGCCGAATTATGCCGCCTATCCGAATACAGACTGGTTCAACGAGATTTTCGACAACGGATATTCGCAGGAGCACAATGTGAGCGTGTCCGGAGGCAGCAAGGCAATTAAATATCTCGTTTCGCTCGGATACCTTGACAACCAGGGAGTGATGAACCGCTTCAACCTTGACTCGTCATCGCAGAAGGCAAATTTCAGGACAAACCTTGAGGCTGATGTCACGAAATGGTTTACAATCGGGACAAAGATATATGGCCAGTGGATGCAGACCGGTGTGGCAAATGTCGCCAACGGATTCAATTATCTGTATATGACAACCCCTGGCATCTATCCGGGAAGTGAGAATGCATGGGGACGTCCTGCGAACAATGATGAAAGCCCCAATGTCAACAATGTCCTCGGCCAGATGGCCGGTTCCGACGGGACAAAGCGTACATGGAGGGTAAACGGGACGGTCTACGCTAGAATAAGGCCTTACAAAGGCATAAGCATCGAGGGCACATTCAACTATGCCCCGACCTTTGCCGAGAACCACACATGGTCGAGGGAAAACGGGTACTGGGACTACGTTACAGACACAAGGTATTCTTCTTCAGACCTTTCCAAGGCTGTGGTGAATAATTCAATGTCAAGGAACTACAGGATGTCCACTGACCTGCTGGCAAGGTATGACGGGACATTCGGTGAGCATACCGTAGGTGTCATTGCCGGATATTCTGCAACGTCATACAGGAAATGGGGCTGGGGAGTCAGCAAGCTCGGTGCAACGGACTGGACGCTTCATGACGGCTCCACATTCGAGACTCTCAACAATGCCTCGTATTCTTCACTTGACGGATATGGCCTGAGGTCATATTTCGGCAGGATAAACTATTCCTACAGGGACAGGTACCTTTTCGAGGCCAACCTCAGGGCTGACGGCTCGTCACGTTTCGGGACAAATACCCGTTTCGGGATATTCCCGTCTTTCTCGGCAGGCTGGAAAATCCATGAGGAGGAATTCATGTCTGCTGCAAAGGGGTGGCTGTCATCGCTTAAGCTGAGGGCATCCTGGGGACAGACCGGAAACAACCTCGGAATCGGGAACTTCGCATGGCAGGCCACATACGCCTCGAAGAAGGTTACCATAGACGGGGCCAATGCCACAGGGCTCTATATCGCGTCCATGAGCAACATCAACCTCAAATGGGAGACAACAACTACCACGGACATCGGAATTGACGCAGGGTTCTTTGACAACAGGCTTACTGCCGACATCGACTATTATTACAAGAACACGACAGATATCCTCTTTACTCCAAGTACCTACCTTACAATGGGAAATGTGTCCCAGGTGCCGTCAAATCTCGGCTCCATGTGGAACCAGGGCATCGAGATTGCCCTTAACTGGAAGCATTCCGCAGGGAAGGATTTCTACTATTGGGCCGGAGTGAACTTCTCATACAACAGGAACAAGGTGACCTCCTTCAAGGGACAGCTTGTGAAGGAATGGCAGAACGGCAGATATGTGAACAACCTTTCCGATGTCTCCGAGAACTGGGCGTCACCGGGCAAGCTCTGCGAGGGGCATGCAATCGGTGAGCACTATATGCTAAGCAGGTACCGTGGCACAGGGAAAGGCTACACCGGAGGTGCCGTTGACGTGAATGCAGGTCCTGTGGACGGAATGATACGTACAGAGGCGGACATGCAATGGGCACGGGCCATGATTGAGTCCGGATACACTTTCCAGGGAGTGAAGAACCTCAGTCCGGACCAGCTGTGGTATGGTGATTTCATCTATGCTGACGCAAATGGTGACGGAAACTATGGAAACGAGGATGACAAGAATTTCAACGGGCATACATCAACACCGTCGTATAACCTTGGAATCAATCTCGGCTTCTCATGGAAAGGCCTGGACTTCAGCATGGTGTGGTCAGGTGCCTTTGACTATTACATCTATTGGGCAACAAGCTATTACAATGCCTCTACAGTGACCTGGGGATATGGAATCAGCCGCAAGGTCGCGGATGACCATTATTTCTATGACCCGTCCAACCCTTCAGACGCGAGGACCAATGTAAACGGTACATATCCGCGTCTGTACAAAGGCTCTGACAGGAACAGGGAGACCAATGACTTCTATGAGTACAAAGGGGACTACATGAAGCTGAAAAATGTGCAGATAGGCTACACTGTCCCTGAAAAATGGACAAAGAAATGCTTTGTCCAGCAGCTTAGGTTCTATGTCTCAGGCGAGAACCTTCTTACAATAACCGGATTCCCGGGAATGGACCCGGAGCTTGGCTCTACAATAGGATACCCTCTGATGAGACAGGTTTCCGTAGGTGCCCAGATTACTTTTTAACGAATGGGAGGAACAAAGTATGAAGACAAACAGAATATTTACCGCTCTCCTTGCCGTAATGGGTCTTGTGTCCTGCAAGGATATGCTGAATATCGCCCCTGCAAACCAGATTGCCAGCGAGAACATGTGGAGCAACGAGAGCCTTGCGGACAAGGGAATGGCCGGGCTTTATGTTAATTTCTACAGGGAGGACCTGAGCCGTACACAGCTCCGCTACAATGATTTCACAGGAATCAACCGCCAGGGGTGGATGGGAATGGAGTTCATGTGCGACATGACGGTGGACAACTATCCCCTTATGGCCCTTGCTGACGCGACCAAGGATGCAACAGAATTCATAGTATGGTATGAATGGAAATGGGCATATACATCGGTTCACCAGATAAACGATGCTCTGGCCAATCTCCACAAGGCTGGCCTCAAGACAGAGAAATATGAAAGGTATATGTGTGAGGCCAAGTTCCTGAGGGCATGGTTCTATTCCCGTCTGAACCGCATCTACGGCGGTATGCCGGGCGGAGGGCCTGCGGGATATGTCCCTGGCGGCGTACCGCTCTACCTTGAAGTCATTTCTCAGGAACAATGCACCAGGACACAGTCTTCGGCAGAAGAAGTCTGGAATGCAGTCATAAAGGACTTGGATGACTGCATAGGCTGTGCGAATTTCCCGGACAATACCCTGACAGCAAACTATGGCCGTCCGTCAAAGGGAGCTGCATACGCATTGAGGGGAATGGCATATATGTATCTTGAAGACTATAAGGCTGCTGCGGAGGATTTTGAAAAGGTCTCCCAATGTGGCTACGGACTCTGGCAGGGAAAGTATATTGACTTCTTCAGGTATGAGAACGAGAAGGACCATGAGATGATTTTCCCTCTGCAGTTCGGTGAGGACACAGGATATTGCGACAATCTGCAGCTTCTGCTCGGAGGCCGCGACACATGGAACAGCTGGTCAAATGTACGTCCTTCGTCCGATTTTGTGGACTATTTCCAGAATGCTGACGGCACTGAGTTCAGATGGAGCGAAGTGCCTGGACTGGAGGACTGGGACAGGCTTGAGCCATACCAGCGCGAGGTATTCTTCCTCAGGGACGGCTACAGGTCCAGGAAATGGACAGATGCGCAGAAGAGTACGTTCGATGAAAGGATTGCAAAGATAGGCAAGGACATTTTCGACAGATACTATCTTGATGAAGGGAATGAAGCAAGGATAAGGAAGGCATACGACAACCGTGATCCGCGCCTGAAAGATATTGTGCTGGTGCCGTATGACCCGTATGATACATTCAAGGATGCCTCGGACAATGGTGGAAAGATACAGTACGGCAAGGAATTGCGCTGGCCTTTCCTGAACGAGGGCGATGACGGAGGTGACTACTATATCGGCAGCTTCAACAACAAGTACCAATACAAGAAATACTCATACAACCGGCCGGAAGACCTTATTGACCGTCTCCGCTGCCAGACAGACTGGCCGCTCATAAGGTACACAGATGTCGCCCTTTTGCTCGCTGAATGCCATGTCCATAATGACAGGATAGGGGATGCCATGGCGATTGTGAATGACATCCGTTCACGTGCCGGAATGCCTGCTGCATCGGCAGGGTCTCCTGAGGAGGCCATGGAGGCTGTACGTTATGAGAGGAGGATAGAGCTTTGCCTTGAAGGCCATGACTGGTTCGATGAATGGAGATGGGGAACCTATAGGGATATGAAATTCCAGGGAAAGGATACGTATGGAGGACAGTCGTGGTGGAAAGAGTGGGAAGGCTTTGACTACAACTGGTACTACACAGCAGACATGTATCCATGGGCTGCCCCTTCATCGGAATGCCAGAGAAACCCGAATATGGTAAAGAAGGCCGGCTGGTCATATTAGTGCCCCGGCAGGCTCAGGAATAGTTTATTTGAAAAACAGATTCATCATGAAGCTAAGAAAACATATCTTGATATTGTCTGTACTGCCGCTGCTTTCACTTGGAGGCTGTACGGAAGAGGAATTCCCGGTTTTCTGGCCGGGAGACAGCAAACCTGTGGAAGAAGGTCCGGGTACAGGTCCGGTAATCCCTCCCGACATACCTGCGGCCGAGCCGGACTGGTCACGCCTTACAGCGTCTGCACATCCGAGGATAATCTTTACCGATGCAGATTTCTCCGGATTGGCAGGTTCGGCCGAGTCAAACCCTGTGCTCTCGTCCATCCACAACAAGATTATGGCGGTAGCCATGCGTTCCGTGGGGGCTGCAGACCTGGAAAGGGTGCTTGTCGGGAAGAGGCTCCTGGACAAGAGCCGTGAGGCCGAGCAGAGAATCATTGCCTGTGCATACGCCTACAAGGTTACTGGAGAGGCGAAATATCTTGCCCAGGCGGAGCATGACATTGTTACGGTCTGCAATTTCACGGACTGGAATGCAAAGAGCCATTATCTTGATGTCGGGGAGATGGCAGCGGGTGTCGGCCTTGGATACGACTGGCTCTACAATGACCTGCAGGCCTCTACAAAGGACCTTGCAAAGAAAGCCTTGAATGACTTTGCCTTCACGACAGCAATGAATAAGGTGTGGAATACGGATTTCTATTCGGCAACCAACAACTGGAACCAGGTCTGCAACGGAGGGCTTGTCTGTGCCGCCCTTGCCGTATATGAAAGCAATCCGGAGACAGCCAGGAAAATAATAGAGAAAGCTATAGAGAGCAACCTCCCTGCGATGCAGGAGATGTATTCACCGGACGGGAACTATCCTGAAGGTTATTCGTACTGGAACTACGGCACAATTTACGAGGCACTTATGCTTACTGCGCTGGAGACTGCCACCGGCTCTGATGCAGGCCTTTCCGCTGTGGAGGGATTCTCGAAGACAGGAAAATACATGCTTTTCATGGAGACCCCTCTCAAGCAGTGCTTCAACTACTCCGACAGTGCACCGGCAGTTACTCCATGTCTCCCTCAATGGTATTTTGCATGGAAATTCAATGACCTCTCGTTGCTCGCCATAGAGAAGGACCGTATGGACAGCTATGGCTCGGCTTCCGAAGTGCGCCTCCTGCCGCTTGTTGCATATTATGCCTACAGGATGTCAATAGCATCACTGGATGATATACCTGTGCCTTCAGAGTCAATCTTCAGGGGAGAGGGGGCAACCCCTGTAGTGCTTATCCATGACAACTGGAAGAATGACATGACGGACAAGTTCCTTGGCATCAAGGCCGGAAAGGCAAATACAAGCCATGGGCACATGGATGCCGGCAGCTTTGTCTATGATGCCTTCGGTGTGCGCTGGTCTGCAGATCTTGGCCTCCAGAGCTATGCTACGCTTGAACCATACATAAATCTCTGGAACATGAACGATGGCTCGGAACGCTGGGGCTCATTCCGCTACAACAACTTCAACCACAGCACAATCACCGTCAACGATGCCTACCATAAGGTTGCAGGTGCAGCTGTGATAAAGGGCCTTGTGAATGCTGACGGGCGGAAAGGTGCGACCGTAGACATCACCGCTCCACTCGCATCTGAGGTGGCCTCAGCAGAGAGGACAATATATATGGAAGGTGATGACCTGATAATAAGGGATGACATCACTGCGCAGTCCGGCAAGTCTGCAAAGGTACGCTGGACAATGGTAACCCTTGCAGAGCCGACAATTGAATACGGGACAGTCACCCTCAGGAGCAAGACAGGCAGATACATGTATCTGAAGACCTCATCTTCAACCGGGCACAAGCCGGCCCTGAAGACATGGAGCACAGTAAGTGCCAACTCCTATGATGCTTCCAATGCCGGCTACTATGAATGCGGCTATGAAGTTACCGTAGCAGCAGGGGCTACAGCCACAATTACAGTCAAATTGACTCCAGATGAATAGAATACATATTTAATAACCCAAAATAAAGAAAGATGAAAAAGACTTTACTAATGATTGCAGCCCTGTCTGCTTTGATGCTGGCAGGATGCAAGAAGCCGGCAGAAACGGAAGATCCGATAACGGTCTCTCTCGAAGTGACGGAAATCCAGGACAATTGTGCCACAGTCAAGGCACAGCTGACGTCCGGGAAATTCTATGGGGCAAAACTCGTGGAAATGGTAAATGTGGACGACGTTACAGTCGACTATACCAGCGACATCCAGCTTGTCAATTATGTACAGGCCAATGGAACGGACATTGAACTTCCGTACGAAAACACTCTCACAGGGGTCAAGATTGGACAGGACAAGCTGACGGCCATAATCGTATTCGACAACACAGGGCGTGCTTCTGTGGCCGAAAAGGTCGTATGGACACCTGCCGGGCTTCCTGACGGGTGGAGTACAGAGAACAATCCTGGAGAACTCACTGAAATTATATGGTAACCAATCAAGACACTTATATGAAAAAGATATTGTATGCAGCAGGAGCTATGGTAGCCATGGCAGCTGCCTCATGCTCTGTGGATGAGAACAAGCTCGAACAGCCAGGCCTTGTAAAGGACGGCGTAAGGCTGCAGCTGGCAGGAGAGTCCTATATGGGCACTAAAGTATCAATCGGAGAGAAGGATGGAGGCGTCTATCCTCTGCTCTGGGGCACCGGAGACGTGATTTCAATTTCATCAAGGGATACATCTGCAGCAGGAGCGATTGTCGATGAGAGGGCTGAACTGTTTGATGAGACTGCCGGTCTTTCAAGCGGTGTCTTCCAGACCTACAACGAAGTCGTTGCCTCCAAAGATGACGACATTGTAATCGTATATCCTGGAACATCAGTGACATACGGCAACGGCAAGGTAAAGGGAAGCGTCCCTGAATATCAGGAACAGCGTTCAGCAGGCTCAAGCATCCATGTCGGAAACTATGCGCTGGCATACGCCGAGACAAAAATTGCATCCGGCCAGAAAGAAGGCATTTCGTTCACGCTCAACCAGAAGACGGCATTTGTCAAGCTTGTGCTATCCACTTCTGAATACTCGAATCTTGACCTTGTAGGTGCAAAACTCTATTCTCCAGGGAGCAAGCTTTGTGGAGACCTTGCCTATGATATTGACAGCAAAGTGCTGTCAATTGGCAATGCAAAGGAGAGTGTAGGGGCAAAATTCAGGTCACCGGCCAGATTTGACGGTGTGAAGGAGCTTTATTTTACCGCTGCTCCATGTGACCTTACCGGTAAGGAGACCTATGTAGTCATAACAATGTCAGATGACAGCAAGACCGTTACCATCCCTGCAAAGGTTACGGGAGGCAAGCTGTCTGAAGGATGCCTGACTGTCATTACTGTAAGCAATATAAGTGCAGCCACAAACGAGTGCAGATGGTTTGAGCCTGTAGAGACAAGGTACATCGCCAACTATGGCGCAGGATGGTCGTATGGAGCATCCAATACTTTACTTTTTACAGAAAACAGTGAAGCGCAAACAGTTGATTTCAAGGCACGCGGCAGCTTCATCGGCGCAAAGGAGCCTAAGAAGATAAAGCTTTTTTACGGAAGTGACATGAATGCAGCCCACAGGACATTTATACAGATAAACGGCACTCCTGGCCACGATGGCTCAGAATATGTGACCTTCGACCTTGATGAAAACTATGCAGCTTCAATCAAGGCGAACAAGACAGCATATCCCGGATATATGGCTGCCCTTCTTGTCCTTGACGCAAATGACCAGACAATCTGGGGAACAAACATATGGTACACTCCTGAGGTGAATGAACTGCAGTACAGGAATGGGCGTGTCCTTGACAGGAACCTTGGGACAGGAAATACCGGAGACTTCAACAACTGGTGGGCGAACGGAAGCCATTTCCAGTGGGGACGCCCGTTTGCATTCGGCTGGGCAGCAGCAACAAGGACTACGGCTAAATGCAGTGATGTCACTTCACTGGCAGTATCAGCGGAGCACCCTTATTGCTTCTATTATTACAATGGTGTCACTCCTTCATTGAATGACTGGTACTACGGGAACGGTACAGCTTCAAGGGAAAACTGTATCGATGACCTCTGGGGCAACCCGAACATGACTACCGACAAGAATTGCGGCACAACAGGGACGAAATCAATATATGATCCATGCCCTAAGGGATATATGGTTGTTTCTCCAGCCATCCTTGACGAGGTGGAAAGCAATTTTGAAATAGGTTCTGTCATGAATGGAACTACTGAATACCGCTTTGTGAAATATTGCTATGACGGTACCAACTATGACAGCTGGGCTTTTGCACGTTACCGTAATGGAGCAGATGCAGGCGGCCCTGCAAGCAACAATATAAGGATTGCGGCATATTGGTCAAATTCAACAGTGACAAGCTATGAAGGTACTTCAAAGGATGCCCGCTGCATGTTCTTTGATGCAGGAAATCCTGATGGTGGAGTCGATGGTATCACAGAGCCTTCAAAATACAGCAACGGACGTTCTGCCGGTTTTGCTGTGCGCTGTATGAAAGATACAGAAAACAGGTAAAATAATACAGTAGTGTGAATGCTGGGGCTTGACTGATACTTTTAGCAAGCCCCTTTTATTTGTTTTCTGCACTTTTACCTTAAATATTCCGTACTTTTATCCTCAAGAATAATGAAAATGACACCGATATCAAGGAAAATATCCATAGCAGCGACATCGTTCCTCCTGGCAATGACCACATTGCCGGCAGTAAACACATACAGACGATATGATGTGCGCAGCGGACTCTCGGACAGCAGCGTCAAGGATATATGCCAGGATTCAAGAGGATATATGTATTTTGCCACAAAGGACGGACTGAACAGGTTCAACGGATATGACTTCCAGACTTTCGGCTCATCCTTCACTGGGCAGACACACAATATAGAGGCGATATTGCCACATAGTGACGGAGTCTCAATCTGGATGGCCACTACACATGGGCTCAGCCTCTTTGATTCCAGTGCTGAGGAAATCCGCTCCCTTGATATCACAGGGACAGGCGACAGTCCCAATTGCATGTATCTCCAGTATGACTGCAGGGGTGACCTCTGGATTGCTTCCATGGACGGAGTATTCCGATACAACCATGGTACGGGCACGTTTTCGCACTATGCAGTCCCGACAGAATCAGGTGACAGGACGGTCAGGGTAGTCTTCGAGGACTCCTCAAGCAATATCTGGGCTTGCACTGCAGATGGAATGTCACGGTATGACGAGTCTTCCGGTGCCTTCGGGATGCCTGTAATGATATATGCGGAAGGTGCGGCAACAGGCGACAACGAGATTACCTCTGTCTGCAAGGCTTCGGGGCACAAGGTGTTTGTCGGTACGCAGAACGGGGACTTTGCAGAATTCGACACTGTTTCCGAATCTTTCAGGGTCTTTTCACCGTTTTCCGCAGACGGAGAAAGGTACAGCATCTCCAGGATACATACCATCTACATCTGTTCACAGAGTGACTGTCTTGTAGGCTCAGACAGCGGACTCTTCCATTTTGACAGCAGGACAGGCCTGTGGAGCAGGGCGGACGATGAACTTGCCAATGAAAGCATATACAAATTTTTCATGGACCGTGAGGGCAGCCTGTGGATAGGGACATATTTCTGTGGAGTAAGCTATATGTCGCAGAAGCAGAATGAGATAGAATGGTACTATGACAATGGGCAGATAGGCTCCTTGAAAGGAAATGCCGTAAGCCAGTTCTGTGAAGATGAAGATGGAAACCTCTGGATAGCAACTGAAAACGGCGGGCTGAATTATCTTGATACACATACCGGGAAGATTACCGACTGGTCGTCACGGAGCCATTATAACCTGCATGCCCTATGCCTTGACGGCGACTATCTGTGGATAGGGACTTTCTCCTGTGGCCTTGACAGGATGAATCTGCATACAGGAGAGGTCAGACGCTACAAGAATATCCCCTCTGACCCTAATTCCCTGTGCAGTGACTATGTCTATTCAATATTCCGTCCGGATGACAGGTATCTGTACATAGGTACCCTGAACGGGCTGTGCATCTTTGACAAGTCAACCGGGAAATTCGAAAAGGTGACAGAGACCTCAAACCATTTCATCAATGACATAATGTCTGACAGCCAAGGGAATATCTGGCTGGCCGACAAGAATTCAGGAATATGGCGTAAATCCTCCGCCGATGGCTCCTGGAAGAACTGGAGACATGATGAACTTGACCCGTATTTTCCGGTAGGGGACAGGATTACAAGGGTATATGTTGACAGCAAGGACAACGTCTGGTTCTGTGAGGAGGGAAAGGGAATCTGTCGCTATATACCTCAGAATGACGGGTTTGAAAACTTTACCGTTAAGGACAATCTCCCGAGCAGCATCTACTATGGAATCCTCGAGGATGACACAGGATATTATTGGATTTCCTCCAATTCCGGGATAATCCGCTACAATCCTGTCTTGAAGACAAGCATACGTTACACGGCTGAAGACGGGCTGCAGAGCAACCAGTTCAATTTCAGGTCATCCCACAGGAGCCGCAGCGGAATGATGTACTTCGGAGGGATCAACGGATTCAACTGCTTCAGCCCGTTTAGCCTGTCTGTCAATATGGTACGTCCATATACTGTGATTTCATCCATGAATGTCTATGGCTCAGGCTCTTCTTCGGAATGCTCCAGCCGTAGGATTATTCCAGACGGGACTGTGTGCCTGGATCACAGGACCGTCACATTCGACATAAATTTTGAAAGCCTCAGTTTTGTCGCTCCGGGGCAGAACCGCTATCAATGGACTATGAAAGGGGCATACAGCGACTGGATTACCACAGACCAGCATTCCGTGTCATTCATGAAACTGCCTCCGGGAACTTATACATTCCTTGTCAGGGGCGGCAACAATGACGGTTACTGGAGTGACCGTCCTGACAGCCTTTCCATACGTATCCTGCCGCACCCGTTGCTCAGCCCTCTTGCCATTGCTGTTTATATATTGATTGCCATACTCATACTATATTTCATGATAAGGGCAATAATCAATATCCAGAAGGAGAAGAAGGAGCAGGAACTTGTCAGCGCAAAGATGACATTCTTCACCCAAGTTGCACATGAAATCAAGACCCCGGTTTCTCTGATAAAGGCTCCGCTGGAGAAGATTATCGGGAACGGACGTTGGGACAGTGACACGGTGTCGAACCTTGACATAATGAAGAAGAATGTCGACCGCCTGCAGAAACTCATCCGGCAGCTGCTTGACTTCCGGAAGATAGACCAGAACGGCTATACTCTTTCCCTTGACCGTACAGACCTTGGCCAGATGCTGACAGATATCGTTGAGCGTTTCAGGCCGTCTGACCGTAAGATTGCCTTGAATCTTGTGCTCCCGGAGCAGCCTGTGCTTTGCTATATCGATGCAGAGGCCATGACAAAGGTGGTCAGCAATCTCCTTACAAATGCCTTCAAGTATGCTGCATCCAGCATTGTCATCTCCTTTGAGGCTGTCCCGGACAGGATCATGATCAGTGTAAGGGATGATGGGCCCGGTGTTCCCTATGGCATGGAGGAGAGGATTTTCGAGCCGTTCTATCAGGTGGATCCATACTCAGGCAATGGTTTCGGGATAGGGCTAAGCCTTGTGAAGCTTCTTGTCGGAAAACATGGAGGAAAAGTCAGCGCATGCAATGAGAAAGGTGGTGGCTGCAGGATAGTTGTGGACATTCCATATATATCAAGCCTGAAGGCGACATCTGAACCGGACACATTGGAGCCTATATCTGCAGCACCGGAGCCACAGCCTGCCCGGAAGGAACAGATAGAAGAGCCTGATGCCGCAAAATCAAGCATCCTGGTCGTTGAGGACAATCCGGAGATGCTCCAGTTCCTTTCAAGCAATTTCTCGCCGCTATACAAGGTTTTTACGGCAACAGACGGGGAGGCTGCCATGGCTGTGCTCAGCAGATATTCGTGCGATCTTATAATAAGTGACATCATGATGCCTGTCCTTGACGGTTTCGGGCTGCTCAAGAGGGTGCGCGAAGATGAAATGCTCAAGCATATCCCAATTGTTCTCCTCTCTGCCCATGACACCGTAGACTCTAAGATAACAGGGCTTGAATATGGTGCTGATGCCTTTATAGAGAAGCCATTCTCCATAGACCATATCAAGGCGACAGTCCGTAACCTTATTGTGAACAGGAGAATACTGTTTGAGCATTTTGCCCAGTACCCGAACCTTTTCCAGGAGACAGACGGGATGGATGAGCAGGACCGCAAATGGCTTGAAAGGCTCAACGGGATAATAAAGCTCAACCTGACGAACGACAAGTTTTCCGTTGATGTACTTGCCGGAGAAATGGCAATCTGCCGCTCCAACCTTCAGAAAAAGCTGAAGACATTGACCGGGATGTCCCCGAATGACTACGTACGTTCTGTGAAGCTGAAGCTTGCTGCACATCTGCTCAAGGAAGGACGCTACAAGATAAATGAAGTCTGCTATATCTGCGGCTTCAACAATGCCTCATATTTCACCAAATGCTTCCACAGGCAGTTCGGAGTACTCCCGAAGGAATATGCAGCAAAGGAGCATTCGTGACCTTGCCTTATCCCATTTTCCAGGAAAAAAACTCCATCAGGAGTACGGACAAAAAAGAGGGTAGCTCAAAAATCAGAGCCACCCTCTTCTGATATTTAGAAATTTTCAGACTATTTCTTTGATGCAGCTGCCTTCTTTGCACGGCTCATGGTCAGGTCGTACATGATAGGAGTACCGATGAAGATAGATGCGTATGTTCCGATAACGATACCGAGAACGAGTGCTACTGCAAGACCCCTGATGACCTCACCACCGAAGATTGCGATTGCAAGCATGACCACGAGTGTTGTGATAGAGGTGTTCATTGTACGTGAAAGTGTGCTGTTGAGAGCGGCATTCACATTGGTCTTAAGTTCTGCCTTAGGGTGGAGACCCTTGTACTCACGGATACGGTCGAAGATAACCACGTTATCGTTGATTGCATAACCGATGATTGTCAGTACAGCAGCGATGAATGTCTGGTCGACATCAAGGCTGAACGGAAGGATTCCGGAGAACAGGGAGAAGAAGCCGATCACGATGATTGCAGTGTGTGCAAGTGAAGCGACACCTCCAAGTCCCCAAGTCCAGTTCTTGAACCTGATTGCTATGTACGCAAAGATTACAAACAGTGCGATAATCACAGCAATGATTGCATCCCTCTTGATATCGTTCGCGATAGTAGGACCTACCTTGTCGGAACTGATGATACCGTTAGGGTTGTCAAGGGTTGAACGGAAGTCATCGATTGTGATGTCTTCAACGAAGAACCCTTTCAATGCGCTGTAGAGGATTTCCTCCACCTCAGCATCGACGTCTGTAGACTCCTGTGCCACCTTATATGTAGTGGTAATCTTCATCTGGCTCTCACCACCGAACTGCTTTACCTCGGCAGCTGCATTTTCTTCACCGTTTGCAGAAGCCGCTGCATCGAATGCATTAGAGACGGCAGAGCGGATTTCCTCAGCCTGTACCGGCTTGTCAAACCTTACTACAAATGTACGTCCACCTGTGAAGTCAACACCGTATGTGAAGCCCTTGAAGCAGATAGAGCAGACAGAGACAAGGATAAGCACACCGGAAATTGCGTATGTAATCTTTCTCTTTGCAAGGAAGTCAACCTTTGTGTTCTGCAGGAAGTTCCTTGTGAACTTGTTGTCGAATGTGATGTTCTTGCCCCTTGCAATCCTGTCATCGAAGATAATCCTTGTGATGAAGATTGAAGTGAGGACTGATGTGATGATACCGATAATCAAGGTTGTAGCGAATCCCTGTACAGGGCCTGAACCGAAGACGAAGAGCACGATACCTGTAAGGGCTGTGGTGATCTGTCCGTCGATGATTGCAGAATATGCATTTGCATAACCGTCAGCAACTGCCTTTCCAAGGCCCTTGCCTGCACGGAGCTCCTCCTTGATACGCTCGTAGATGATGACGTTTGCATCCACTGCCATACCGAGGGTCAATACCAGGCCGGCGATACCAGGCAATGTGAGGACTGCACCGAATGAAACGAGTGTTCCGAAGAGGATCAGCACGTTGCAGAGCAGTGCGATGTCAGCTACGAGACCTGCACCCTGGTAGAATACTACCATATAGATAAGTACAAGGCAGAATGCGATAATGAATGAGATGAGTCCTGCATTGATTGACTCAGCTCCGAGAGATGGTCCCACAACCTGCTCCTGGACGATTGTTGCAGGTGCAGGGAGCTTACCTGACTTGAGGACGTTTGCAAGGTCCTCAGCCTCCTCAAGGTCAAAGTTACCTGTAATCTGTGAGCTTCCTCCAGTAATCTCAGTGTTGACAGTAGGGTATGAATATATCATTCCGTCGAGGACAATGGCAATCTGCCTTCCGATATTGTCCTTGGTCATCCTTGCCCAGATGTTGGCACCTTCTGCATTCATTGTCATTGAAACCTCTGGGTTTCCGCCTGAGTTGCCGTACTGTACACGTGCATCTGTAACTACACCTCCGTCAAGAGGGGCCTTTCCGTCACGTGAAGTTGACTTGATGGCAACAAGTTCGAATGTGTTGCCGCCAGGTATGAATGAAGATGGCTTCACAGTCCACATTGCCTTGAACTCGGCAGGGAAGATTGCCTCAATCTGAGGTGTCCTCAGCCATTTGCTGATTTTTGCTGTATCTGCATAGTTCGCATATCCGATGCATGCACCGTTTGCAATCCTTCCATTGTAGATGGCTGGCTGGAGAGCGGCAAAGAGAGGATTTGATTTCCTGTATGCTGCCTCATCAGCTGCGTCAGCCTCCTGGTTGCGGATTTCAGCCTCAACGATATTCTCTTCTGCTGTAGCCGCGTCCTCTTTAACCGTTTCCTCGTCCTCTGCTGCGAGAAGCTGTGCGAGTGTTGCATTAGCCTCCTCGAGGAACGGGAATATCTCGCTGTTGTCGTATGTTGCCCAGAACTCAAGTGATGCAGTTCCCTGGAGGAGTTTCCTGACACGCTCAGGCTCCTTTACACCAGGAAGCTCGACAAGGATCCTACCGCTGTTTCCAATCTGCTGGATGCTCGGCTGTGTCACTCCGAAACGGTCGATACGGTTTCTCAGGACATTGAATGAGTTCGAGATTGCGCTCTCAGCCTCTTTCCTGATGACATCGATGACCTGTGCATCTGTAGACTGTGCATTGATCTTGCTGCTCATCTCGTATGTTCCGAAAATCTGTGCGAGCGGCATTCCGTTTCCTACTTCTGACCATGCGTCCTTGAAGAGGGTGATGAAGTCTGCCCTTGAATTCACGCTGCGCTCCTTTGCAAGAGCGATTGCCTGTTTGAACTCAGGTGTCTGGTTGTTGTCTGACAGAGCCTTTACGAGATCCTCCAGCTGAACCTGGAGCATTACGTTCATACCGCCCTTGAGGTCAAGTCCGAGGTTGATTTCCTTTTCCTTTACTCCCTTGTAGGTGTAGCCGAAATAGACTTTCTCCGATGATATCGAATCCAGATACCACCTGTTGCTTTCTTTTCTGATAGAGTCAAGACAGAAAGCCTTGTCTGCATCAGCCACCTTAGTGAATGCGGCTGAATTCATGTAGGCCTCCACTGCATTCTGGGCATATTTCTCCGCCTTGTTCTCCTGGATCTTGGTTACAAGGGTGAAGGAAAGCTGCCAGAGACACGCGATGGCCACGACGATAGCCACAAATCTGATTGCACCTTTACTTTGCATAGTAGTTATTGTTAATTTATAAATTATTGTCGTTTTCCGGTGGCTTTTGGCTCCAAATGATGCCACCGACCGCAAATAGGGCACAAATTTACTATTTTTTTTATATTTTTGTACCCCTTAAACAGAAAGTATTGATAAAACTTGTGATGATTGGACATTTACTGGCAATTTCTTTGATTTTGACGGCAGTTGACTCGCTTGATACTGCTGCCGTTGATACGGTGCCGGCCGCACGTGCGGACAGCGTGGCAGTTCCTGCAGCCGTGAGTGTGGAGCTTCCTGTTGCCGATACTATAGAGATTGCCGATACGGTTGACTTCCAGCCTGCAGCGGATACCCTGGATTACAGTCCGTCCGTTGTAGATGATCCGAGGGTCTCAAGGCTTCTTGCCGAGGCGGATTCCCTCAGGCGCGGATATGAATTCACAAAGGCACTCGGACTATGCCGCCAGGCCATGGAATATACGTCAGATTCACTCCGTATACTTGAGATTGAGGACAGCCAGATTCTCTGTGAGAACGGGGCCAATATGCTGGAGTTTGCATATATACCTGCCGTTGTGGACAGGAAACGTCTTTTCATAGATGACTTCTACCTGTATTACCCGCTTAAGGACAATGGCTGGCATGCAGTATCAGGCGAAATTCCTGGTTATGAAGGGATTCCGCAGGCGGTATATGCTCCGGGTGACAGTGTGCAGGTGACAGTGTCCGATATGGAGAAGGTCTATTCGGTCTTGTCCGAGGACGGGAAGGCAATGTATTTCTCTTCCGCAAGCCTTTATGGAATGGGAGGATATGATCTCTATGTCTCATATTGGGATGCGAAGAAGTCTGAATGGGGGGCACCTGTGAATATGGGAATCCCTTTCTCCTCTCCATATGATGATTTCCTCTATGTGGATACCTCTGACGGCAAGTACACGCTTTTCGCATCCAACCGTGGATGCCCGGCGGACAGCATAAATGTCTATGTGCTTGAATATGACAGCATGCCTATACGCACAGCTGTTGTGGATATTGCCCAGGTGAGGAAGATTATGGAGCTGGAGCCGCATGGGGAGGTTGCCGGGCCGCAGGAGGACAAGGCAGAGGATGCCCTTCCTGAAAATGAAGACACGGAACGCTACACTGGCAAGATGGCTGAAGTCAGAGTCTTGCGTGACTCCATATATATGTATAATAAGGCTTTGGACGAGGAAAGGAGCCGTTTTGCGCTGAGCGATGATGTCGAGGAGCGTGCACGGCTGACTACAGAGATTCTCCGCAGGGAGTCTGAGCTGCCGAGGCTGAATGATGCTCTGGACCGTGCTGCAGCGGAACTGCAGAAAATCGAGATGGAGTTCCTTTTCAGCGGTATAGCAATAGATCCGGATAAGGTAAATGCTGCAATGGGCCATAAGGATGAGGAGAAAAAGGTTCCGGCAGGATACAGCTTTGTCCGTAAGTCTCCTGGAGATACAATAGCTGTGGCCCCGTCAGAAGCTGTAGAGGAGTTCGACTACACGTTCATGGTTCTTCCTGAGGGACGCTTTGCCCCGGACAATGTCCTTCCTGAGGGGGTAGTCTATCAGATACAGGTCTTCAATGTAGGGCGGAAGGCTACAGTCTCTCAGCTGAAAGGCATAAGCCCTGTCTTCGAAAGGACCACGACATCCGGGAGATACAACTATGCCGCAGGCCTTTTCAGGACATACCGTGATGCTACTGACGCCCTTTCGCGTGTCAAGAAGCTCGGTTTCAGGAATGCTTATGTCATTGCATATCTGGATGGCACTCCAATTGCTATATCGAAAGCCCGTGAACTGCAGAAATAGCATGATGCTTCCTTGACCTGTAGCGGACAGGCATCGGCTATACTCTGGTATATGATTTAAAATTATTCACTATGGGCTTCATAATTATATTGATGACAGTCGGAATCCTGCTGATACTGGCAGAGATTTTCCTCCTTCCCGGAATAGGTATGACCGGTGTTATCGGGTTTGTATGCCTTGCGGTCTCATGCGCATGTTCCTTTGATGTGCTCGGCATTGTACCCGGGATAATAGTGACAGCTATAAGCTCACTGCTTTTTACAGCCCTGATTTTCTATGCGCTCAGGGTCAAGAGCTGGAGACGCTTTATGTTCTTCAGCCAGAAAGGGGATGATATCATCGGCATAGGTGACAAGGGACGGACCGTAACCAGACTTGCCCCGTCCGGTACGGCCCGCTTTGGAAATGATATCTATGAAGTAAAGGCCCTTGAGGGAAAAATCCCGCAGGAAACGGACGTTGAGATAGTCCTGATAGAGGACAACCGCATAACAGTCCGCCGTACCGGCCCTGAATTCTAGTTTCTTGTCCCTTTCTCCATCAGTTTGTCGTTAAGCATCTTGATGAAATGCCCTCCGACAACTGAACGTGCCTGGAATCCTACATGCTGCGCTCTGTCAGTGTGAATCCAGTCTGACATAGGTACACGGTCTTCTGTCTCGTCAAAGAATGAATATAGAGGTTCGATGAACTTGCAGAATGTCTCCATGTCAGGAGCCATGGTTGCCGTCCATATTACCCAGTCAGTCTTTGTGTATTCTTTCCTGCTGTCAAGAGGAAGGCCGAAGGCATTGAACTTCTTCAGGTAATAAGAGATTTCAGTGTTGATGATGTCCTTGTCGAATACATTCAGCCCAAGCATGTTGTCCCAGACAAGATTGTATTTCTGGCTCCATGTCCCCGGCTTGTCGAATGTGAGCCTGTAATGGTCTCCGTCAAAAGCAGTCTCTTTCCAGATGGACGCCATTTCACGTGCCTTTGCCATATATCTCTCAGCTATCTGCTCCTTTCCGAGCATCTGTGCAATCCTGGCATATCCTGCAATGCCCTCGATAGCTTTGACTGAAAGGTTGGTGTTGTGTGCGAAATGTCCTGCGAAGTCATCTGTACATAGCTGGTTTGCCGGATCCTGTCCATGCTCGACAAGATAGTCTGTCCACTGGGTTAGGGTATTCCAATGCTTTTGGGCATAGTCTGCATTGCCTTCGATGACTGCAATTGCAGTTGTAAGGATAACCATGTTTCCGCATTCCTCGATCGGCATGTCGCCACCGTATGTCTGGCCGTTTGCCCATGGATATGAACCGACATCGTGGGCAGCGAACGGCTTTTTCCATTTGCCGCTCTCGGAGTAGTAGAAGATATGGTTGAGCAAACCTTTTGCAAGTTCCGGATTATAAAGCAGGAACAAAGGTGCAGACGGGTATGTCACATCGACAGTACCTATGCTTCCGTTTGAGAAATTCTCCTTGGAAAGGAAGAGAAGGTCACCCTCCGGGGACTGCACAAGCTTGTGCGCAGAGATTGCCTGCCTGTATGAAAGTGCACAAAGATCTGCATATTTCGCACCTCCGGCCTTACGCGCGTCAGTGAGCATCTGTCTGTCAAAGTCCGTGCATCTCTCTATTATGTCATTGTAGCCTTTGGCTGCCTTTGACATTTCAAGCGTAATGGAACTGTTTCCTTCCCTGTTCCAGTAAGGGCGGAGATTATTCTTGAAATACTGGATAGAGTAGATGTCATCATAGGCCAGCATTACATAATCCGATACGGTCTTGTTGCCTACAGTCCCGAGATCCCTGCAGTAGCTGAGTGCGATATTCTCCTTTGCAAAGTTTTCTGTGTCAATCCTCTTTGCTGTCGAAGACACTTTCCCCGAGGCAGCGAATTCCTTTTTCGCAGTGTAGTAGTCAGAAATTGAGACATTGCCCTTTCCTTCAGGGGAAGCGATATAGAAATATCCCCAGTCGATTCTCCTGTTGTCACCTTTTTTGCCGAGGACCTTTTGCTCTGCAGTGCCTGTCCTTGCATAGCTGATTCCATCAGAATTTCCGGTCTCGGAGACCACAGGGACGATTTCCTGGTCGATTGCAAGCCTTGGAGTCCCTTCAAAATAAACCTGGACCTTGTGCTTCTTGCCGTCATTGGACTTTGCTTTCCATGTCACGTAGTTGACAGGCCTTGACACGAGGTCGAGATCATCAAGAAGAAGCGGTGCGGTAAAGTCCATTTCGAGGTCTATCCCGCCACATCTGTAGGTATAGACAGTAGATGTCGGGAGTACAGTTACAGAAGTCTGCCTTGCAGGATTCCTGAAAGTCTTTTCCTCAGTCTGCCTGTATAGTCCGAAGTCAACGTATGAGCCTCCGGTTGTGTTATGGCAATGTGCTGCCATGGTCACCTTTGTGCCTTTTTTAAGGCTCTTCTTGATGTCCTCTGGCAATGCTTTCCGTATGTTGTTCTTCCATGACAGCCCTGTATCGGCGATTTTGATCCCGTTGATATACAGTTCGAATACGTCATCATGCGAGTATTCTACAAATATGGGCTGTCCTGCAAGATCTTCGTCAAGTGTGAAGGTCCGCCTGACCCAGATGTCCCTGTCATTGCCGGCCCATACTGTACCGATTAATGGCATTTCCTTTGAACCGAACGCTCCTGGGCCTTCTGCCCAGTTGCTGTCATCATAGTCTGTTGACTGCCAGTCGCCTGACGGCTCGTTGTCCATTACATACCGTGCGTCCCATTTCTCGAACTGTATAGTCGGGAGAATTGACTCGGTCCTTGGCTGTACGCTTCCGAGTACGCGGTAGACCTCTCCGTCAACCCTTACTGCACATACGAGAGGATGTTCCATCCCTGTCCAGTGCTTTGTCGGGGTCTCGTATGAAACGTCCGAAAAAGACCAGACCGAGAAATACGGGTCCACTGAGACCAGTGGATAGGCGGGAGCTGAAATCGCTGCAGCCGCCAAAGCTGAAAGTAGAAATGTTCCCATCTTCTTGTTTTATTTGTTAGTCTTGATTTCTTTCAGTTCACCGGCATGTCTGCGGAAATTCTCCTTATACCATTTGATTGCCATCTGTGACATTTTCTTTGCGATACGCGGATTCTCCTCAGCTACATTTGTCGTCTCATTCACATCATTGGCAAGGTCATACAGCTCGACATGGCTGCCGTCTGCGTTGACAAGCAGTTTCCAGTCGTCTTTGCGCACCGCGATATGCGGACTTCTTGACTGGTATGCATCTGCCGGAAGGTTATCCCAGTTGAAATGCTGTCCGAATTCCCAGTACATGGCTCCTTTCCTCTTCTGCTGCACCCCTCCGGTAAATGCTTTGCTGAGGTCCTGCCCGTCAAGTGTATATCCATTTGTCACAGGTTCCACGTTGGCCATTTTGCAAAGGGTAGGGAAGAGGTCTATGGCTGTCAGCACGGTGTTGTCGTTTATCTGCCCTGCCTGGATTTTCTTTGGCCAGCAAACGAGGAAAGGCATCCTTATTCCTCCTTCATACAATGTCCCTTTCTGGCCACGCATCCCAGCTGTGCGGGAATTCTTGTAGCTTGGGTTCGGACCGTTGTCGGATGTGAAGATAACTATTGTGTTTTCTCTGATACCGAGCTCTTCCAGTCCTGACATCAGGCGTCCTACCTGCCTGTCAAATTCAGCAAGCACAGGGATGAAGTTGACTTTCTTGTTCCATACTGCTCCTCCTTTGTCATATTCTTCCTTGCTTGGGACGTATGGCGTGTGCATGTCATCTGGCCACAGATGCACGTAGCATGGCTTCTCCTTGTTCCTGCCGAGGAAGTCGAGTACCTTGTCCACGAAATATCCTGTCCTTTCCCATCGTTTTATGCTGTCCCGATCGCTCCATATCCAGTTGGATGCAGTCAGTTCAGGTGCCGGATCCGGGCTTTCCCATGTAGAGATGTATTCATCGAATCCGTATTCGGTAATCTGAGGCATGTCCGTCACGTCACGTCCGCCTCCCATGTGCCATTTCCCGATATGCGCAGTGGCATATCCTGCATGCTGGAACGAGCGCGCTATTGCAGGGGCTTCTGCCAGCAGGTAGTCATTGGAATTGTTCTTCCTGTTTGCTTTCCTGTCGTTGAGGAATGTTGTTATACCCCATTCTGCAGGGTACATTCCTGTTGTCATGCCTACGCGTGAAGGCGAGCTGATAGGACAGGATGTATAATATTGGTTGAACTGTATCCCGTCTTTTCCTATGCGGTCTATGTTTGGAGTCGGCGTAAAATGTCCGCCGTATGCCCCGATGTCCCCGTAACCCATGTCGTCAGTGTAGATGATTACTACATTGGGTCTCTCATCCTGTGCTGCGGCGCCTGTACCGCACACACCTGCTGCCCCTGCCAATGCGGGGAGCAAGATTGCTCTTTTTTTCATCATATAAGGTTTTTGAATGGAATTGAATATTCTGTCTTGTTGGTCTTCCTCCATTCCGTGGTGAAAGAAGCATATTTTGACAGGGCTTCCTCCTTGAGATGTATTGCACAGAGTGACTTTACCATGCATCTCAAGGCGTTTTCGTCCAGAGGGTCTATGCTGAAAATCATTTCTGCAATCTCTATTGTCTCAAGATGCCTGTCTGATTTCATGTGCAGAAGAAGCTCTTTCTGGAGAAATTCTATCAGCATATTGTCTGTATTGTCCTTGAAAGAGTCGAATACAGGGTCGTTGACAAAGCTCATGAACTTTCCCCTGGCTATGGAATCAAGAATCTCCTTCTTGTCAGGTTCCCCCTTCTTCAGTTCTTCTTCAACGAAAAGATAGTCGCACCAGCATTCCGGACCGAGTACCATCCTATAGTGCCCATCCTCAAATTCTATCGAAATGTCATCAAGGTTGGAAATGGTCTTCCGTATGTTGCAGAAAGCCACTCCCTTTGAATTCTTTGCCTTGGTGTCGTCCTTGTCAGGCCACAGGATATTGCTCAATTTCCTGGACGAAAGCCCGGACTTTCCATTGTATTTGATTATCAGGTAGAGAATTGTCTTCTGCAGTGTAGTGAAACGTGAACTGATGTCATTCCCGTCCCTGTCAATTACAGTAAATTCACCGAATATGTAGATGGCGTTTTTACGTTCCTTTGGCTTGAATATCCTTTTCCCCGGATTGTTCATCGCTGTGGCAAATTTATCTGCCTGTATCCTTCTTCTGCGTATCCGGAGGAAAATGAATGCACCGGCCGCGCATAGCAGGCATATTGCTGCAATACCATAGATTATGGCTCTCCTTATATATATGGCATTGTTGTCGCTTGCAGAGAAAGGAGGGAAGGACAGGGAGTAAAGCGCAATTGCCGACTTCCTGTTCTCGTCAAATACCGATATACTGGTGAAGAATTTCCCTATTTCATTGTCAAAGAAAAGGTTGGCGTTTGTCAGTATCTCGTCCGATGCAATTGGTATGCTGTTGCATAGTGTCTCATGGCTTCCGTTGCTGAGTGAGAATCTGTACAGGGTAAGCTCAGAGTTTCCTTTATATTCAGGATAGCATAATGTGTAGAAATATCCCTCAGTCACTATAAGGCTCCGTACAGGTACAACATTCTCCCCCTCCCATGTAATTTCCCACAGTTTTTCACATTCACCTGTCCTTGTGCATATCCTGTGGAGATCATAGAAATATCTTCTTCCGACGACCTGTTCGCCACATTTGTTGCCCATTCCTCCGAATATATATAGGTATTCTCCGGTCTCATCTGTCCCGGCTGATGTGAAATATCTCGGGTACAATGTCTCATGCTGCCCTTCCCAGATCTTTTTCCAGCCGTTCTCCGGGTCATAGGAGTAGAATTCTCCATTGTACATTTCGTGTCCGAAGCCTCCGAATATTGTATATTCACCTGTTTCCGGGTTGATAAATGAGCAATGGTGATGCATTGGTGTGTACAGACGGCTCCTGCTCTCATCTTCCCATCTGCCGTTTGCAATATCCAGGGCTGCGACTCCCGCTCCCATTCCTTTAGGTGTCCTGGGGTCGCTTTTCCCAAGTTCATAGACACGCAGCTTGCCGTCATCTCCTGTCCAGCATGCACCAGTCTGAATCTTTATGGGGCAGCTGTCCATAAGTTTCAGTGCAGTTGTCTGTCCATTGGTTACCTTATATGTTATAAGGCTGTCCTCATTGAATATGATTATCCGGTTGCCTTCCTGGCTATATGTTATGCCTGTAACATCTGCAGAGCTGCAGGACATGATCCTTTTCCATTTCATGGATTCCCCAACAAGCCATACCGGGTTCTCCACATAGCCGAGCCTTTTCCCGTTATGCCCGTGTACCATGTGCCCGCTGCTTTCGCTGAACGGGAAGTAAAAATTCTCCCTGGAGCCTGCAATCTTCAGTTCACGTATGGCAAATGAAGGTACGTCTATTATATGCTCGCTTTTCCCGAAAGTGATTTCGGGGTTCATTGTCTTTCCAAGTCCTTCAATTCCCGCTCTGAACCGGTATCCTGCAATGGAGAGGAAAACCGAGTCCTTTGATGCGTCAAGGCAGAGAGACACGTCTGTCCATTGCATCTCTTTCATCCTGGATTTCGGTATAGCTGCCTTTATCAGGCTGTAGCATCCCTCCTCATTCAGGCGGAATATAATCTCCTGCCCGCGCCCGTTGTAGAAAAGATTGAATACCCTTTCCGGATTTTTCTTGTCCTGTAACCTTAATATATATCCGAAATTCGACTTCGGATATGTTGAAAGCTGGAAATCGATCCTGAGACTGTCGTGGAAGAGTGGCGGGTTCTTCCTGAATACGCTGAATGAAGTCCTGTCGTCTGTCTTTGCTTCGAGGCCATTGAATTGTAGACCTCTGCCTTCCATCATGGCGGACAGGCAGAGAAATATGGCTAAAAGTAATCCGTTTCTTGTGTGGTTAATCAGTGTTTTCATGTTTTTCATCTCTGCAATTATACTGAAAAAAAGATAAAATAAACGATTTGAAATCAAATTAATGCATGTTTTTAAGAAAATAATCTCCAGTTAATCATAAAAATAAACCTGTGCATTTTATTTTGCACCAGACACATAATTAAAACACGTGGAAATGAAAAAGCTTTTGACCCCGATGCTTGTCATGCTGCTCTTCCTGTCGGCATGCAGAGGGAAAGAGGATTATCTTGAATTTTCAAAGGGATCTGCATATAGTGTCCTCATGGAAAGGGGAAACTATTCTATGTTCCTTGAAGCAGTTGACCGTTCCGGGTACAGGAGACTGGTCGATGGAGCCGGGCTGATTACAATGTTTGTCCCCGGCAATGAGGCTTTCCGGGAGTACCTTTACAGGCATTACGGGACAGACAACCTGGATGCGGTAGGCGATTCGGCACTGGAACAGATAGTAGGTTACCATCTGATACAGTTTTCATATACTCCAGAGAATTTTCTCGCATTTTCTTCAACAATGTCATCAGACGGAATCTCAAAGGGAGAAGGTTCATGCTACAGATACAAGACGTACATGAAGAAGCCTGCTTTTGTGCATACGGATGCATTGAGCAAGCGAAAGGTCAATATCTATAGCCGTGAGACATATATGCCAGTGTTTTCTTCGAGGCTGTTCAAATATAGGGGGATTTCCGATGCAGCAGGAGACTACCTCAGGTTTTTCCCTGATTCTGGATTTGAACAGGACAAAGAAGACCAGATTCTCGCAGGAGATGCGGTTGTACTTGAGGGTGGGGTAGAGACAGATAACGGATATCTCTATTTTGTCGACAAGGTCCTGGAACCCTGCAATACCATATATGAAGAACTGGAGGGGGATTTCGGCAAGGACTACACCATTGTAAAGAAACTTTTTGACCGTATAAGCTGCTATACCTATGATGCTGCTATAACCAGGAACTATTCTGCAGACGGTGATTCCCTGTTTCTCCATTACCATTGGACTGCTCCGTCAAGGGCAGGTGAAATCCCTGAGATTGCCAGCGAGTGGACTTACCATGATGAAGGTGGAGTTGCCTTTGAACGCGGCCTGAGATATACCAACAATTGCTTCTTTCCAAAGGATGAGGTGCTTGAACCGTATTTGAAGGAATATTTTAGGGATTGGGGAACTTATGAGACCGAGGATTTCATAAGTGTCATACCAAAGAATGCCATTTACCATTTCCTGATGTCGCATATATATGGTTCACGGGACATAATCCTGCCATCAGAGCTTGATATGATGCCCGTGACCGGAGGATATGGTGAAAGGTTTTATGTCTCCAGTGACGAAGTCGATGCTGATTTTTGCTCGAATGGGGTAATATACGGTATGTCAAAGGTTTTTGAGCCGGCCGTATTCAATCACCTTACCGAGCCTCTTTTCAGGAGTCCTGACTATACTTTCTATGCCAGGGCATTCAATGTCAAGAGCATGTACCAGCAGACAGTCGATGACAACAACCGCTTTACCCTGTTTATACAGGACGATGCGACTTTGGCTTCGCTGAACTATTTCTCTTCAGAAAGTACAACGGAAAATGGCTCGTATACATTCCGTAAAGGCAATGTGATGGGTGACAACGGTGTCAGCAACCTTGTGATGTCCCAGTTTGTATATGGTGATGTTGACTTTTCAAACGGCGATTTCCTGAGATATTATGTCTCAAAGGATGACAAGACGTATTTCTATGTGCAAAACAATGTCCTGTATGATGCGACTGGTGCAGAGCTTACAGTAAAGTCTTCGTATGATACCCGTAACGGCAGGGTCTACTCCATCAATAATATCATGCCTGCCAGGAGCGGAGGCTTCCAGAAGTCTTCGCAGAACAGTTCTGTAAAGTCATGGGGAGATCTAATGTACAATGCAGGAATCGTAAATGCGTCATACGGATATAATAATGGTATACTCAAGGAGTCCATGGTCTTCTTCCCGACCAATGAGGCGGTTGAGGAGGGGATTGCAAAAGGGTATATCCCTACGGATCCGGATACCCTCAGGATGTATGTGCTGTACCATTTTGTCCCTTTGGAGAAAAACAGGCTTGGACATTTCCTCCTTCCCGGGGTCGGGCCTGACGGAATGACTCTGAACGGTTTTGCACAGCATTGTGTTACATCGAAGGAATATCTTTCCGGGCAGGATGCGGCATATATGGAAATAGGATGGGATCCAGCTGATCCTCACAGGATGTACGTACATGGAGCTGACGGCAGCACAGCGTATTCAGTAGAATCCGGTATAGAGTTGAGGACAAATTGTGCAGCATATTTCATAGACAGCTGCTTCGATTACAGAAAACTATTCAGAAAATGAAAAGGACGGATATGATATTGCTGTTTGCCACAGCTTTGCTGATATTGCTGCCTGTCCGGACCGATGGGCAGCGCAGACCTTCTTCTGTGACAAGGATTCTGACCGGCATTGTTTCGGATGACCAGGGAGGCTTGCCTGGTGCTACTGTATATATGCTTAACACTGACAATAGGATTGTATGTGGAGAGGTGACCGGTCTGCAGGGGGAATACCTTATAGAGCTTCCGGAAAACACGGAGGGCCTTACGATAGTCATAGGATTTATCGGGTATGGGACAGTCCGTGTCCCATATACCGGCCAGAAGGAGCTTAACGTGCACCTAAAGGACAATTATGAGACACTTTCCTCTGCCGTGGTATCGGAAAATGCTGACAGGAAGAATATTGTCGGGGTAAACAGGGCAAACGACGGAACTGCAAGGGAATTTATAGACGTGACTGCGTATGAGGACATGAGTGTTACATCTATAGAAGATATGCTTCAGGGAAAGCTTGCCAATGTGGACATACTGTCCTCGTCTGGAGATCCTGGTACAGTCAGTACAATCAGGATACGTGGCGCATCTTCGCTCAATTCGAGCAGTGAACCTCTGATTGTAATTGACGGAATTCCGCAGGATACAGAGATTGATGATGATTTTGATTTCGGTGACGCGGATGTTGAGAACTTCGGTGCCCTTATCAACATCTCACCTAATGACATCCAGTCAATTGAGGTTCTGAAAGATGCTGCCGCAACCGCCCTGTGGGGTTCGAGGGCGGCCGGAGGTGTAATCCTGATTACGACCAAGCAGGGAATGGCCCATAAGCCGAGATTTTCCATTACCCAGAAATTCAACTGGTCATTTGAACCGTCCCGGATAGCCGTACTGAGTGGACAGGAATATACTACGCTTATGCAGGATGCCCTCTGGAACTGGGTGCAGGACGGTGATTTCCTTGCTTCGCGTATCAATAAGCTGACCGGGCAGAAGGATATCCTGTATGACAGGTCATATGAATATTTTGATGAATTCAATTGCGACACAGACTGGCTCGGGCTTGTCACAAGGAATACCCTGAACAATACCACGGATTTTTCGATTGACGGAGGAGGGGACATGGCTAACTACCGCTTCTCAATCGGGCATGAGAAGCAGAACGGGACAACACGCGGGACTGACTATGACAGGATTACCTCGCGCCTTAACGTGACTGTCAAGTTTTCGAAGAAATTCAAGGTCGACACGAGGTTCAATTATATAGAGTCCAGCAGGAACCAGCCCTATGGAACAATGTCATCCGATCTGTCCATATCCGGGAACTCGAATCTTGTATATGACACAAATGCCCAGGTGCGTAAACCTGTAAGGAACACAGCCCTGATAAAGATGCCGAATGTCAGTCCATGGGTGCTTGATGACCAAAGCAATGCCACAGACGAATATTTCAATGTGCCTGAGAGTTCGCTCCAGGGGCTTTTCCCTAATCCTCTTGCACATGTCAATGAGTCACAGAACAAGACAAAGGTGCGTTCCATGGGTGCTGCATTCAGTGCCTTCTATAATCCAGTCAAAGGGCTGAACCTTTCGGGAAATGTTTCATATACCCTGTCTGCAGTACGTAACGGCAGCTTTTTGCCGGAGTCCGTACTGAATGTGAAATGGTCTAACAAAAGCTACAACCAGGGAGTTGAGGCGCAGGCGAACAAGTCTGTAATCTATGCCGATATCAAGGCTACCTGGAATCTCAAGGCTGGCAGGAAAAATGATTTTGTGTTCACTTTTTCCGACCAGATTGAGTCAGTCAGTAACAACAGCTACAGCATCACGACTTCAGGAAGCGGTACCCAGGAGGTAAGCTCCCCGGCATCAGAAGGAAAGATTGTCTCCATGTCTTCAGCCGTGTCGCAGAGAAGGACTATGGGACTGATGGGAAGTGTCAATTATGTATATGCCCAGAGATATGCCGTTACACTTTCATGCCGTATCAATGCAAATTCCAATACTGGACGTACAAACCGTTGGAGCAATGTCCGTCCATCCGTTTCTGCTGTATGGAGGATAAACAATGAGAAATGGATGAAAAATGTAAAGTGGGTCAATGAACTGAGGCTCAGGGGAAGCTGGGGACAGAGTGAGAAGACCCCAAACTCAAACAACATTACTGGAACATTCACCTCGGACAATGAATATCTTGAATACCCGACAATCAAGCCGGGCAAGCTGCAGCTTGACAACCTGAAGCCTGAGATCGTCACAATGTACAATTTTGGTGCAGACGGTTCATTCCTTGACAACAGGATAAGCTTTTCTGCAGAAGTCTACAACAAGAATACGAAAGACCTTCTGATGCAGGGTATGCCGATACAGTCAAGCACAGGGTACAGTACAATCCGCTGGTATAATGCCGGAAATATGCGTAATTATGGATGGGAGGTGACGCTGAGCCTTAACAATATCATCAAAATCGGAGATTTCCGTGTCAGTTTCACCAATCTGAATATTTCACACAACGTCAACGCGATAACCTGGCTGCCTGACAATATGGTTGCGGAAAAGTATGTGCTCGGCAACGGAAACTATGCAAGGAAGCTTATTGAGGGCAATCCGATAGGTGCCATCTACGGCTACAGGTTTGCCGGTGTGTACCAGAATTATGACGAGACACTTGCGCGTGATGCTGATGGCAACCTTATGAGGGATGTCAACGGCAATGTTGTCCAGACGACAATCGGCGGCATTGCAAGGCATCCTGGAGACAGCAGATATGAGGATATCAACCATGACGGAATCATAGATGAGAATGATATTGTCTATCTGGGCTCATCCTGGCCTGTTCTTACAGGAGGAGGTGCCATTGTCTTGAACTGGAAAGGTTTCCAGTTCAGGACCTCATTCCATTTCAGGACTGGCCAGAGCATTGTCAACATGACAAGGCATGACCTTGAGAGCATGAGCAACGCCAATAACCAGTCAAAGACTGTCCTGAAGCGTTGGCGTTATGAGGGAGACCAGACCGATATCCCGCGTGCACTATGGGGAACCAACTACAACTCACTTGGCTGCAGCAAATTTGTAGAGGACGGCTCTTTCTTCAAGATTAAGGATATTACCCTAAGGTACAATGTACCTGTGAAATATCTGAAAAGAACCAGGATTTCCAAGCTGAGTGTATATGTCACATCATATAACCTGTTGACTGCAACTAGGTATTCCGGACAGGACCCGGAAATCGGAGTAGAGGCAGGTGCGTATGGACTGGCGGTTGACAGAAGCCGTACCCCTGTGGCAAAACGTGTCTCAGCCGGCTTATCTATTGACTTTTAATAATGTATCTGTATGCGAATGACATTGATTCACAAGACCAGGCCAATCATGGCCATGTCTATATTGCTTATCCTTGCTGGATGCAACAGGTGGCTTGATGTAAAGCCGCAGAATGAGCAGCCGCTGGATGAATTCTGGAACAACAAGGAAGAGGTCCTTGCTGTTGTCAACGGTTCATATCAGCAGTTGCGCAGCTGTCTGAATCTTTTTGTGCGCTGGGGAGAAGTCCGTGGCGATGCCGTGGAGCTTGGTCCAGGCCTGTCTTCCAATGCAGACATGCTGGCAGTCAAGAGCCTTGCAATACAGCCGGACAATTCAATCTGCGCATGGCAGGCTGTGTATAACGCTGTCGGCAGATGCAATTGTGTTATAAAATATGCTCCTGAAGTCCTTGAAAAGGACAACACATTTTTTGAAGAGACATGCAATGCCTATATCGCGGAGGCTGTATGGATCCGTGCCCTTTGCTATTTCTACCTTGTCCGGACATTCAAGGATGTGCCTTTTGTCGAACTGCCGTATGTGGATGACAGCCGGCCCTTTGCCGTTGAAAAGACTGACGGGAAGGTAATCCTGAGGACTGTGGCAGCACAGGTAGAGGCGCATCTTCCAGACCTTCCTGTTTCCTATGGCCTTGGGGTGTGGGAAAACAAGGGAAAGGCTACGATATGGTCTGCATACGCATTGCTGGCTGACATATATCTGTGGCTTGAAGACTACGGAGCATGCATAGAGATGTGCCGCCGTCTTGAAGTGTCGGACTATTTCTCCCTGCTGCCGCGGGACAGTTGGTACAGGCTTTATTATCCGGGGAACTCATCGGAAAGCATATTTGAACTTCAGTGGGATGGAGAACTTGACCAGACCAACAGCCTTTTTGACTGGTTCTATAATGAAAGCAGCAATAACAGCTATGCCATTTCAGATGCTGCAGTCGCCAAATTCAATGAATACGAAGGTGAGAATGATGTGCGGGCGTCAGGTGGAAGCTACATAGAGGCATCCGGAAAGATATGGAAATATGCAGGCACATCTACCGGTGTTGCCAACCTTAGGGAATCTACCCAGAGGGATGCCAACTGGATAATATACCGTTATGCAGATATTCTTTTGCTCCATGCGGAAGCATTGATAATGAAGGGACAGGAGAATTTCCAGGAGGCATACGGCATTATCCTGCAGATCCGTGAGAGGGCAGGCTATTCTCTTCATCCTGACATGCCTGTATCCATGAATGCCGCAATAGACCTTGTAATGGATGAACGTATGCGTGAGCTGTGCTTTGAGGGCAAGAGATGGTTTGACCTTGTGAGGATGGCAACGCGCGAAGATGGCAAGTACAAGGAAAAGCTGATATCAATGCTTCTGCTCAATGTCGCAGCCAAGGACAGGCCGCTCTACCAGGCCAGGCTCCAGAACACTGACGGATATTACCTTCCGGTCAATGAGTCTGATATAGATGCAAGTGGTGGAGTACTTGTACAGAATCCGTATTACATTTAACCAATAGAGTCATGAAAAAATGCATTTGCATATTGTTTTTGCTTGCCGGCATTCTTGCCGGATGCAATGACCCATATAAGGAGCAGCTGTTCAAGGCGTATGATGAAAGTCCTGTTGCCCTGCTGCTGTCGGAAAATCCTGACTATTCGATGTGGGTGGAGATGTGGAGACGTGTGGACCTATACAATGCCATGAACCTTGGGACAGGGACATATACCTGTTTTGTGGCAGACAACAATGCTGTTTCCGCCTATCTCCAAGAACATGGCTACAGCTCTATTGACAGTATCGGATATGAAGATCTTGAATACCTTATGAGGTATCATGTCATCAATGGAAGCAAGATTGCATATTCCAGTCTTTTGCTTAAGCTTTCCCTGCCTGCCCTTTCCGGGGACTATCTGACAGCAGGGATTGATATTGAGACAGAAGAACGCTACATTGAAAATGGAGAAGGCTGTGAGCCGTCATTTGTCGTAAAGAAGGATATCCAGGCCAAGAACGGCGTCATACATGTGCTCAACAGGGTTCTGGAACCTATTACAGCCTCATTGTGGAGCCTTATAAAGGGCAACATTGATTACAGCATATTCGCCAAGGCCATCAGCGAAACCGGCATTGATGAATACCTTGACAATACATATCTTGATGTCCTTGACGTCAAGGTACGCGAAAACAAGACAGTGCTGGTTGTCCCGGATGCAGTTTTCCACAGTCATGGAATAGGGGACTACGATGCACTGAAGGAATATTTCGGGACATCAGATGCATCTGACATTACATCTGGACTTTACAGGTATATTGAGTATCATGTGATGGACTCAATGAAAGGCTATGCCGACCTGACGACATTCCCTTCCGGATACAGGTCAATGACTGTATATAACCGTTCTTCCATCAGAGGATATTCGGTCCTTGATACTCTCGGGACGATAATTTTCAATCCGCAGTCCGGAGAAAAGAGCTTCCGTATATCTTCTACACGAAAGGACATCCCTGCCAAGAACGGATATATCCATGAAATTGACAATCTCGGACTGATTCCGCAGCAGATGGCGCACTATATAGTTGAATGGGAGCCTACGGACAGGATTGAGTTCTCTGCAATCCCTTTCTACCGTTCTTCCAAAATAGCTGGTGAAAGTGCGGAGGAGTATGAACTCATATCTTCAGGCCTTGAAATACCGGGCATAAGATATGAGTCTGTCCCGGAGTCCAAGGCGCAGATATGGTACCATAGTGAATATCTTGGCAATGGACGCTATCTCTACAATGATGCCCTCTACTGGAACATGGGCAATATAGGCTGGATAGAGTTTGATATCCCTGTCCTTCCTGTCGGAAAATACAGACTGGAGGCAGAGAAGTCCAACAATGCCACGAACGGAGGAAAATCGTTCATCTACTGGGACGGTGATGAGGCCAGCCTTGCCGGCAATAGTGAAATCAATTTTGTAAACGGTGTCACGCATCCTGAATGGACAACAAGGAGCATAGCAAGGGAGGAGGCCCATACAGTCAAGTTTGTTGTAGGCTCAACCGGTGGCATATGTGGAATTGACCGTCTTGTCTTTGTACCTGTCGAATAATCTGCGAATACCATGAAACATAATAAGTTTATAATTAATTCTATAGGGGTGCTTTCAGTGGCTGTGGCCATGTCTTCCTGCATTGATTCGCCGGAAAAATACTATGGCAGCAAGGATACTGCTGCAGACAGCCATACCTTGATGGAATATATTTCCTCACGTGAGGAATATTCTGATTTTACAGCCCTGGTAATGGAGACCGGTGCAGACTCCTGGCTTTCTGGAGAGACACTTGTCACACTGATTGTGCCGGAGAACAGTTCAATGCCTGAGAATATCAGGGATATGAGTGAATCAGACAGAAGGATGCTGGTTATGAACCATATAGCCTTGACAACAATCTTTTCCCGCAATCTTGACCGCCTGTCGCTTGTCCGGTCACTTTCAGGGAAGAGCCTTCCTGTCGAAGTCAAGGGCGGCAGCTATCTGCTTGATGGGGTGCAGCTGTCGTCCATGGACCATGTGTGCCGGAATGGAATCCTCCACACTGCTTCTGAATGGCTCGTGCCGAAGAAGAACCTCATGGAATGGATATCAGGGCTTGGCGATGAATATTCAATCATGCGTGATTCAATACTTTTCAACACCATAAGGACCTTTGACAAGGAAAACAGCGAAGTTGTCGGGGTAGATGTGAACGGCAGGGTTGTATATGACTCTGTATGGGTGGTCCATAATCCGTATATCAATGATGTTGACCTGGAAGACGAGACTGTGCGGTATTCATTTGTAATTCCTTCCGATGAATCAATCGGCAGCTTTATGGAAGAGCGGAATGAATGGCTGGAAGCCTCTGGACGGACAAAGCTCAGCAGTGCGGATTCTGCATCAATGATTAACTGGATGCTCCAGGCTTCTTTCCTGAAAGGTGCATCTTCATTTCCTGGAGCAAGTTCAATCAGGAGTGTGAAGGGAATGGAAATCAGGACAGACTATTTCGGGGTCAAGGAAATAAACAGCCTCAGCAATGGAAACGGGATTCTGCTTGACAAAGCCTATGTACCTAAGGACAAGCATTACTCCAGGATTATCTTCAATCCGTATTACATCAGGATTGTAGTATCCAACCAGGCTGTCAAGGCGGCTGTCTATGACGGAGTCGTCTATGATACCTACTATCCGTCTGTGAATATAACCGGAAAAATAGGTTCAGAGTCACTCAATGCTGCATTTCTGCAGTTCAATTCCGCAAATGCCGACGGCTATTACTATAAGTTTGTCGCCACAGAGTCATCGGATTCGACTGCCACAGCAGAACTGTCTCCAATCAGGATAATGCCGGGCAGATACAACCTCAGGATGCGTTTTGTCAGCAATTCCGGCAACCTTACAGATGCGTATGAAATCTACACTATGGAGAATATAGAGGATGACAGCACAGAAGAACTGATAGCCTCGATAAATGGAGTCTCAAAGAACAGCTACGGCAAAATGGATGACTTTGAGGCTGACGGCCTTGTCAAAAGCGGTATTGTGATTGAGGATATGGACAGGCCTTTTATACTTAAGGTCAGGATACCTCAGTCATATCCGGCCGGTACACAACGCCGTATAATTGTGGGAAACTGCACATTGGTTCCGGCAGACAACTATTAATATCAAGAAAGCAAAGATATGCGTAATATACTTAAGACCATATTTGTTTTGACCTTTATCCTGCTGGTGGCCAGGCCGGTCATGTCGGCAGATACGGACAAGGATTCAAGGTTTGTCCTTGAGGGTACGGTCATGGATGCCAATACAGGGCAGCCTCTCCAGGCCGTGCAGATAAGTTCCTCTGACATAGTGAGGACTGCCGTTACAGACTCTTCCGGAAGGTTCATGGTGACTGTCAAGAGCCGGAAAGCTGTCCTGAAGATAGCCAAAAGGGGATATTTTACACAGAATAAGGCTGTAAATGGATATACTTCATTGAACCTTTATCTCCAGTCTGCACACGGGACAATGGCATCTGAATTCTATACGACAGCATCCGGTACAAAGCCTATGTCTGGAAAAGACGGTGTAATAGATGCTGTTGACATGGAGACAGTATCAGGCAGCTTCACGACTTTCAGTGAATTGCTTGTCGGCAGAATGGCCGGTCTTTCAGTGACCCGCAAAAGCGGTATGCCGGGTGAAGGTGCCGTTGTTTCGACAAGGGGGATAAGGACCCTGGAGGCAGACAATCTCCCTCTTGTTGTAATAGACGGAATACCTGTGATTACAGACAGGACACAGTCAAGGATAATCAACGGATATTCCAATGATATCCTGGAATCTATAGATGTCAACAATATTGAGAGGGTTACATTCCTCAAAGGTGCTGATGCGATGGAGTACGGCTCGCTCGGAAGCAATGGGGTCCTTGTCATTGACACCCAGAAGGGAACAGTCAGCAAGACAAATATTGAATTCAGGACAGTGAATGGTGTCAGCATGGTAAAAGACAGGATTCCGGTATTGACCGGCCTTGACTACACAAAATATATTGCCGAGGTTGCCGGGAGCTATTTTTCCGATTCAGACGATATTGTCTCGGCTTTCCCTTTTCTCGGGAATGCCATGTCAAAATCCGATATGGTAAAATATGGCTTCAATACATCATGGCAGGATATAATCTATACTCCTGCATTCCAGACCACAAACTCCCTTAAGGTCAGGGGAGGTGATGAAATTGTACAATACCTTGTCACTGCCGGCATCCAGCAGGAAAACGGTGTCGTTAAAGGGACATCAAGGACAAAATTCACAACATCCGGAAATACTGCAGTCAATTTCAGCGACAAATTCAAGGCATACGTCGCAGTCTCATTTGACTATGTGCAGCAGAATGTGCTTGACCAGGGCATGAAGCCGCAGACCAACCCGATGCTTGCAGCAGCCATGTCTTCCCCTATTACAGGGGTAAACAAGGTGGACAGCAATGGAGGAATACTTGGTGATTTTGCTGAGGTGGACAAGAATATCGGAATCTCCAATCCGGCAGCCATAATCTCAGATGTTGAATGCACAGACAAGATCTATGACTTCAATGTCGGCCTGGGACTGAAATATCAGATACTCCGCAATTTCGGTGCAGAGCTTAAGTTCGGGCTTTTCTACAGGAATGTAAAGGATGACCTTTTTGTCGGTGGACGTACAGGAGCAATTGCCCCCTTGAGCAACGGGCTTGCCCTCAACTCAGTAAGCACAGGCTCCTGTGAATCATACGACTATTATGGCAGGCTTGCCCTTGACTACGGTTTTTCGCGCAATGGGCATAAACTTGACCTTAATGCAGCATACCAGGTTATGACAGCGAGACAGAATGCCAGCAGCGGTTCAGGAATCAATACCCCGACGGACAGATACAAGACACTCTCCGATGTGTCGTCCATTGAAAGGGCTACCGGAGGATATGCAGAGGTCCTCAACTGGATGAATGGATACCTCAAGGCTGACTATAACTGGCGTAGCCAGCTGTATCTCACTGCAGCTGTGTCGGCGGACGCTTCCTCTTCCTATGGTGAATATGCTTCGAGGGTATTCTTCTTTCCGTCATTCAAGGCTGGCTGGAGAATTTCTTCCCTTACAGGACTTACGGATGATACCTGGCTGTCAAATCTGATGCTGAGGGCATCATACAGCATAAATCCGAACAGCAGATTTTCCAATGCCTATAGCCGATATTATTACAGGCTGTCTCTCCTGCGCGACATAAGCGGCTTTGTCCGGGCCGGAGTGCCGAACCAGTATATCAGGCCGGAGAAAGTCCATGGCTATGACCTTGGTATTGACCTGTCTGTCCGTGGAGACAAGGTCTCATTGACCGCAGATTTCTATATGGAGGATACCAAGGATATGCTCGTCGCTTCAGCTTCAGACTATTGGTATGGCTTCAGCACAATGTTCCGGAATTGTGGCTCAATAAGGACAAGGGGAATGGATCTCGGGTTGTCTGCAGTACTTGTGGACAAGGCTTTCCAGTGGAGGATAGGGGGGACGGTATCCCTGTACAGGAGCATTGTGACAAGTCTTGGAGGACAGGACGTGCAGATTATATCACTCGGGAACGACATTGCTGTAATCAATAGGGTAGGAGAGGCTCCGTATTCATATTATGGACATGTCTACAACGGGGTATTTGCCACAAGGGAAGAGGCGGCATCAGCCTCTTTGGCAACGACAGGGGGACATGTCTTCGGGTCCGGTGACGCAATCTTTTCAGATGTCAACAATGACGGAGTCATCAATGACAAAGACAAGGTCGTCATAGGTAAGCAGAATCCTGATTTTTCAGGCGCATTTCATTCCATGATGTCGTGGAAAGGGTTCTCCCTTTTTGCCAACTTCTCGTTTTCATATGGAGCACAGCTGTACAATGGTACCAGGCGTCTTCTTGAATCTGCCTCCGGATTCTCTAACCAGGCTACATCAATGAACCGCAGATGGCTCTCTGAAGGGCAGGTCACGGATATTCCCAAGGTCAGCTATGGTGATCCTGCAGGGAATGACCGTTTCTCTTCAAGGTGGATAGAGGACGGCTCATACATAAAGCTGAAAGAACTGACACTCTCATGGGAAACCGGACGCAAACTCTGGATATTCACACGGTTCAAGGTCTTTGTTACTGGTGAAAACCTCTTTACTTGCACGAGGTACACAGGGACAGACCCTGAATTCGCCTATGCCTATGGACCGTCTGTCAGCGGAATGGACAATGGCAAGATATACGTGCCGAGGGTAGTGAAGCTCGGCCTTGTACTTAATTTCTAGACAATGGGAATATGAAGAAGATATCTGCAATAATACTGGCCTCGTGCCTTTCTTTCCTGCCTTCCTGCAGGAGTTTCTTTGAACCGGACCTCAACAATGTCCTGGATGCTGAGGACAGCTATGCTACCCGGAGCATGGTATATGCATCATTTGTCGGACTTTTCTCGCTTATGCAGAGTGTAGTTCCTGACATCGTTGTTGTCAGCGAATTGAGGGGGGACCTGATAATGCCTACTGGCAATGCCCCTGACGAATACTGGGACATATACAGATACAGTCCATGTGCGGAGGGCACATTGGCCAGTCCGGCACCTCTCTATAATATTGTGGTGAACTGCAATGACTTTCTCCGTAATGCCATCAGCTATAATAAATCATATCCTGGCGTAATCCCGGCATCGACATACCGTCAGATGATAGCCGGTACTGTAGCATTGAGGACATGGGCATACCTGAATATAGGTAAAATCTATGGCAGTGCCCTGTACTATGACTATTCCATGAATACAGAAATGGATGAAACCAGCCTGACAAGGCTCGGATTCGATGAACTCATAGACGAACTGATTCATTTCATGAACACTGGAGTTGACGGGATCAATGGCCTCAGAATGGTGAATATGAATGATATTTTCGGTACGACAGGTGTGTGGACGCGTGTGCCTGTAAACCCGGATGCCTTGATGATGGAACTGTATCTATGGAAAAAGGATTATGAAATGGCAGCCAAAAGAGGATTGAACATGATTACCGGCCAGGCTCTTACGGCCGGTACGGACAATAACACATTCACATGTTCATACCTTTTCGGAAGTCCAGCCAACGGCACCAACCAGTGGCATCAGCTGTTTTCCCTCTCTCCGGTGAATGCACACACGAAAGAGGGTGCTACAGCAGTCTTCTATGACAACACACAGCGTCAGCCGAATCCACTGTACTCAATCTTTTCGGCAGATCCGAACTGTAAATATTATCTTATGCCTGCTTCAGCCCTTATTGCCAGGTTCAGCGGAAAGGATTATCAGACAGGAATCAATACGGTTACAGACCCGAGGGGAAGCGGAGTCACATATTCCAGTGAAATGAACGACATTGTCATGAACAAATATATAAAGGATAGGGATTTGCAGAGTCAGGATGCTCCAGTCTATGTCTATAGGGCAGGAGAAATCTTCCTGATGATAGCCGAGGCTTTGAGCGGACTTGGCAACTATGATGCAGCCGATGCAATGATAAATGACGGCTTTCAGCCATATTGGGTTGCAGGCAGTAAATACAACTATCCTTTTGATGCACCCATATATGGCTTTGAGAAGCTCAAGATTTCCCATGGTGTGCGCGGGAGACTTGACCTTCCGGCAGTGAATTCTTCGGACAGCAGATTTATAGGAAGGTCTGCAGAGGCAGAGGAAAATCTTGGGGCAAGGCGCCGTGCTGTCCTTGACAGTATCATTGTAGAAGAGACTGCAAGGGAACTCGCAGGGGAGGGGAAGCGATGGTTTACCATGATGAGGATAGCCCGCAACTCTGGACGCCAGGACTTTCTTGCATCTCTTGTGAGCCGCAAATTCACGGGCGGAGAACGTCAGAAATTCTATGAAATGATGCTTGAAGAGAAAAATTGGTTTATTGACTGCAAATAAATTCCTTATGAAACACATATTGTACATAGGCAGTATAGTCATTGCGGCATTTGCTGCCGCTTCATGTGCCGTTGACGGGCTGGCAGTGGAGGACCCGTTCATTCCTGTAGGGGAAGGCAGCGAAAATGAGGTTTCCGGAAATCCATATTGGGACTGGGCCGACAAATATCCTGGCGTCGTATCCTCAAGCATAGAACGCGTCCATGACTTTGAAGTCAAGGTAAAGGGTGGATATGATCCACTTGTAATAGATCCTCAGGCTCCTGTCCTTGAAAGTACTGGACTGTATGTTGCGTCCGGTGACTATGTGACAGTGGAGGTCCCTGCAGGGGTTTCCGGACTGAACTGGCAGATCGGGACAGGATATCCTCTTGTCGATGGACAATACCGGAAACGGTATACGGACGTAACTGCAAAAGGCGGACTTCATCCTGGAGAGAATGTGATTTCCAGCTATTTTGGAGGATTCCTGTATTTCTGGTATACGCCGGGGATGGTCCAGGACATCGAAATCCCATTGATTGTATCCGGAGCTGTCCAGTCTGATGATTTTGTCCTTGGAGAAACAAGCCCTGGACTATGGCTTCCTGTGATGAGGGAACGTGCAGACCTTGCCGTCTCTCCAGTAGAAAGCCTTGATTCAATGGCTTTTCTCAAATGGACGGAACTTCATTCAGAGAGACTTATACTTACAGCAGGAATATCGGAAATGTCTGCAATGAAGTCCCCTGAGCAACTGATGAGGTCGTATGACCGTCTTGTCGAGACGTGCTATGAATGGAAGGCCTGCGATATGGAGCGGCAGCCTAAGCTGAGGTTGACTACGGATATCCAGATTCCTGACTATGGACAGACAACAGTCTCGTCCACGGCCAAATTGGATTATTATGGCAAATATCCGGTTGTTTTTCTCCGTGGGGACTCAGAGGGTACATTTGTTTCCGAGAAGAAACTTGTGAATGTGAATTTTGCAAATGCCCAGACAGATCCGGAAACTGCCGGAAATTTCCTGAAGCTGATTTATGGATTTGCCGATGCATTCACTGAAAACTGGGCAGACTGCAGCTACTTCACCATGCCTGTAGAGAAAATGTTCACAACTTATTATTCCTGCAGGACACAGGGGATCATGCCAGGGAACATCACTGTCAACTTTACCAACAGTGTAAAGGAATTCAATACTGAATATTCAAGGCAAAGCTCCAACGGGACCTACGGATATGCATTCCTCAAGAATGACGAGACACAGACTCTGACAATGTTCATGCAGCTCTGCCAGGCGTATGGCTGGCCAATATTTATCTGGCTCAATACCCGTGCAAGGGAACTGGCCATAGACTATGGGACATCTGAACTTGAGGAAATGGAATATTTTGACTTCCTTGCCATGACAGCAAGTGAATATGCCGACAGGAATCTTCTGCCGTTCTTCGACAAATGGTATATCCCTCTGTCAACCGGTGCAAGGCAATATATCCGTAAATTCAGCGAACTTTCCGATGATGAAATATTCTGGACATCGTATGATTCCTCTGTCTTTCCGTCGTTTGAGCCGAGGACGCCGAACCTCTCCTTTGCGGAACAGCGTCCGTCAGGCCTTTTGGACAAGAGGGTCACCCCGGTGGAGGCGAAGGAGTATTGGAAATTTTCCGGAATATCCAGGAACATTGATACAGGGGCAAAGATTACAGAGAATGACTCAGACAATAATGTCAACTGGAAAAAGCTGTTTGATAATGATATAAACACAAGTGCACGCCCTCTTGGAGAATTACAGGTCAATAAGAACAAAAGGAAGAACGAGCATCACAAACCGTATTTTACAATGGATTTCACCCGCCCGGTTGCAGGGGAGGAAGAGCCTGCAGCGCATACATTCAATGCCATTGCATTCAGCAATTCCAAGCAGGACTATATGCTGAACTATATCTTCAACATGCAGTATCTCGATGAGCAGACCGGTGAATGGAAGCCGACATCCCCGAGTGAATTCAAACTGTATTTTACCAATGGTTTCAGATATTACAGCTTTGACGAAGCATACACTGCAAGACAGTTCAAGTTTGAACTGCAGCCAATATGTCCGAGTACAGGAGATGTGACAATCTGTGAATTCATGGATATCGACTGGATTATGATAGAAGAGAAATAATTATTCACTAAACAATTCAATTGATGATAGCAACTGTTTTTGCTGCATTGTTTTCAATGCTTTCAGTGCCGGTGCCAGGAGACTGGGCTCCGGCAGGGGACAATATCAGGACCAGATGGGCCGAGGAGGTCACTCCGTCCAATGTACATACTGAATATCCGCGTCCGCAGATGGTCCGCAAGGATTGGCAGAACCTGAATGGGCTATGGGATTATTCCATCCAGCCTGCTGTGGAAGAAAATTTCAGCCGTCAGGGAAAAATCCTTGTCCCTTTCGCCGTGGAGTCTTCATTGTCAGGTGTCGGAAAGCAGATTGCAAAGGATGAAGCCCTCTGGTATGAAAGGACATTCAGGATTCCAAAATCATGGAAAAACAAGAGGATTCTCCTGCATTTTGATGCCGTTGACTGGAAATGTGAAACGTATCTCAACGGGAAACATATCGGGACTCATACAGGTGGATATGTGCCATTTACCTATGATGTGACCGATGTGCTTGGTAAACAGGGCTTCCAGACTCTTACGCTAAAGGTGCAGGATGCATCAGACAACTCCCTGCAGGCCCGTGGAAAGCAGTCATACAATCCGGCAGGAATATGGTACACTCCAGTATCAGGAGTATGGCAGACCGTGTGGATTGAGGCTGTCCCTGATTCATATATAGGCTCATACTATGCAATTGGCAATATAAAGGATAAGACCATAAAGGTAGATGTAGATGCAATGCATCTTAAGGAGGGGGATTCAGTTCGGGTAGAACTTCTTGAAGGCGGGGCAGGATATGATACGGAGGCTCCTTCTGCAAATGTCATTGCCTCAAAGATTGGCAGTGCTGTAGAGTTCTCACTTGACGACATAAATCTCTGGAGTGTAGACAATCCCTATCTATATGGGTTGAGGATTGCCATATTGAGAAACGGAAAGGAGATAGATTCCGTAAGCGGATATACGGCAGTCCGCAAAATATCAGCGAAACGTGATAAGGACGGCTTTAAGCGTATTGCCCTCAATGATGAATGTCTTTTCCAGTTCGGCCCGCTTGACCAGGGCTGGTGGCCGGACGGGCTTTATACTGCCCCTACTGACGAGGCTCTCAGATATGATATTCTGAAGACCAAGGACTGGGGCTTCAACATGATACGCAAGCATGTCAAGGTTGAGCCTGCGAGGTGGTACTATTACTGTGACCAGGCAGGTCTTCTTGTATGGCAGGATATGCCGAATATCGGTGCAAGACGTAACAATGAGGTCGCAAAACGTGATCCTGAAATGGCTGAGGCCCAGAAAAACCGTTGGGTCGGTGATTCTTTTGCCGGTGGAAATGACTGCAATATCCCTGAAGAATGGAAAGAGAACTACTACAAGGAATGGGGAGATATCCTGGATTTCCTCAAAGGATTCCAGTGTATCGCAGTCTGGGTCACTTTCAATGAGGCCTGGGGACAGTTCGAGACGAGGAAAGCGGTTGAGTTCACCAAGAAAAAGGACCCATCGAGACTTGTGAATCCTGCTTCTGGAGGTAACTATGCAATATGTGGAGATATCCTCGATATGCACCATTATCCACATCCCAAGATGAATGTATATGAGAACACAATGGTCAATGTCATCGGTGAGTATGGTGGACTTGGGCTTCCTGTTGAGGGGCACCTTTGGCAGAAAGACCAGAACTGGGGATATGGCGGGGTGAAGGCCTCTTCGGAAAAGGTAATCTCCCTATACGAGCAATTCGCAGGAAGATTGAAGACATATATCTCTGTAGGATGCTTTGCGGCTGTATATACACAGACAACTGATGTCGAGGGTGAGGTCAACGGAATCATGACGTATGACAGGAAAGTTATTAAATTTGACGAGAAGAGGCTGCGTGATACCAATGTCTCTGTCATTGAGAGTATGTCCAGATAGCAAAAGATGATAAAATCCAATAATATAAAGGCCTTGACTTTTTCCGGGGCAGCCATTGCCGGTGCAGTGGCTGTTCCGATGGAAGCAAGGGAAGCAGACAGTTGTGTACAGGAATCTCAAGGCAGGCCTAATATAGTTGTGATTGTGGCGGATGATCTCCTTACGTCTGAACTCAGCTGCTATGGCGGAAAGAATATAGTCACTCCAAATATAGACCGCCTTGCATCGGAAGGGGTCCGGTTTACAGGAAACTATGCTTCCGAGGCTATGAGTGTACCGACAAGGGCATCGATGTACACAGGACTGTATCCTATGCATCACGGGGCATTCCGCAACCACAAGCCGGTGTACAAGGGAACAAAGACCGTAAATGACTATATGCCGGCCCTCGGTTACAGGGTAGGACGTACGGGAAAGACTCACACACCTCCGGAAAATCTCTATAAGTTTGACCAGATTCCAGGATTTGTCAAGAACTGTACTGCAACTGAAGCCCCTTTCTCATGTGACGGCATAAGGGAGTGGATGACACGCAGCGATGATCCTTTTCTCCTCTATGTATGCAGTATAAATACCCATGCACCGTGGACATGGGGTGACCCGTCTGAATTCAGGGCAGAGGATGTCATACTTCCGGAGAACAGTGTGCAGAGTGATGAAATGCGGGAGATATTCACCCGTTATCTTGCAGAGATGCGATGTCTTGACAATGAAGTGGGGGCAGTTGTGCAGACTCTTGAGGAAATAGGGAAGCTTGACAATACAATAGTCATGTTCCTTGGCGAACAGGGGGCGCAGTTTCCTGGAGCCAAATGGACTCTATGGTATCCTGGATGCCACAGTGCGCTGATTGCACGGTATCCTCCGCAGATTGAGGCCGGACGCGTCTGCAATGCTCTGGTCCAGTATGAGGACCTGTTGCCTACATTCATTGACATAGCAGGCGGGGAACCTGTCGAATCCATTGATGGAATAAGCTTCTCCGATGCCCTGTTCGGCAGGTCAGAGGAGGCAAGACGTTACGTATATGGCATTCACCACACTCTTCCGGGGGCTGTGCCTTACCCGATAAGGAGCATCCGTGATAAACGCTATGCGCTGATACTTAATCTGATGCCGTATAATACATATTATGAGCATAACCTCATGAATCCGGCAGGGACACACACCGGGGTCTGGGAGGCATGGGAACGTGCCGCCACAAATGACGTTGACGCAGCATTCTGGAAAGAAAGGTTCGTTAAGCGTCCGGCAGTTGAATTCTATGACTTGGAAAAGGATCCGTGGGAGCGCAACAATCTGGCAGGAAAGAAGAAATATGCCAAAAAAATAGCGGAAATGAGAAAAGAACTTGAAATATGGATGGACTCCCAGGGAGACTTGGGGGCAGAAATAGAAAAAGGAAAGAAATGAATAAAAGATTGATGCTGTTGACAGCGGGAATGTCAACACTTGCTGTCAGCACTGCCATGGCAAAAGAAAAGCCCAATGTACTTATCATTGTTGCAGATGACCTTGGATGGGGAGATCTCAGCTACCATGGAGGATATGTGGACACACCGAATATAGACAGGATAGTATCAGACGGTATCGAGCTGGACCGCTACTATGCCGCTCCAGTAAGTTCTCCGACGAGATGCGGACTGATGACTGGACGCTATCCAAGCCGTTTCGGAATCCGCCAGACTGTAATACCGCCATGGCGTGATTATGGACTTGATACAAATGAAGAGACAATTGCCGATGTCCTCGGCCGCCACGGATATGAAAACCGTGCTGCAATCGGGAAATGGCACCTTGGACACAGCAGGTGGTCCTATTATCCGCTGAACCGTGGATTTACTCACTTCTATGGCTGCCTTAACGGTGCCCTGGACTATTTTACCCACATGCGTGAAGGAGAACTTGACTGGCACAATGACTGGGATTCATGCTATGACGAAGGATATTCTACAGACCTTATTGCTGCCGAGGCGGCAAAATGTATCCGTGAATACACAGATGGCGCCCCATATTTCCTCTATGTCGCATTCAATGCTCCTCACTCACCGTATGAAGCTCCTCAAGATGAACTGGACTCACTTATCTCGCCGGAAGAGTTTGATAAACTTCCTCCAAAGGACAAGAAAGGATGGACCTATAGGGCAATGGTCTCACGGATGGATAAAGGAGTAGGGCTCATAATGAAGACATTGGAGGAGTCCGGAGAAATGGATAACACGATAGTCCTTTTTATGAGTGACAACGGCGGAACTCCAGGCATGGAGCCGTACTGTACCAACAGACCTCTGCGCGGGACCAAATTCGAGGAATTTGAGGGCGGCGTAAGGGTCTGTGCTGCAATTCGCTGGAAAAAAGGCTTCCGGGGAGGATGGATTTCACAGCAGGTTACAGGCTTTGTTGATGTACTTCCTACATTGTGCGATGCAATCGGAATCAAGGAGACCCCGAAGAATCCATATGACGGAATAAGTGTGCTTCCTGCACTCAAGAACAGGAAAAAGTCAATAGAGCGTGACATATATCTCGGTGTAGGTGCAGCTGTCAACCAGAAGCATAAGCTGATTGTTGCAGGAAAGAACAAAGGGCTTCATCTTAACCGCGATCTCTTTGTGGACATTGAGGAAAATCCCGGGGAGAGTCCCAAGATGCGTTCTACAGACTCTGTGGCATTGAGGCATCTTGCCGCTGTTGTGCAGGAGGGTGATGCAATTGTCCCGTATCGCAAGGAACTTCCGTATGGATTTGGCAAGGACGGTTTTGTTGCTCCTGTTGAGTGGAAGCCGGATATCACAGCTGACGTGGAGGAATCTTTTGGCTTCTACCGCCTTCCATCTTCAGATGAAATGTTCTATTTTGTTGCACCGTCATCTGAAAAGGCTTCCATAGTCCTTTCAGGAGGAAAGACTTTCACCGTAATTGCTGACGGATACTCAGACAAGAACAGATTTATTCAAGGTGTTGAACTGAATGGTGTGAAATATGACAAGGACCATATCAGTAAGAGTGAAATTCTCCGAGGTGGCTATCTCCGCTTTATAATGGGTGAAAAGCCCCAACGATAGTCAGCACATGTACGCTTTACCGCAGAAAATGTTGCAAAACAATAAATAATTAGTATCTTTGCAGTCCCGATTGACAAAATTGGGCTGTCTGGTGAGATGGGTGAGTGGCTGAAACCAGCAGTTTGCTAAACTGCCGTACGTGTTTAACGTACCGGGGGTTCGAATCCCCCTCTCACCGCGAGACAAGGAAGGCCGGATGACGTAAGTCATCCGGTTTTTTTATTTGCCTGCCCGTCAAAAGCTTCGCTTTTGTAAGGTCGCAGGCAAATAAAAAACCAAAGTTTCCGCTTTGTGCCTTCCTTGTTTCGCCTGGGCCCCCGCGGCAGCGGCCAGGGATGTCGGAGCATAGCGATGAAATCCTCCTCCTGCCTCTGCCCCGTCAAAGCTTCAGCTTTTGGCAGGGCCCCGCGCACCGGAGTGCAACTTTTTCCGCATTTTTTCGTACACCACCAAACTGCTATGTTTTTCTGATCAAGATTGGCTATGATCTTTCATATCACTTGAAAGAGTAGACTCGTGTTAATGCTGTTTCTGAAAATTTGTGCCGTTGCCTGAATTATGTTGATTCTATCTCTTCCAAGCTACAGGGCTCGTTCCTCTGCTTACTTGTCTTTGAGGCAATATGTTATAGTGTCAAGATATAAGTGTAGCACTATAAATAATGAATATTGATTGGCATTGCATAGTTTTCATGGATTCTGTATTATGGCAAATTGCTGGCTACCCGGAAATCATTCCCGCGCTTCCTTTCGCTCTCCGGGCAAAAAGTCAGTTCTTGGATACATGGCCTTGCAGATGTTCCTGCCTGATGTCCATCCCCAAAAACAAAGTGCCGGAAGCCACACAAGGCGGTTCTTCCGGCACAATTGCTATTTTGTCATAAAATCTGGCTGCAGCGGCCAATGTACTGTCCTACAGTCCCAAAATTTTCCGTCTGACACTGCTGAACGGTGAATAATCCGGATTGATCCTGACCAGCGACGCCTTGCCGGCAGTCAATTCTATCGTCTCATCCTCATCAACAAGCGTAACGGAATCTTTGGTCAGGTTCATGAATCCCACTTCCATCACTTCCCCATCCTCAGGAGAAGTGATGCAGACAACTCCGGATGTCTTGTCTGTAAACTTGACTGTATATGGCATTACACTCTCATCGGTATATATGTAATCGCCTGCATTTACGCCTGGAATGACGCTGAATATACTCATGTTCATTCCGACAGTAACTTTCCCCGGATTGGTGATTCCTAAGTCAAAACATACATTTACGTTCTGCTCATCTTCGTATGTGACAACTCCCATCCACTGCTTTTCAACGGACAATTCGCTGTCTTGATCCTTGTCCTTCTTGCATCCTGAGAACAATGCGAGGCACGACAGTGCCATAATTAGAAATCCTGTAAATTTTTTCATGTCAATTAAGTCTTAATATAGATAAGTGTTGTTTTCTCCAGTATAGTATATTTTTCTGTCCTGTTCCTTAACTTCCTCCGCCTTCAGGTCGAAACGGTATTCATAGAGCCTGTCTGACCTGATCTGCTCCCATGTATAATCAGTCAATGTCCTTACCGGGAAGATATAGAGCCTTACAGCATCTGATGCCCTGTATTCAGAAGGAATCTCGTATGCAAGGAAAGAATATTTGTCCCCAGGACGTATATGCTTATATTCATTGTCAAGGGATTCCGGCATATATTCAGGAAATTCGTTTCCATCCGCTGCTGTCCTGTATGGATTTGAGATATACCAGCCTATTATGTCATCGGAATTATTGTAGAGTGTGAATACGTATTCCATATCCTTGTGATGTTCCTTATGGCATCCGGAGAGGGTCATTGCAGCAACAGCTATTGCTATAAACCATATATTCTTTGCAAAATGTTTCATTGTATCGGGATTTAAATGCTTGAAATCTTATCTGTTGTACCTGTTGTTGACATTCCTGTTCCATCCGATGTTCCAGCCAATGCCTAATTTGACATAGAGAAGGTCTCCTATCTGGTTTTTCTCTATCTTTCTGGAGATTGCAGCTGTGTCAATGTATCTGTTGACATTTGCATCAAGTACAGCATCTACCCAGTTTGCCGGCGGCTGTGTCCTTGTCTCATACCTCTCCACATCTGTCATGTATTTTCCCGGAACTGCCCTGCCTCCGGCCTCTGCCATGAAGAAGAAATGGCTTCCGAGCGTAAATGTCAGCTGCACACTTGCTTCGAGCGAGATGCAGTTCTTGCTTTGTCCCTTGATATATACATGCTCCGGATCACTGTATGGCTTTTCCGGACTGAACATGTAGTATGAACTTTCGCTTGAAATGAAGCTTGTGTATCCTATACCTACACGTGGGCGAAGGCTCCAACGGCCGAAGTCATAACGGTAGACAGCGCCGGCAGAGACTCCTATATATTCATTTGACCTGTCTGTACTGTAGCCTGCATCTTTGTATCTATAGCCATCATCGGGCATCCTGTTTAGGAAACTATCCCTGTAGACCGACAGCTCTGACAGGTTGAATGCTGCGTATGCGCCGAAATGTTTCCCGAAGAAATATGAATACCTCATGTTGAAATCGACTCCGCTTCCGCATACCTTCCTGGCAGCTGTCGGCTGGGAGCTGATTGGTGCCCATACCGGGCCGATGGACATGTCTATCGTGTTCCCATAGGCGTATGGCAGGATATCTTTCTTTTTCTGCGCATATCCGTTCACAGATAGACAGGACAGCATTATGCATATCAGTGCTGTGCCGATTTTTACCGAATTGTTCATGGCGTCTGTGTTAGTTAATAATGTCTTTACGGGTCAGGATGATGTGAAATTTCACTGACAGATATTCAGATGCTGGACTTGTCTGATTCGTTGCATGGACGGGACATTTTGATGTATACGTCCCCGAAACATGTCATTTCACGTTCTTGGGTGAATCCAATCCCTGCATAGTATTCCATGAGCCTTGGATGTTCCTTGTCGACAATCAGTGTTGTCCGTCCATATCCTGCTTCCATGCCTTTGCGTATTCCGTCAAGCATCAGTTTCCTGCCGAGTGAATGTCCTCTGAATTCCGGGAGCAGAGCCATTGTGTCGAGATAGTATTCCCCTGGTCCTGTTTCAATGTCTGAGCCTGACAGGTCGATCCCAACCTCTTCCTTTACGATTCTGAATGTCTTTGCACGCGCTTCGTTGTAGCCCTCCCCTCCATAGGAGATAAGGCATCCGGCTGCATCTCCATTTACTGCAGCTACCCTTGCATTCCTGTAAGAATACAGGGTGTCTTCCATGCCGCATATCCCCAGGAGGCATCTATATGCTTCTTCCTGTTCCTGCTGCATCGGTTCTTCGAAGCCATACATCCCGATTGCTGCCATAGTGCATTTGGCCACGAGCGGAATGTCTCCCGTTTCTGCCTCCCTTATAACTATATTTTCCATAATGTTTAACTTAAAAAGCCCGACTCTGATGAGCCGGGCCGTATAAAGATTATGTTTCTTATCTTTAGTTGAACTGAGCGAACTCGATGTCCTTGGCAGCCCTTGCAGCAAGCTCTTTGCATTTGCCTGCTTTCTCAAGGTTAGCCTTTACCTCGTTTGCCTTGCCCTGGCGTGCAGCGATGACAGCCTTGAGGTATGCGCTCTTAGGGCAGTCACATTTGATAGCTGCAGAAGCAGCAGCGAGGTCGTTTGTAAGGATGTATGCAAGAGCCTTGTTTCCGCAGCACTTTGAGTTTGCGAATTTGGCAACAGCAGCCTTGTAGTCTCCGTTAAGGATAGCTACAACACCCTCGTTCTCGCCAGCGGCCTCAGTGCCTGCAGCAGCGAAGCATTTTGCAGCCTCAGCAAGATTGCCTTCCTGGAGTGCTATGACACCCATTGCGTTCTGGTAGTCTCCGTCCTTTGCTGTAACCTTTGCAAGGGCATTCTTTGCCTTTGCAAGCTCCTTGTCCTTGATATATACAACAGCAGTATTGTACTTTGCACGCTCGCTGTTGAATTTCTCTACAGCCTTGCCATAGATAGCAAGCTTGTCCTTGCTGCCCTTTACAAGTGTAGCAGCGCGGAGAAGAGCCTCTTCATCAAGAACGTCGATGTTCTCGTCGATAAGCTTGAGGAGTTCCTCGCTTGTATAGTTTGTGTACTCTACGTTTGCAATGAACCTAGCACGGCGAAGTTCAGGAAGAACCTCCTTTGCAAGAGTCTTGTAGACAGCTGACATGTTCTTGATCTCCTGCTCACGTACTGCAGGATCGCTGTACATTGAAAGAACGCGGATGATGAGGTCCTTGTCCTCGATGTCAGACTCTGCAACAAGCTCCTTGAAGCCTTCCCAGTCCTGTCCGATGCTCTGAACGTTTACCGGAACGTCAAGGTTGTTCTTCTTTGTAACCTTGTTGAATGCCTTCTCGGCACTCTTTGAACGCCTGTCAGAAAGCTTGTCGTTGAGCTTCTCGCCACCGTCCGGTGAAGCGTATGCGACAACGTCAGTGCTCTTGAGGGCCTTGCGCTCGTTGTTCTGGATCTCCTGGAGTGCAGCCTGGAAGTCCTTTACAGACTGTGACCTGAGCTGGTTGTTCCTTACATCTGAGCTGTTGATTGTATAGAGGATCTGTCCTTCAGCTGTCTGCTTGATGATCTCCTGGTATGCATCTTTCTTGAAGTCAACCCTTCCGTCCTTGTCAACGAGCATGTATGTAGTGTTTGCTCCGTCGGCAACCTTCTTTGTAGGAAGCTCTGTGCTCTTGTTCTTCAGGGTAACTGTACCGCGAAGCTCAAGGTAGCATTTCTCCATACCTGGAACATAGTTGAATGATACTGGCTTTGTGATAGTTGCACCGGCAGTAGGAACTACCTCGTAGTTGTCCTTTACTTTCTCTCCCTGGAAATAGTAAGGAGCCATCTTTGCCTCGCCACCTTCGTAAACGATTACAGGAGTAACCTCAAGGATAGCCTTAGGGTGGAAGTATTTTTCCGGATAAGTTACGGATACAGTTGCATTGATTTTACCTGCAACAACCTCGAGTACAGCAGGATCGCTTGTTACGATCACGCTCTCGGCCTGCTCTGCCATCTTCTTTGGCGAGCTGCACGCAACAGCGGCAAGGCCAAGAATGGCTGCAGCCACAGATTTGATACCTTTGTTCATTGTTCTATAAAAATTTAATGGTTTTTTAGTCTTTTAAATGCTTTTTTCGTGCCAAATGGCGCAATTCACGCAAATATAGTCATAATTTTAAATTTTTCAGCTTTGGAGTACATATTTTCGATGCTTTTCTTAACTTTGTCGCATTATGACCAGTCAGGAACTACAGACATTAAAGAATAAATTTGATATAATCGGCAATGACCCTGCATTGAACAGGGCCCTGGAGATAGCCGTAGCAATAGCGCCGACTGACTTGACTGCCCTCGTTACAGGGGAAAGCGGCGTCGGCAAGGAGAATATACCGAAAATCATACACCAGTTCAGCCATCGCAGGACCGGTAAATATTTTGCAGTCAACTGCGGAGCGATACCGGAGGGCACTATGGACTCTGAACTTTTCGGGCATGAGAAAGGTTCGTTTACAGGAGCTGTGGAGATGCGTAAGGGATATTTTGAGGAGGCAAACGGAGGTACGCTTTTCCTTGATGAGATCGGTGAACTTCCGCTTCCGTCCCAGGCCAAGCTCCTGCGTGTCCTGCAGTCAGGGGAATTCATCCGTGTCGGTTCATCGAAGGTCCTGAAGACCGATGTCCGCGTAATCGCCGCAACAAATGTCAACCTTGCCTATGCCGTGTCGAAGGGCAAATTCAGGGAAGACCTCTACTATAGGCTGAATGCTGTCCCGATTGTGATGCCGCCGCTGCGTGACAGGCAGGAGGACATACATCTGCTTTTCCGCAAGTTTGCCTCTGACTTTTCGGAGAAATACGGGATGGGAAAGGCCATGCTTTCGCCTGATGCGGTTGCATATCTTAAAGCATACCGCTGGCCGGGGAACATACGCCAGCTGAAGAATGTCGCAGAGACTGTATGTGCCCTGGAGGCCCACCGGATTGCGCTGAGGAACGAGATAAGTGCCGATGTGCTTGCCCAATATATCCCGAAGGATGATTCCGGCATGCTTCCGGTCCTGTCGTCCCGCCAGACAGCGGATACGATGAATCCAGGTGAGAGGGAGGCGATCATAAGGATGATATACCAGCTGAGGCAGGAGGTCGACTATCTCAAGGAAATCATTTCCGCCCATGGAACTCAGAGTGTCCCGGCACAGCCGGCCAAGCTTGAAGCCCATAATGAGGCCCACGCATGGGACGATGTGTCTGTCCCGGAGGAAATCTACCCGTCGGTAAATACATCCGGCCAATATCGTCCTGTAATGGAAGAGCCTGATGAACAGGAGGATATGGATCTGTCAATCCATAGGGCAGGGGAGGACCTCATACGCAAGGCACTTGAAAAATACAAGGGGAACCGCAAGCTGGCTGCCGCGGAGCTCGGAATTTCAGAGCGGACCCTCTACAGAAAACTTAAAAGCATTGACAAATGAGAAATCTGGCTGCCATATTGCAGGCTGCCGGGGTTGTGATAGCCCTGGCACTGTCTGTCCCGCTGTTCCAGTCATGCGGGATATATTCCTTTTCCGGTACTTCCATACAGGCTGATGTCAAGACTGTCACAATAGACTATTTTGAATATAAGGCATTGAGGGTAAACCCTTCATTGAGCAATGAACTGACAGAGGCCATGAAGGACAAGTTCCGCAAGCTGACCAAGCTTGAGCAGGTGGATGTGGAGGGAGACCTTGAAATCCAGGGCGAGATTATCGGATATGATGTCAAGGCAATGGCTGTGACGGCAAATGAAGTTGCTGCGCAGAACAGGCTGACTGTGAATGTCAAGATATATTTTACCAACAGGAAATATCCGGAGGAGGACTTTGAAAAGTCTTTTTCGGCGTATGCCGACTATGATTCGATGACTTCCCTTGATGCAGTGGAGTCATCGCTCTGTGAGGAGATTATTGAGAAACTTTGTGAAGACATATTCAATGCAACTGTAGCAAACTGGTAGTTATGGATAGTAGTGTGAACCTGAAGGAGATGTCCATAGAGGCTCTCTCTGCCGTTGTCGGTGCCTATCCGTGGTTCGGGGCGGCAAGGAAGGAACTGTGTGTGCGCACAGGGGGAGGAAGCGGTGAACAGTATGCGGATGCGGCAATGTACATTGCCTCCCGCAGGAAACTTGCGCGGGCCATGATGGGAAGCCGTGCAGACTGCTCTGACAAGGATGTCGCTGAGATTGTAAAGGCATATATAGTAGAGAGTGAGCCTGTAGTGCACCATGTCCCGGAAGAACGAAGGACCGGCAGGAAAGTCGTCATTGTGGGAGGAGACTATTTCTCCCAGTCGGAATATGAATCAGTCAGGAAAGCCGAGGATACCGGCCTGCATTTTACTGCCACTGATGAACCGGCGGCCCCGCTTGTCGAGACAATGGTTCCGGACTATGGAGATGACTTCTGCACTGAGACATTGGCGCAGATTTATGCGGAACAGGGTTATTATGAGCAGGCAAGGGACATTTATTCGAAACTAATTTTGGCATATCCAGAAAAAAGTGCTTACTTTGCAG
>JAAGKN010000848.1_pt1 | contig 63205 bp, 57 predicted proteins | sample 6206371 | NCBI WGS metagenome assembly JAAGKN01 (sample SAMN11533720, study PRJNA540317) | gut metagenome | isolation source: fecal pellets from male and female animal of same cohort | host: Peromyscus leucopus | place: USA:CA | collected 2017 | reverse complement strand
TCTCATAAAAATCACCAAGACGGAAAAACAAAATAGCATCATCATATTGACTTTTAATTTGAAAATATTGCACCATCATAGGCGACAATTTGCCTTCATTTTTTGCCATTTTGTTTTTCTCCTCTTGATAAATTAATTTAAATTAGCCGATTAGTGGCAGCCGCCGCATGTGCAGCAGTCATGTGTACATCCGTCATCTTTAGGAAGTTCACAAGTTTCTGCATCCTGACCATCAAAGAAAAGGCCGATCATACCGCTGATATACTGTGCCATCTGCTCCATTTCAGCAGCAGCTGCTGAATACTTCTGCATATTCTCGCCTTCCATAATCTCGCCGTAAAGTTTCTGATACTGCTCCTGAAGCTCTGCAATTCTTTCCTGTGAAGCCTCTTCACCCTTTTCAGCCTCCTGCTGGTATTTAAGTGAAAGCAGCTGCATCTCCTGCATCTGCTGCTGAAGCGTTTCGTCACCGTCATTTGCCTTTGCAGCTGCCTGCAATGCAATGAAACGCTCGTCCTTCTGAATTTCTTTGCCTAATTCTCTGAGTGCTGATTCAATACTCATAATTATTTCTCCTTTACTAATTCGCCCCTCATAACAAATGTGAGCGGCTCTGTTACTTTAATGTTCTGAAAGGTTCCGATAAGGCTTTCGTCACCCTCAAATTCTATAATCAAATTACCGTCATTACGTGCGGCAACATAATTATCATTCAGCTTTCCCTTGCCATAAACATAACATTTATAGGTTCTGCCTTTATGCAGTGCCATTTGCTCGGCACTAATCTTCTCCTGCAAATCGGTAAGCTCTTTAAACCATTTTGATTTTTCTTCTGCCGTAACAGGATCGGGCATCTGCGCTGCAGGTGTTCCCTTTCTCGGGGAATAGATAAATGTAAACAACGAGGTTGCTTTAACCTCTTCAACCAGTGAAAGCGTTTCTTTGAACTCCTCATAACTCTCACCGGGGAAACCAACGATTATATCACTTGTAATTGAAAGCTCATCACCCATAAGTGCTTTAGCATAATTGATAAGCTCCAAATACTGTTCTCTTGTATAATGCCTGTTCATAGCCCCCAGCACTCTGTTGCTTCCGCTCTGGAAAGGCAGGTGCAAATGCTGTGCAACCTTATCACATTCTGCCATAGTTTCGATAAGCTCTTTCGTACAGTCCTTTGGATGGCTTGTCATAAATCGAATTCTAAAATCGCCGTCAATTCCGTTAAGCATACGAAGCAGCTGTGAAAATGTAACCTGTGGAATTAAATCCTTGCCATAGGAATTAACGTTCTGCCCCAAAAGGGTTATTTCCTTGTAGCCCTGCTCAACAAGCTCTTTAAATTCCTTAACAATATCCTCGCTGCTTCTGCTTCGCTCCCTGCCCCTTACATAGGGAACAATACAGTATGTGCAGAAATTATTGCAGCCATACATAATCGGCAGCCACGCCTTGGCATCATTATCTCTTTTAACAGGAAGTCCTTCTGCAATAGCACCGTCTGTATCGGGTATTTCAAAAACTCTTCTTTTGCCTGTAAGTGCCTTATATAAAAGCTCCGGCAGGCAATGAACAACATGTGTGCCGAAAACCAAATCCACAAAAGGATAGGATTGCTTAATTTTATCTGCGATGTGCTTTTGCTGCATCATACAGCCGCATAATGCAATAACAACATCGTGATTTTGCATTTTATATTTTTTTAAAGAACCCACATTGCCGAACACTCTGTCCTCGGCATGCTCTCTTACAGCACAGGTATTGAATATAATAAGCTTTGCTTCAAGGCGATTGTCTGTAAAATCATACCCCATCTGCTCAAGCATACCTTTGATTTTTTCGCTGTCTGCAACATTTTGCTGGCAGCCATAGGTAATAACACAAGCCTTGGGCTTATCGCTGTAAGCTGCACCAATAACCGAACTCACCTTTTGCGAAAACTGCCTTTGTTTTTCGAGTTCTTCTTCACTTATCAAAGCTGTTTTTCTTGATGCTTCGCTCATTCATATCACCTCATTGCATAGTTATTCATTATGATACAGACTATATTATAACAAAACGCTTTTATATATTCAATATATAATTATTAATAAAATAATAATTTTATTAGGTATATTAGTGATTACAATATATAAGAAAGATTGATTTTTATTTGATTTAATGATAGAATTATGTCATTATTCACAAAACTAAACGATAATGCGATTTACCATTGTCTGATTTTGAGGTGATATTATGCTGAAAAAAAGAGGTGCAGGTGTGCTTTTGCACATCAGCTCAATGCCGTCCCCTTATGGTGTTGGTGTGTTTGATAAAAATGTAAAGGAATTCATTGACCAAATCGCTGATATGGGTTTCACATACTGGCAGGTACTGCCATTCAATCCGCTTGACGGGGCCAATTCGCCCTACTGTTCACCGTCTGCATTTGCAGGCAATTATCTTTTTATTGACCCGAATGGTTTAAAAGATATGGGATTGATAGATGACGAGGATGTGCAAAGCAACATCTATTGCGGCTCACCATATACAGCCGACTACGAATTCGCTGCACAAAAGCGACTTGAAATCCTGAAAAAAGCCTTTTTGAATATTGACGATACTATTGCGAAACAAATAAAGGAATTTGAAATTGATAATCCCTGGCTGACCGATTACAGCGTATTTATGGCTGTTAAAGAAGCCGAAAATATGAAACCCTGGTGGGAGTGGAGCAGCAAGCACGCACATTATTTTGAGTGTATTCAGGACATTTATTCCTATGAAAATGATGCTGCTTTCTGGAAATTTGTTCAATTTATTTTCTACAAACAATGGTTTGAATTAAAGAATTATGCAAACAAAAAGGGCATTGCCGTAATAGGCGATATGCCGATTTATGTGGCAATGGATAGTGTGGATGTATGGTCAAATCTGCCAATGTTTTTAATTGACGAAAAAACACTTAAGGTAGAAAAAGTTGCAGGCGTTCCGCCCGATTATTTCAGCGAGGATGGCCAGCTTTGGGGCAATCCGATTTATGACTGGAAAGCTATGGAAACAGACAATTATTCTTGGTGGATATCCAGAATTGAAAGCGCCTTGAAGACCTACGACACCGTAAGAATAGACCATTTCAGAGCCTTTGCATCATACTGGGAAATCCCTGCAGATTCACCGACTGCCAAAGTAGGAAAATGGGTTGACGGCCCTAAAATGAAACTGTTTGACAAGGTGTTTGAAGCGTTTCCCGATGCACCGATTATTGCAGAGGATTTGGGTGTGTTTGGTGAGGATGTTGTAAAGCTTCTTGAGGATACAAAATTCCCGGGAATGAAGGTTGTTCAGTTTGGCTTTGACCCGAACAGCGATTCTTCACATATGCCGCATAATGCCGTTCCAAACAGCATCAATTATGTAGGCACACATGACAATAACACCATACTCGGCTGGCTATGGGAGGCAAACGAGCAAGAGCGCGGTTTTGCCCTTGAATACGTAGGTTTCACAGGTGTTAACTGGGGTGAAGGCGGATACTACAGCCCATCCTGCAGAAAAATCACCGAAGCTGTATGGAAAAGCGCATCAAACATTGCAATTATTGCATTGCAGGATATGTGCGGCTTTGGCAGCGACGCAAGAATGAATATTCCCGGTGTTCCTGAAAAAAACTGGCGTTTCAGAACCACTATGGACACTATAAGAAATATTGACAAAGAATATTTCAAAAAAATAAATTCTCTTTACAGACGTATGTACCCGGCCTTTGATGAAGAAAAATAAACAATAAAAAGCACTCCTGCCATGATCTGACAGGAGTGCTTTTTTATAAAATATTTACTTCAAAATTGCCTCAAGGTCAGCTTTTTCATAATGGTTATGATTTTACCTCTTTATTTGCCAAAAGTCCGGCAATATGCCGCAGGCGAACCTTTATATGTTTTGCCAATATTATTTTCAGTCATCTTAAAAACAAAATTATCAAAAGAGGTTACCGATACGCACTAAAAATGACCCGTGTAAAAAATAAAGCAGCTGTGTACAACAGCTGCTTTATATAAATTCAAACTTATTTGATTAATGACTTGCCTGTCATTTCCTCCGGTTGAGGAAGTTCAAGCATTTTGAGCATTGTAGGTGCAATATCGCAAAGCTTTCCGCCTTCACGAAGCTCCACACCCTCACCGCAGTTTGCAGCAACAAACGGAACCGGATTGGTTGTATGCGCTGTAAATGGTGAACCATCCTGCTCCATCATCATATCCGCATTTCCGTGATCGGCAGTAATAAATAAGCAGCCGCCCATTTTAATTACTGCATCATAGAGTGAGCCAACACACTTGTCAACAGCCTCAACTGCTTTGACAGCAGCATCAAAAATACCTGTATGGCCAACCATATCACAATTTGCAAAGTTAACAATAACCACATCATACTTGCCTGAAAGTACTGCTTCATCAAGCTTTTCAGAAACCTCATAAGCACTCATTTCCGGCTTTAAATCGTAGGTTGCAACCTTTGGTGAAGGGATTAAAATTCTGTCCTCACCTTCATTTACAGCCTCTACACCGCCGTTGAAGAAGAAGGTTACATGGGCGTACTTTTCTGTTTCAGCAATTCTTAACTGTGTCATATTATTCTGTGCAAGGTATTCACCAAGCGTGTTTGCAAGGCTCTGTGGTTTAAAAGCAACAAGCACATTCGGCATTGTCGCATCATACTGTGTCATGCAAACATAAGTAAGCGGGAAGAATTCGCGCTCAAAACCGTTAAAATTATCATCAACAAAGGTTCTTGTAATTTCCCTTGCTCTGTCAGGACGGAAGTTAAAGAACACAACGCTGTCATTTGCACCTATTCTGCCTTCATTCTCAAGGCAAACTGTAGGCTCAATAAATTCATCTGTGACATTTTTGCCGTCGCCGTCAACCTTTTCGTAAGAGGCTTCAATTGCCTTTACAGGGTCAGCGGTCTGAATGCCCTTGCCAAATACAAGTGCATCATAAGCTTTTTTTACTCTGTCCCAGTTATTATCTCTGTCCATTGCATAGTATCTGCCCACAACAGTAGCAACCTTGCCCACGCCGATTTCGTTAAGCTTATTTACAGCATCAGCAACAAAATCCTTACCGCTGGTAGGAGGAACATCACGTCCATCCATAATACAGTGAAGATAAACCTTTTCAAGGCCCATATTCTTTGCAAGCTGAACAATTGCCCAGATATGTGAATTGTGAGAATGAACACCGCCATCACTCATAAGACCCATAAGATGAAGTGCAGTACCATTATCAATAGCATTCTGAACAGCAGCCTTCATTGCATCATTTTCAAAAAAGTCGCCGTCCTCAATTGATTTTGTAATTCTTGTAAGCTCCTGATAAACAATTCTGCCTGCGCCGATATTGGTATGACCAACCTCTGAATTACCCATTTGTCCGTCAGGCAAGCCTACATCAAGTCCGGAAGCACCAATATAGGTATATGGATTTTCCGCCATAATTCTGTCAAGATTTGTTTTATCAGCTGATGCAACTGCATTGCCGTAATCGCTGTTATTTTTACCAAATCCATCCATTATACAAAGTACAACAGGTTTTTTCATAGTTTATAATTCCTCCATATCCAAAAACCGGGTGGTATGAGCAACTGCCCTAACCACCCGCAAAAAATCTTATTTGCTTGCTGCCTTTACAATAACTGAAAAATCTTCAGCCTTAAGTGAAGCACCACCGATAAGACCACCGTCAACATTTTCCTTTGAAAGGAGCTCGTCAGCATTTTTTGCATTCATTGAACCGCCATACTGAACAACAAAAGCATCTGCTGCAGCCTGACCATAGAGCTCTGCAATAACCTTGCGGATATAGCCGTTAACCTCATCAGCCTGGTCAGCAGTAGCGGTCTTGCCTGTGCCGATAGCCCAAACAGGCTCGTAAGCGATAATAACATTTTCAAGCTCGTCAGCACTTACACCCTGAAGTGCAATCTTGGTCTGCATTCCTACAACTTCAAATGTAACGCCCTGCTCTCTCTGCTCAAGAACCTCACCTACACAAAGGATAACCTTTAAGCCGTTATCAAGTGCAGCACGTACTCTTTTGTTAACTGTTTCGTCTGTTTCGCCGAAATACTGTCTTCTTTCGCTGTGACCGATTATTACATAAGGAACGCCCATTGCCTTAAGCATAGGAGCTGATACTTCAGCTGTGAATGCGCCGCTCTCTGCCCAATGGCAGTTTTCAGCACCAATCATAATATTTGAGCCTTCAGCTGCATCAAGTGCTGCCTGAAGGTCAACAAATGGTGCACAGATGATTACATCACAATCCGCATCTGCAACGAGTGGCTTCATCTCGTTAATAAGTGCAGTAGTCTGTGCAGGAGTGTTATTCATTTTCCAGTTACCTGCAATAACTGCTTTTCTTAAATTTTTATTCATAGCATTTATACCTCTTTTATTTAAATACAGCAGGCAGATGCTTTTTACATCTGCTCTGCATTGAATTTCGTTAAAACAAATTAGTCTTTATCAGCAAGTGCGCAAATACCCGGAAGGTCTTTACCCTCAAGGAATTCAAGAGAAGCACCGCCGCCTGTTGAAATATGGCTCATTTTATCTGCAAAGCCAAGCTTTGTTACAGCTGCAACAGAGTCACCGCCGCCGATTACTGAAATAGCGCCTGATTCTGCTACTGCCTTTGCAACAGTAATTGTGCCTGAAGCAAAGTTATCCCACTCTGAAACACCCATTGGTCCGTTCCAGATTACAGTACCTGCACCCTTGATAGCATCAGCAAAAATCTGCTCTGTTTTAGGTCCGATATCAAGACCCATCCAGCCGTCAGGGATTTCATCGCTGTTAACAACCATGCTCTCTGTATTTTCGTCATATTCCTTACCAACCTTGTTATCAACAGGAATAAGGAACTTAACGCCCTTTTCTTCAGCAGCCTTCATCATTTCGCCTGCTTTTTCAACCCAGTCAGCCTCGAGAAGTGAATCACCGATGCTGTGACCAAGGAACTTCATAAAGGTATAAGCCATACCGCCGCCGATAATGATTGTGTCACACTTTTCAATGAGGTTTGAAATTACGCCGATTTTGTCAGAAACCTTTGCACCGCCGAGAATTGCAACAAGCGGTCTTTTAGGATCGGCAAGAGCACCGCCCATAAACTTGATTTCCTTCTGGATAAGGTAACCGCATACAGCAGGAAGATATGCTGCAACACCTGTTGTTGAGCTATGTGCTCTATGTGCTGTACCAAAAGCATCATTTACAAAAATTTCTGCCATAGAAGCAAACTCTTTTGATAAGTTTTCTTCGTTCTTTGTTTCTTCTTTTCTGTAACGTACATTTTCAAGAAGCATAACCTCGCCGTTCTTAAGCTCTGCAGCGATTGCCTTTGCGTTATCGCCTACAACATTTTCGTCTTCAGCAAGCTTAACCTCAACGCCAAGATATTCTGAAAGCTTCTTTGCTACCGGAGCAAGACTGAATTCAGGCTTATACTCGCCCTTTGGTCTGCCGAGGTGTGAGCAAAGAATAACCTTTGCACCGTTTTCCATAAGATACTTGATTGTAGGCAAAGCTGCAACAATTCTCTTATCATTTGTAATTTCTCCATCCTTAAGCGGAACGTTGAAATCACAACGGGCAAGAACCTTTTTACCCATAACGTCAATGTCTTCTATTGTTTTTTTGTTCAAAGCATCCATGTTTTAACCTCTCTATATTTGTTAATTTTGTAACAATTAAATTTTGCCTATATAATTATATATTATTTTACCCTGTATTGCAAGAAATAATTGCCAAGTGTCCTGCATTTTATGAATAATTTACTGTTTTATATATTTTTAAAGTGAAATTTTATTAAAATATTGAGTAAATAAAACTTTTCAGCTATAAAAGCCACAAGCTTTTCGCTTATAAAAATGCATTTTTTAGCCATTAAAAGCATTACAACGAAATATAAAAGCAGCCTGTGCATATCACAGACTGCTGTATTTATACTAATCCCGCTGCATTAATATATCAGAGAAATTGAAGCGCAATTAATTGTCTTCATTGCAATCGCAGGAATCTTCATTGCTATTACACGGAGAGCAGCAATTTCCTTTCTCAACAGGGAAAAATTCATCAACCGGGAAATCAATTGACTGGAAGGTTTCGCAAGGATTTGAGGTATTGCAATCGCACTCTCTGTCCGGCACGCAATAATCATAAGCCGGTATAAGGATTTGAGAATCGCGCTCCATTTGCACAATGGAGAAAAGACCAAGTGTAACAAGTATTGCTTTTGAAGCACCGCAGGATGGCATCGTATCCTCAATAGAATTGAGAATGGACTGCGGGAATGAAGAGCACACACATACATTACAATCGCAGCTGTCACAAATTTCGGTTGAAAGAATTACAGGATCAACCGCCTGAACCTTGGCTGCTGGGTTTGTATATCTTGGTGCTACAGGGCAATCCAAAGCCTCGCTTACAGGATTTGAAACAAACACCTTCACATTACCATCGCTGCCGTAAAGAATGCACTTTTTACTGAACTGTGCAAAGCCTATTGCAACCTGCGGGGTTGTGCAGGGCGCTGCATAGGTATCAAAGCAGAGTTTAAAATAGAAGGTAATATCCACACTGTAAAAGCCCCTGTTAAACGGTACTTCTTCAACGTCAATACTAACCTCCTCGATGCAGCATTCTCTTGTTTTAATGGTTACTGCCTCGTCAATCAGCCTTTGGCTGCGTGAAAAAAATGTAACTCTTAAATCCTCCAGGCAATCCTTGCTTACACAGCTGTCAAAAATTCGCTTTGTGTCAATGCAAACAGCCTCATTTATTCGTCTTTCACCTGTCTGTAAAGTTGGATTATCAGGCATAACAAAACTCCTTCATAAAATATTGAAGTAAACTTCAGTATCATACTATGAAGGAGTTTAATAAATGTTAATCCGTTTCAGCAGTTAAATTATAAAATTCAACGCACAATAATATATTATGCAGAAATTTCATTTACAGTTAATACACTTATAAGAGGTGCAGCCGTATCCTGATTATCAAATCTGTTATTGCCGCTGTTGGTAAGCTCAATTGTGTTTTCGCCCGCTTTAAGATTTATATAACATGTTACCGTTTTATATGTGTCCCAGCTGTATGTATTGCGGCAGTAAACATCCTGTGCTTCACCATTTGCTGCAACAGTTACATAGCGTTCAATAAGGTCAACATTATAATCGTGCTTACCGCCCTCATCATTATTGGCATAAATAATTGTAAGTGCATAAGAGCCTGCTTTATCAGCACGAACAGTATATGATGCCTTGCCTGAATTGCAGGTAATGCCATCAATATAATGTTTATTAGGCGCCTGTAATGTAAAATCACCGTTTTTTGCAATATTCATAACCCTGTCTGAAAATGTTTCAAGCTTTGCTGTGCCTGAAAGAGAGGCATCATCAGGATTCAGTATGATAACTTTACCTGTTTTTTCCGTAGTTTCAACAAAAAGACCATTTCTGTTACTGCTGCTTACATCAATATAATTAAGTCCACGCATAAGGTAAACTGACGTGCCGTCTTCGCTTATACTGATTCCGTTTTCGTTTATATAAGCCTCTGTATTTTCAGAATGATTAATTGTGTAATAACCGTCATTCGGTGCAACAACAAGATAGGATTGCACGCTGTCGGTTGTCCTGTCAGCATCATCAAGCACAGCAATCTGCTCCTGCTGCTGTGTTTTGGTAACAAGCAGTGAATCAAGAACAATTGTGCCCGCATTATGCTTTATCGTAATTGTATGCTCGCCTTTTTCAAGGTAGTATATTAAAGTTTGGCAATCTGTGTACTCACTCTTGATTGTGTTCTCAAAAGCAAGCTCTTCCGATTTACCATCTATTTCTACAGATGCAATTGAATATGTACGATCATCGGGATTCTGCCTGCCGTTTTCATCATAAGCACCATCGTTGGAATTACCATAGATTATGTTCAAATCATAAGAACCATTCTCGGGCACTTCAAAGGTGAGCTTTACGCCGTCACCTTCCTTTTCAATACCGCCGACAAGACCTTCCTTATCGCCTGTAGTGGCATACCAGCTGTCATAAGTATAGGCATCCCCTAAAAGATTACCATCTTCAAACTCGTAACGTTTTACAAAATCGTTATTTGTATAATCTTCCTGAACTGTACCGGAATTTTCCGGAAAAGGCACAATCGTAATATGATAAGCACTTGACTCATCCATATTATTCATATCAATCTTAAAGGTTTTATCCGTAATGTCGGCATAATAAATGCTTTTAACGGTTGAAGAATTTACAATGCCGGATATTCCCTTATACAAAACCTCTTCAATCGTAACACGTACCCTTTGACCGTTAAATACAGTCCGGTTAAGATTTTTAAGATTAACAACTGCCGAACCGTCACGTCCGCCGCAGATTATATCAATCTTACTGTCAAGAACATTTTCATCCTCATCAATGGTTACAAGGCCCATAAAGCCCTGTGAGGAAAAATCAGCCTCGCCCTTTATTGCTTTTCCTAAATTTGATTTAAACAAATCCTGGTACTTTATATCAACTGTCTGGCCCTCCATATCTGTATACCAGCGGTAAAGCCACCAGTTTGAATTAGGCGAATTGTCATCGGCCGCAACATCGCAAAGATTATTGGCAAGCCTCCAGAATGCATTATCTGCATACACTTTGCTTGTTTCAATCTGCGTAATATACTGCAGCATTTTTCCCGGAATTCCGTTATCCTGCATTCTGCCATACTCTGTAACAATAATTGGCAGCTTGTCAATATTAAGTGTTTTCTCAAGTGCACGGTATTTCTTTACATGGCTTTGCCAATGATAAACCGAGCTGTCATTCAGCTCATGATAAATCATAACATCAGGAACACAGGCATTATCGGCACAATAGGTCATAAAGGCTTCGATTTCCTTGCTGTCATAATCGCAGAAGCCCGGTCCCCCGATAAGTGCATCCGAATTTATTGACTTAACAAAATCATAAGTCATCTTCCACGCTTCAAAAAAGTTCTGTGCGCCTGCATCATTATAGTCGCCATAAACACCATATTCCCTGTCACTATCATTTTTTGTTTCGCCGAACCAAACACCATTATCACATTCGTTGTATATACAATATACAGTCTTATCACTATATGGAGATTGAGAAATATACTTTACAGCTTCCTCCACTTTCGGCAAATAATCATCTTCAACAAACGATTTCCAATCATACTCGCCTTTGCTGCGAAGCTCCTCTATTCTGCCCTGCTCATAATACCAGGTTGAATATGCGTCCTGAAGATAGACCACATTATAATCCGTGTTATCAAGCTGACCGTAAATATGGTCAATATCACCAACAGGGTGCTGAAGTCCTCCCGGAACTTTTACAGAAGCTGAAGAAATATCAACACTTTCCGTCATATTTTTTGACGGAATACCCTTTTCTGCAACACCGTAAAGATAACCCGAGGCACCCGTTGTAACTGCACCTGTAGGACTGCTCATATCGGCTGTAAGGCTTGGTGTATAAAAGACAGCAAAACCCACTGCCGCAAATAAAACCGCAAACACCACTCCGCCTGCAGCAGCTAATAACACCCTTAAAAATTTTTTCATATTAATGTCCCTTTATAAAACAAAGCTTTAAAACCTTTTCTTCAACCTTAAAATTAACCTCGTTATAATTAAAGTTTTCTCCGTCACAATTACCGAGAAGCGGTGCACCGTCAGTTGACCAGATTCGGCCGCTTTTTATATAGCCCGTATCAAGCTGTTTGATTTCGTCAATTTTTCCGGCACTATATTTGGGGACAAGGGGAGGTGCCTGGAAAAAGTTGATTGGATTGCAAAGTGCAAAATCAAGCAGGCCATCATCAAGCTTTGAATCCGGTGCAGGGCAAAAGCCGCCGCCATAATAGCTTGCATTGCATATTGCAAAAAGTGTATAGTCCAAAGGCTCTTTGTAAAGCCTATATTCATTTCCGTTCTTATCAACACAATTCAAATCAATATTAAGCTGATATTTTAGGGAAGACATTAAAACAGGGAAAATTGCAATATTATAAGCCTGATGACCCAGGGCAGGAATTTTTTGAGCAATCTTTCTGCCGATAGTTTCTACCTTTGTATCAAGACCATAGCTCATAACATTTATGCATTTTTCGCCGTTATAATCAATCAAATCAATCGGTTTAATATCATATTTAATATTCCCGTTATAAAGGCCGAATGCTTTGATTACATTCTCGACATTAATTTTTTTCGTGCCATAAATCTTTTTTGCAAAATCATTACCTGTTCCCAACGGAAGGACAAGCATAGGTGTATCTGTACCTGCCAATCCGTTTGCAATTTCGTGTACTGTGCCGTCACCGCCACAAGATACAATAACGCACTTATCACCATACTTCTGTGCATATTCGGCAGCGATTCGCTTTGCGTCACCTGCTGCATTTGTTTTTTCAATAATCATTTCATCATGAATCAGACGAAATGTGGACTTTATTCTTGAAAATATCTTCCTTTTATTGTCATTACCGGCAATAGGATTAACTACAAATATGTATTTCACACGTATCACCTCTTTAATTATCCATTAAAAAACTCTTGTTCCTCCTACAGGTCTTATAATAAGAACATAGCAAGAGCCTTCACCAAAAACATCATCCATTACATTTTTATATTCTTCAAGCATATCATTTGGCACAAAAGCCTGTATTGTGCCTGCAAAGCCACCGCCGTGAACACGCCATGCACCTTTGCCCTCAAGAAGCTGCTGGCTTAAACAAAGTGCAAGCGAAAGCTTTTGTTGCGTCGGATTTTTTGAAGTAAACACATTCTGATTATATAAGAATGAGGAAAAGCCTGATTCGATAATTACAGACTTAAATGCATCAAAATCATTCTTTTCAAGAGCATCAATTGCCTGCTCAACTCTTACATTTTCGTTAAAGAAATGCGTTGCTCTCAATAGTGCCCTGTCGTTAACCTTTTTTGTAAGCTGCGGTATAGCCTTAAAATAATCTGCAGCATCTATCTCACGCAGAACATTTTTGCCCATAGCCTTGGCAACTGCTTCCATTTCACCTCTTACAGCGGCATAATCGTCTGTTAAATCACTATGATTGCCGTGGGTATCAACAATACAAAGGCTATAACCTGAATTTGAAAAATCAAAGTCAATCTTTTTAATAACCGGATTTTGCGTACTTTCAAAATCAATGGTTACAAATGTGCCTACAGATGAAGCCATTTGGTCAAGAAGACCTGATGGTTTGCCGAAAAATTCATTTTCGCTGTACTGTGCAGCTTTCGCAATCGTAACTGCATCAATTTCACCATTGTTGAACAAGTGGGATATAACATTTCCAAGCAGCACTTCAAAAGCTGCAGAGGATGAAAGACCGGAACCGCCCATAACATCACTTGTTGTGCAGGCATCAAAGCCGCCAATCTTATATCCGCTGTTATTCAGCCCTGCTGCAATGCCCTTTATCATCGCGGCAGATTTTCCATATCCTGATTTTGAAGGCGTCAAATCTGATATATCCACGCTGTTAGCTGAATGGCCCTCTGACTTTTCATTAATAACAAGCTTATCATTTTTTGCTGCAACTGCTATTGCATCAAGATTAACAGATGCTGCCAAAACCTTGCCGTTATTATGGTCTGTATGATTTCCGCAAATCTCGGTTCTGCCGGGAGCACTTAATACAAAAACATCTCTGTCATCATCATAAAGCTCTATGAATTTTTTTAATGTGCGTATGTAACGTGGTTTCTGATACTCGACTGCATTGTCGGTAACATAAACCCTCTTTAATTCATTATCAAGAGCCCCGCTGTTCATTTTTTCAATAAGTTCACTTGCTTTCATATAAACATCCCCCTATAAAACAATTTTGTATTTTTCTTTTTCGGAATAAATTAACAAAGTCTGATTCATTTGCTTTGATTTAACCCCGTAAAAAATATTAAACGTTAGTACGGAAATACCCGTAAATCCTACGATAACCATAAGTAGCACTATAAACTGAACCGAAAACGGATTATAAATTGCTGCACCGATTTTGGTATATATAAACAGCCTTGGTGCAAAGCCCAATATGCTCAAACAGGTATAATACACAAAATCATACTTCATTGACCCATAATACTTTGACACCATGCCAAGCGGTATTGACGGCACAAGCCTTGATACAAAAAGAACATACGGATTGCCGTTTCCTTTAAACTGAATCCAATCGCGTATAAAATGAAGCTGTTTAATGCCTAAAATCATTCCCGTCCAGCCACCGCCTATAAATTTGCCTTCAACATATTTGACTGAAAAGAAAAATACGCAAAACACAAGATTTATAATAACCGCCTGGGTAATGGGAAATACAATACCGGATATTACACATAAAAATCCCATTGGTATAGGAAGCTGGCATTTGGCAATATAAAGAGCAAAAATACAAATTATAATTTCAACATTTGAATCAAGATTCACGATTGCATCATCAATCTGCTTAAGCCAGCTAATCAATGTATCAAACCTGATTTCAAGCCTTGCATGGTTATATAAAACAATGGATAAAAAGATTAAAAGACCTGCTGTAACCAGCACTACTATCATTGATATTAAATTTGTCTGATGGCGTTTTTGCTGTTTCACTCGGTCATCTCCAAATTATTATTTATATTCGTAATAGTTTCCTAAAAATTCAAATTCACGCAGCTCGTCAGAAAGTGCACACATCAAATCAAGTGTGTTTTCATCCTTAACATTTCCCATAACGTCCACATAAAAATGATAATTGAAATCCTCATTTTCAATCGGTCTTGACTCAAGCTTTGTAAGATTAAGACCTGCCATTGAAAATCTGCCAAGAACCCTGTAAAGGCAGCCTGTTTTGTCAGCTGTTGAGAAAATAAGTGATATTTTATCCGCTGACTCGCCGATTACAAGCTCTTTTGAAATCACAATAAATCTTGTTCTGTTATTATTATTATTCTGAACAGAACGTTTTAAAATCTTCAGTCCGTATTTTTTTGCTGCAAATTCAGAACAAATTACACCGATATTCTTCTTATCTGACTGCGATACCATTTTTGCTGCAGCTGCAGTATTGGTATAGTTAATACCTGTAAAGTCAAAATTCTTTAAAAAGTTGTTGCACTGTGAAAGTGCTTGAGGATGGGAATAAACATCACAAATATCCTCATATTTCACGCCCTCTTTTGCACACAGACAATGCTCTATCTTTAAATCATATGCACCTACAACATAAAATCTGTATTTCATTATAAGATCATAGGATTCGTGCACAGAACCTGCTGTAGAATTTTCTACAGGAATAATACCGAATTTTGCTTCGCCCTTGTTAACTGCCTCAAAAACATCCTCAAACTGGTGATAAAATTTCACGGGAGAATCCGGAAAAAGCGTATTTGCCGTGATACCGCTGTATGCACCATCCACACCCTGACAGGCAACAGGCTCCCCGTTTGCTGTCAGTTTTGATTCGGACAAGGCCTTTGTGACCGTTTCACGCAGCTGCTTTCCTCCTCCTATAATTTTATGCTGAAGTGCACGTGAAGCATCCATCGTTGCTGAAAAAACCGTTTTAATCGCTTCGCCCTGCTCACCGCATTTTTGAGCAACATTGTCAAGAATTTGCTGCTCACGTTCTTCATTCAATACAGGAATTCCGTTTGCAACCTTGTATTCAGCAACATTCTTGGCAACATCCATTCGCTTTAAAAGAAGCGGAATCAATTGCTCATCAATCTTATCTATTTCTTTCCTGAGATCCAATAAATCCATTAAAAATACCCTTTACATCATCAAATCAAGAAGTGCAAATGCAGCTGCTGCCTCCACAACAGGCACTGCACGCGGCACAATACACGGATCGTGACGGCCCTTGATTATCAGTACTTCCTCTTCCATAGTTTGTAAATTAACACTTTGCTGCGGCTGTGAAATGGACGGGGTGGGCTTAATTGCAGCAGATACAATCAAAGGTGCACCCGTTGTCATTCCACCTAAAATACCGCCGTTATTGTTGCTTTTCAGCGCCACAGCATTATCTTTAATGCAATATGCATCATTTGCTGCCGAGCCTGTCATGCCGGCAAAACCAAATCCTTCGCCAAATTCGACACCCTTAACTGCAGGAATTGCAAATAAAGCAGAAGCAAGCTCGCTTTCAACCGTTGAAAAAATATTTGCACCTATTCCTACCGGGAGTCCTACAGCGGCACATTCAATTATTCCGCCTACACTATCCTGATTAAGTCTGGCTTTTTCAATTTCATCACGCATTTCCTGCTGTGCTTTACTTGAAATTGTCGAAAAGACTGATGCTGAAAGTGCATCCAGCTGCTCTTTTGTAACATGCACCTTGTCAAATCGCTCATCATCAATACTGCCTATTTTAGCTATATGAGCACCTATTGTAATTCCCTTTTGTGCAAGTATCTGCTTTGCTACAGCGCCTGCAAATACAATTGGTGCTGTAAGCCTGCCGCTGAAATGGCCGCCGCCGCGAATATCATTATTGCCGCCATATTTAATATAAGCTGGATAATCACTGTGAGACGGACGCGGAACAGTCATAAGATTGCCATAATCACCGCTTCTTGTATTTGTATTTTCGATAACCATTGCAAGCGGTGCACCTGTTGTAACATCATCAAGAACACCCGATAGAATATGCGGAATATCCTTTTCCAGTCTTGGTGTAGCAGATTTATCCTTGCCCGGTGCCCTGCGTGACATATCAAGATAAATCTTATCCATATCAAGCTTTACACCTGCAGGAAGGGAATCTATAACACAGCCTATCGCCTCGCCATGACTTTCTCCGAACACAGAAAGCTTGATTCTATTTCCGAATTCAGATGACATTTGCCTTACCTCCCAGCCTGTTATAATCCTCAAAAAACTGCGGATATGATTTGTTTATACTCAATGCATCATCAATCTCTGTTTCTCCGTCAAGGAAAAGGGCAGCAATTGAAAATGCCATAACAATTCTGTGGTCATTAAAACCCTTGAGCTTTGCGTGATGTAATTTGCATCCGCCGTTTATAATCATGCCGTCCTCGGTTTCCTCAACCTCGGCACCGATAAGCTTAAGATTATGCACAACGCTTTCAATTCTGTCCGATTCCTTAAACCTTAATCTCTGTGCATTTTTTATGACAGTAGTGCCTTTTGAAAAGGCTGCAAGCACAGCTATAATCGGAACCAAATCAGGAATATCCTGTGCATCAATCTCGCAACCGATAAGCTCGCCTTTACTGCAAATTACTTTGCCGTTTTTGACTTCTGTTTTAGCACCAAAACGCTCAAGAACATAAATGATTTCCTTATCACCTTGGGTGGAATCCATATCAAGGCCTGACACACGAACAGCACCGTCTATTGCCCCTGCAATAAGGAAAAACGCAGCATGTGACCAATCGCCTTCAACAGTATAATCAATCTGATTATATTTCTGATTTCCGTGAATTAAATATCCAAACTCCGTTTCAGTCACTTTAACACCGAAATCCGCCATAACCTTAACTGTCATATCAACATAAGGCTTTGACTGCAAAGGTGTTTTAAGTATGACAGCACTATCGCCGTCAATGCCGGCCAATGCCATGAGCAAACCTGTTATATACTGGCTGCTTACATCGCCTGAAACCTCATAGCTCCCGTTTGTAAGCTTGCCGGAAATTTTTGCAGGCAGGTAGCCGCTGCTCTCAATATTAACATTATGCTTTGGCAGAAGCGTAAGGTACTCGCCCAATGTCCTTTTTAAAAGACTGCCCTGCCCTGTAAAGGTAACGTTTCTGCCAAGTGCAGCAGCAACAGGTATCATAAAGCGTAAAGTAGAACCACTTTCAATACAATCAAGGGTATCCTGATTCCTTTCAAGTGCATTTATAACGCCTACCGTTGCTTTCATATCATTTGAATCTATAATCGGCTTAACACTTCCTCCGCCTGAAAGAAATGAGCAAATAAGAGCCCTGTGTGCCGCCGACTTTGAAGGGGGAACTGTTACATCGCCCGCAAGTCTTGAACTGTTTATTTTAACTATATCCATTAATCTACTCCAAAAAGCTTTGCTGTTTCCTGCATAGAAACGGGATTAATAAAGCTTTCGCCTATTTTCTTTAACATTACAAGCTTAATACCCGAGCCTGTTCTTTTTTTATCCGCACTCATTGCATCAACAATTTGGGCATTTGAATGTGTATCGGCAATCTTCATATTATTCTTTTTAAGCACATTGATAATTCTTTGCGTTGTGCCCTTTTCGGTAATTCCTGCATCTTCGCCTGCCCGGCTTATCATAACCATACCAATGCCCACAGCCTCACCATGGCTTACAGTTTCAAAATTCCATAGCTTTTCAATTGAATGTGCACAGGTGTGACCAAAGTTTAAAAGTGCCCTTTCGCCGTGCTCTTTCTCGTCATTTTCAACAACCCGGCGTTTAATATCAACACATTGATAAATTAAATCTTCAATAAAATCCTTTGGATTCTCATTTGCAAGCCTTTCAAATAACTCGGCAGATTTAATGCAGCCGTACTTAATCACTTCACCCATACCGTCACTAAAAAAGTGCGCATTCAGGCTGTCAAGCACATCGGGGTCAATAATAACAAGCGCAGGCTGGTGAAACGCACCGCAAAGATTTTTTCCCTGAGGCAAATCAACTGCCGTTTTGCCGCCGACTGAAGAATCAACCTGGGACAGCAGAGTCGTCGGAATCTGAACAAATTTAATTCCTCTCAAATAAATTGCAGCAGCAAAACCCGCCATATCACCGCAAACACCGCCGCCGAGAGCAACAACGCCGTCCTCTCTTGTAAGCTGATTTTCTGCCATAAACGCAACCATATCAATAACAGTTGCAGTTGTTTTTGATGACTCGCCTGCTTCAAAAATATATGTAAATACCGCATACCCCTGCTCTTCGAGCTTTTCCTTAACTACATCGCCATAAAGAGCATATACATTTGTATCGCTTATTAAAGTAATCTTTTTGCCGAACAAAACAGTTTTTGTAAGTATGCCTGCCTTTTCAAGAAGTCCTTTTTCAATAAGAATATCATATTTATCATTAACATTAACTGTCAGCTTTTTCATTAACCGATTTCCTCTTTAATTCTGTTGCCTTTTTCCATAAGATCGTGAAGATTTTTTCCGTCGCCGTTCACAATGCTGTATTTGAATTTCATAAGATTTGATACCAAATCATCAATCTCTCTTACCAGCGGCTCTTTATTATCTATAAACAGCTCGGTCCACATATCGGCATTAATTCTTGCCACACGGCTCACATCTCTGTAGCTGCCTGCCGAATATCCAGCATGATATGGAGCAAGCGGGGACAATACATAAGAACAAGCAAGAACATGCGCAATCTGTGAGGTAAATGCTATCATTTCATCGTGATGTTCAGGCGTTGTAACAACAGTACGGGCAAAACCCATTTCCTGTGCCAAGCCTACAAGGGCATCGGTTTTTGACCTTGGTGTATCCTCATAAGGTGTGCATATAAAGGATGCATTATCAAAAAGCGTGTCGAGTGAATTATCGTATCCACTTACTTCACGTCCTGCCATAGGATGCGCACCTATAAAGTAAAAATCAAAATCATTATCCTTGAGCTCTTCACAGATTTTTGTTTTAATTCCGCAAGAATCTGTTACTATACTGTTTTTCTTAAACAAGTCCCTATGCTCCATTACAAACGGAACAATCGCTTTAGGGTAAAAATTGATTATCGTAATATCTGCACAAGGGATAAGCTCTTCCAGCTTCCCAGTCTGATCAATTACACCGTCCTCAAGTGCGCGCAAAGCAACAGACTCTGTTCTGTTCCAGCCAAGCACTTTATGATTTGTATTTTTTTTAAGAGTTTTCGCAAGACTTGCGCCGATAAGACCAAGTCCGACAATTAAAACGTTCATTAGCCGCACTTCCACATATATAATTATATTTATAATAATATATAACTTATAATAAGTCAAATAACAAAAGCGTAAAAAATTCAGTTTTAATATTTTTTTAATAAATCACTTCAGCAAAATTTATAGTGACAGGAATTAATGAAACCAACGCTTATATTTGTAAACATTTGTAAATTTCAGATAGAAAACACAATATACAAATATTTATCTTATTTTGCATTTAAAACAATAAAAAAAAGAGCTATGGCAAAACCATAGCTCTTTAATATTATTTACAAAAGATCTCCGCCTTCTGAACCGTCATTCAAGTCACCAGTGTTATTATCGCCAGCATTGGGATCGGAGGTGGTAACAACATCATTTGGAGGAAGAACATAATTACGAACTTCAAACTCGGGTTGTGCATAATATTTTTTCATAATTAAAGTCCCCCTTTCTTAATCTACTGTTGCACCCTTAATAACAGGTGAATAAATAACTGTTGTATGGCCGGCAGCATCCTTAACTTTTGTATATGCACAATAATCAATAGGATTGCTCAACTTGCCGTTTGGAGTGTTGAAGTTAACAACAAACTGATTGCCAACTGTTATCTTGCTTACCTTTACACGTTTGATTGATGTGTTTTCTACATTGAAATCTTCATCTGCAACTGTGCCTGAAGCAGTATTAACAAGCATACCAGCCTCAACTACTGAATAGCCTTCAGGAACACAATACTGACCAATGAGAGAAATCTTTGTAAGCTTGCCATCAGCACGAATCGGTACTATTGTCTGAAGAACAGATACATCCGGCATTGGTTTTGCAGGATCAATCTTGCTGTTATTTGAATAAACAAATTCATTAGCGTGGAGCTCACCCTGACAAGTGAGTGTACCATCAACAAGCTTCTGTGCCTCATCTTTTGAAAGGGCAACAATTGAAATATCACTACATGCATGGAATGCATAATTTGCTTCATAGCTTACCACTCTCAATGTATAAGGCGGTACATCTATGTTAGCTTCGTCTACGATTTCAGCCCAACAGAAGAAATCACGCAATGAAGAAGCATCTGCAGTTACCTTTTCGTTGTAATAGTAGTATTGTTTATCTGTGCATGATGTGTAATCTGCATAGAAACCATCATAACCAACAAAGGCACAAATTCTGTACATTTCTTCACCGGCAATAGCTTCGTAATTAGCAATAATTGTTGTATTGCCGCTTACCTGCTGTGCACCTGCTGTGAAACCATCAGAATAACCTGTGAAGTTATAGTAAGCATATTTAGGAGCTTCAGGAAGAGTAAAGTTACCCTGTGCATCTGTATAAAGAATTGCGATAACCTTATTCTTAATATTATCTCTAACTGCTACAGTATAACCTGCATCCTTATCAGCTGTTTTAGCTTCAAGAACTGTATCACCCTTAACGATAAATCCGAAAGAAGGTGAATTTGTCATATACTGTAATTCAGAAGAAGCACCTGACGGAGCACTGTACTTATAGTACCATGAGTAATAAACATCACCCATATCCTGCTCTGTATCATCTGCAAAATGAACATTGCCCTGTGCATCAACAATTACATGTGAGCCATAAGGAACATTATCTTTAATAACAGTACCATTAAGTGTAATGCTGTATTCTCTTGTTGAATTAAGAACATCATCAATTCTTGCATCAAGCTCTTCCTGGGTATTATCCATAAATGCTTCGTAAGTCTTATCAGCAACTGTTACAGTTGTGTAAATCTCAAAAGCACCGATTACAGCCTCATCATACTGGTCTTTATCATAGCCAGCCTTAAGCTTTTCAATCGCATCAGCTGCTGAAGTGTCGAAACCTGCAGCTGTTGGGATTGCAGCTCTGATTGCTGCAGCCTGACGGTCAACTTCAGCCTGCTGTGTAGAAAGAATTTCTTTCTGCTCATCAGCTGTCATTCCATAGAATGAAATATCGTCGATTGCTGCCTGAACAGCGTTAAGAGCAGCAACAGTAAATGTTCTGTCCTTCAAAGCATTTACAAGCTCTTCTTTAGCTGCATTGAAATCTGAAAAATCAGCTGCATCAAGGGTCTGATCGTAAACTGCTGTATATACTACATCATATTCAGCTGTTGCACTGAATGCAGGTGACCACTCTTTAAAGGTGTAAATTACACCATCTTTCTTGTAATCAAGATCTGTAGGAGCAACTACATCCTTACCATAAGTTACATTATTTGTAACAGTCTTACCATCAGCATAATTAAATGTAATGCTTACAGTTCTTGGAGCAAGATTATAATAAGCTCTCCAAAGATTTGTATATCTTGTTACACAATCCTGATTGATAGCTGAAGCAGTCATTGAGCCATAAGGCATTTCTGCTTTAGCAGCTGTAAGTGCATCTGTCATTGCCTTGTAGCTTGCATCTGTATAAGCATTTGGTGAAAGATTTGAGCAAACCTTAATCAGCTCCATAAGATAAGTTACATCAATTACGGTTGCTGACTGTGTATACGGTGCCCTTGCGTGAACATAGCCAAAATAGTCAGATAAAACTGTCTGGTGGAATTTGAACCAATAAACCTCACCAAGGTAACCACTAAAATTGAATTCCTGCATTGATGGTTTTGTTGATGCAGAAAGACTGCTATTTGCAGTTGCCGGAACATTAAGCACAAAGTTTGCATTTGCTACAGTTGTTCCTTTTTTAGCTGTAATAGCACCCTGAACAGGATAAGTACCTGAAGAGGTAGCTAAACCTGAAGTAAAGTCATAAGAAGTATCGGTAACATTATTACCATTATTATCCTTACCAATACCTGAACTATCGCTGCCCTGTGCAACTTTAATGTTTTTCAACTCAAATGTTGCACCATTAATCGGAGCTGTAAGACCACCAGGGAAATTTGTAAGGTCACAAGCAGAGTCAGTCTCGCTTGTTACAGAACGAAGCTCCGCTGCGTCATCACCTGTTAAGTCATTCAAGTTAATTGAATCGAAATGCTGTGCTGAATCTCCGGCTGCATAAAAATCAAGTCTGGCAGCACCTAAATCAAATGCAGCTGCATCGTGAGTTGTTCTGAAAAGAATAACACCATCCTGACGAATAAATCTTACAGATTTTTCATTTTGGTTAATCTTCGCTGTATCCTCGCCAACCTTATCGGACCTTGTAGTACCGGCGTTAGCAATTGTACCGTTTTCAAGATTACTGAAAGCTGGCTGAAGAAGATTAATTGCGTTGTAGATATCCTTAATCAGCTTCTGGTATTCAGCAATACCTGCTGCGATAATACCCGGCTGTGTAGCATCAAGTACTGTTGGAACAGCGATGAATTTGTTTGCAGCATCAAGTGCCTTTGTAACAGCATCATAGTTCGCATAGTCTGCAGCATTGTATTTGCCTGCTTCGGCAATGATTGAATTAAGTGAGAAATCTTCAATTGAAGGAACTGCATTATCAAGATTTGGCTTAAGTGAAGCAATTATTGCAGTGAGCTGCTGTGTATAGCTTTCAACAAGTGCATTATCTGCTTCATTGGCAGCAATTTTGGCTGAATCATCACCATATTTAGCAGGATCTGTCCAGATTGCTGTTTTAGCCTGATTTACTACATTTACAAGATCAGCTGCAGCCCAGGAATCGGCAGTGAATATATCGTTTCCGTTAGCCATTTCCTTAATAGCAACATCAGCATTATTAATTACAACTTCAAGTAAAGTTGTATCAACCTTTGTTTCAACAGTATTTAAAGCTCCTTTAGCTGCTAAAAGAGCATCCGCTTTAGTCTGTGCTGCTGTATTATCATTATATGATGTTGACTGGATATTTTCAAAAACAGCTTTTGCTGCCAAATATGCACTGTTGAAAACTGACCAGCTGTCAGGAGTATAGCCTTCAGCACCGCCGTCAAATGTTGTCTTTGTAGCATCAAGAGCATCACGAAGTGCCTGATAACCGCTTACACCTGATACGCCGGCATTGATGCTGTCATAGTTATAAGCTGTTGCAGCAGCTTTAATAGCAGCTGCACAGGTCTGAACATTTGACTGTGCATTGCTGTCATCATATGAATAACTGTTTGGATTAACAGCGTCAACAGTTAAAACATCAAGTGCAGATAAAATATCTGAAAGACCGCCTGTAAGATATGAGTTAATACCATTGCCTGTAACAGCAGCTGAAAGCTTTGCAGCAAGCTTTGCTGAATTTGCAGCAATTGGCTCATAGTTAATTACATAATTGGTATGGCTTGCTGTTTGAGATGCAGTTTTCCAGCCTTTACCCATATAGTCTTTATAACTGTCCAAAGTAAAAGTAATATTAGAAACTGATTCATAATAATCGGTTGTATTACCTGTACCGAAATATGTTAAACGGTTCCACCAATAGCGCTTTGTTCCTGTATTCGTTTGTGCAGTTGCAGTTTCCTGCATATTACTGCTTGAATAGCCGAATGAATCAGCCTGTTCAATATTATCAGCAGGCCATTTGCCATAATCATCCTTTGTAGCCATAAAGCCCTGCCAGTTCTGATTGAATCCAAAGGTAGAATTCCCGCTTGAAACATATCTGATTTTCTGGCTGTGACCGCCATCCGCTTTTGACTCAAAAACAGCAGGACCATAGACAGGATTTGTGCCGTCATAAGCAAAAACAATCACATTCGGAACTGCAACTTTACCTAAAATATAATACCAGCCTGCTTTGATTTCACCGGTAAAATTCGTTGTTTGCGAAGCATATACTACATTTGAATAACCGCCTGTTGCAACGCTTGTTACATTATTACCGCTGTGATAAGCCTGGGCAGTAAATGTTGCAGCAGTCCAAGGCTGCATTGCATCTGTAGCAGTATTAAGAGCATTTGCTGCTGCACTTAAATCGACATTTTTGTCGCCATAGTTAACAGCATCCAATACCTCGTTAGCATCAATATAAGCATCATAAGCAGCTTTCATATTGGTGTACACAGAGCCGTTCATTTTGCTTTCGTACTTTGCGATGGCATTATTAACAGCAGTTGTGTCAGCCGCAAGGGTTGTAAATGCCCATAACGGAACAGAAGAAACAACCATCAAAGCCGCAAGGAAAAGGGATAAAAACTTTTTCTTTTTGGAAACTTTGTTTTTCATAAATTAATCCTCCTAAAAAATTCACCTTAAAACAATCAGTAGAAAAAGTGCAAAGGCCTGCCCCTGACCATAGGCGGTTTCCTTGATTTTCGACAGCGTATTAAGGAATATATCAACGTTAATGGGCATAGTACCCCCATTAACCTTTTATATACGTTGTTATAATATCATATATAACACGCAAAGTCAACTAATTTTAATAAAAATAAGGTTACCGAAATTTTACAATTTATTTACATTTTAAAATGTACAAAACAGCACAAAATATTCCATTATTTTCAAAAATTCGTATACCTATTATATATAAGAATATATCGGCAGTTTTATGATTATTGAAAAACATAGTTAATGTTATAATTTTATTTATGCAGAAAAATCAACATTACATAACGGTAAATTTTAAAAAACTATATGTAAATTTATACAATAATTACGAATATTTATAGTATATTTTGAATATTTATACAAAATTTTTAAAAAGGGTTGCAAATGGCAGTGATGATTATTATAATAGTTACAAACCAAGATAATTAATAAGGAGATATATAGATTATGGCAAAAGAAATCAAAAAAGTTGTGCTTGCATATTCAGGCGGACTTGACACTTCCATCATCATTCCATGGCTTAAGGAAAATTACAACAACTGCGAAGTTATTGCAGTATCAGGTGACGTAGGCCAGGGTACAGAGCTTGACGGACTTGAGGAAAAAGCGATTGCAACAGGTGCATCAAAGCTTTATGTTCTTGATTTAAAGGATGAATACGTTGAGGATTACATTATGCCTTGCCTTAAAGCAGGCGCTGATTACGAAACCTATTTGCTCGGCACTTCACACGCTCGTCCATGCATTGCAAAGGGACTTGCTGATATTGCGATTAAAGAGGGTGCTGACGCAATCTGCCACGGCTGCACAGGTAAGGGCAACGACCAGGTAAGATTTGAGCTTACATTAAAGGCATTTGCTCCTGAAATGGAAATTATTGCTCCATGGCGTGAGTGGGATATCAAATCACGTGAAGAGGAAATTGAATATGCAGAGGCACACAATATTCCGCTTAAAATAAACCGTGAAACAAACTATTCAAAGGATAAGAACGTTTGGCACCTTTCACACGAGGGACTTGATCTTGAAGATCCTGCTAATGAGCCAATGTATTCAAAGGAAGGATTCCTTGAATTGGGCGTTGCACCTGAACAGGCACCTGACGAGCCTACCTACATTACAATTCACTTTGAAAAGGGTGTTCCTACCGCTATTGACGGTGAGGAAATGAAAGCACTTGCTATTGTTGAAAAGCTCAATGAGGTTGGCGGTGCAAACGGAATCGGACTTCTTGATATTGTTGAAAACAGACTTGTCGGCATGAAGAGCCGCGGTGTTTATGAAACCCCGGGCGGCGCTATTCTTTACAAGGCACACGAGCTGCTCGAAATGATTACACTCGACCGTGAAACATCACACTACAAAAAGCTTGTTGCACAGAAATTCGGTGAGCTTGTATACAATGGTTTATGGTTCACTCCGCTTCGCGAGGCTCTTTCAGCATTTGTTGACAAAACACAGGAAACTGTTACAGGCGACGTAAAGCTCAAGTTATATAAAGGAAACATTATTAACGCAGGTATCACCTCTCCTTACACACTTTATGATGAAAACATTGCATCCTTCGGCGAGGACGGCGGTACTTATAATCAGGCTGATTCTGCAGGTTTCATCAATCTTTTCGGCTTATCAATCAAGGTTAAAGCCCTTCTTGACAAGGCAAGAGAGAACAACGACTAATCCATTCAACTAAATACAGCAATAATTGAACCAAAGAGGAATTCCCCCTTTGGTTCAAAATTTAATCAAATAAAACGAGGTAAAACCTTGTTTTGGATAAGGATAGAATTATGGCTCAATTATGGAAAGGCAGGTTTAAAAAAGAGCTTGCCAAGGAAACAAATGATTTTAACTCTTCAATTAAATTCGACTGCAGAATGTTTGAAGAGGATATCAAAGGCAGCATTGCACACGCAACAATGCTTGGTGCAACAGGAATTATAGATAAAAGCGAAAGTGATAAAATCGTTGCAGGATTAAGCGAAATCCTGGAGGAAATCAAAAGCGGCGATTTAAAAATTGATATGGAGGCAGAGGATATTCACACCTTTATAGAAGGTGAACTCACTGCCAGATTGGGTCAGACCGGAAAAAGGCTGCATACTGCAAGGTCAAGAAATGATCAGGTTGCTCTTGACATCAGAATGACATTGAAAAAAGAAGTTGATGAAATAAGCGACAAACTCAAGGAACTGATTGGTGTGCTTTGCACAAAAGCGGAAGAAAACAAGCACACAATTATGCCGGGTTACACCCATCTTCAAAGAGCACAGCCAATTACCTTCGCGCATCACCTTATGGCATATTGTGCTATGCTTTGCCGTGATTTGGACAGATTAAAAGATGTAAAAAGACGTATGAATGTTTTGCCTTTGGGCAGCGGCGCACTTGCAGGCACCACCTACCCGCTTGACAGAAATATGGTAGCTGATTTGCTTGGATTTGACGATATTTCGGCAAACAGTCTCGACGGCGTATCAGACAGAGATTTCTGCATTGAGCTTGCAGGCACACTCTCAATCATAATGGTTCACCTTTCAAGATTCAGCGAAGAAATCATTATGTGGTGTTCATGGGAATTCAAATTTGTGGAGCTTGACGATGCATTCTCAACAGGCTCAAGTATTATGCCGCAAAAGAAAAACCCTGATATTGCAGAGCTTGTAAGGGGCAAAAGCGGAAGGGTGTTTGGCGATTTAACCGCCCTGCTTACTGTTATGAAAGGTATTGCCCTTGCGTACAATAAGGATATGCAGGAGGATAAAGAAGCAATCTTTGATGCAGTTGATACGGTTAAAATGTGCCTTAACGCATTCACACCTATGATTGACACAATGACTGTGCTTAAGGACAATATGCGAAATGCGGCTGCAAAAGGCTTTATAAATGCTACTGACTGTGCAGATTATCTTGTCGGCAAGGGTCTGCCTTTCAGAGATGCATATAAGGCAACCGGTGAGCTTGTTGCACTTTGCATTGACAAGGGCTTAACGCTTGAAACGCTGCCGATTGAAGAATACAAGGCCGTATGTGATATTTTTGATGAAGCGGTTTACAACGCTATCAACCTTGAAAAATGTGTTAACGACAGACTTGTAACAGGCGGACCAAGCGAAAAAAGTGTTGATGAACAAATTGCAAAAGCAAAAGCGGTAATAATATAAGCTGATTTATGCGACAAAAATGCGACAGAAAATTGATTATCTGTCGCATTTATTATTGACTAGCGTATGAAATAAGAGTATAATAAAGTTACTTATAATTTGATTAATTTCACAGTTGGTCAATTATAAAATAACTTCGAGAGGTAATACCTTATGAGCTATAAAATTATTGTTGACAGTTGCTGTGATTTAACTGAAGATATGAAGAAGTGGAGTGATTTTGAGGTTATTCCGCTTACCCTGCAAATCGGTGATTACGTTATTCCTGATGATGAAAATTTTAATCAGGAGGATTTTGTAAAAAGAATGCTTGAAAGTGATGTGCTTGCACAATCTGCCTGTCCGTCACCGCAAGCCTTTGCCGATGCCTGTGCAGGTGATTATGATGATGTATACATTGTCACAATAACAAGCAAACTGAGCGGCTGTTACAACAGCGCACTTCAGGGTGTTGAGTTATACAAAGATGAAAATAGTGATAATAAAAATATTCACGTTTTCAATTCCCTTGCAACATCCGGCCTTGAAACACTTATTGCTATGGAAATAAAAAAGCTGGCTGACGAGGGTAAAAACTTTGACGATATTGTAGCAACGGTTGAGGATTTTATCGAAAACAAGAGCAGACTTTACTTTTGCCTTGAAAGCTTTGACATTTTAAAAGGCAACGGCAGACTGTTCAACCTTGCAGCCAATGTTATTGAAGCTCTGCGCGTGAAGCTTATCGGCCGTGCAGAAAACGGTAAAGTTGCAATTGCAGGCAAGGATTTAACAACAAAGCGTGCTTTGATTAAACTGTCACATCTTATTGCCAAGGACACGCAAGGTGCTGACTTGAGTGATAAGCTCTGCATTATCAGCCATGTCTGCTGTGAAGAAAAGGCAAAAACGATTAAAGAAGTAATCACAAGCAATACCAATTATAAAGAAAGCAATATAATTATTTTAAGGGCAAGTGGTCTTAATACATTATACGGTTCTAATGGCGGAACTTTGATTGCTTTTAATTATTAACATACAATTTATTGTAAAAGAGGTAATATAAATGGAAATCAAATACGAATTAACCAAAACACCTAAAGAGAAACCACAGGGCAAGCTCGGCTTTGGTAATATCTTCACCGACCATATGTTTATTATGGATTACAAAACCGGCGAAGGCTGGCACAATGCAAGAATCGTGCCCTATCAGCCGTTAGTTCTTGATCCGTCTGCACTTGTATTTCACTATGCACAGGAATGCTTTGAGGGTATGAAAGCGTACAGAACACCTGAAGGCGGTATTCAGCTTTTCAGACCTGACAAAAATGCAGAAAGAATGCAGTCAACACATAACAGACTCTGCATTCCGGAAATTCCTGTTGAGGATTTTGTAGAGGCTGTAAAAGCACTTGTAAGTGTTGAAAAGGACTGGGTTCCTTCAGAACCTGAAACAAGCCTTTACATCCGTCCGTTCACTATTGCTACAGAGCCTGTACTCGGTGTTAAGGCTGCTGACGAATACCAGTTCATTATTATCTGTTCACCATCAGGTGCATATTATGAAGAGGGTATGAACCCTGTTAAGATTTATGTTGAGGACGAGTATGTCCGTGCTACTCCGGGCGGAACAGGATACATCAAATGCGGCGGTAACTATGCAGCATCTATCATCGCTTCTGAAAAAGGCCACAAGCTTGGATATTCACAGGTATTATGGCTTGACGGCGTTGAAAGAAAGTATGTTGAAGAAGTTGGCTCTATGAACATTATGTTCAAAATTGACGGCGAAATCTACACAGCTCCTACTGTAGGAACTGTTCTTCCGGGTATTACAAGAATGAGCTGTATTGAACTCCTCAGATCCTGGGGCTATAAGGTTAACGAAGAAAGATTTACAATTGATTTTGTTATGGAAGCTGCTGAAAACGGCAAGCTTGAAGAAGTTTTCGGAACAGGTACTGCTGCTGTAATCAGTCCTGTAGGCGGTCTTACCTATGAAGGCAAATCAGTTGAAATCAACGATTTCAAAACAGGCGAGCTTACACAAAAGCTTTATGACACATTGACAGGTATGCAATTCGGAACAAAATCTGACGATATGGGCTGGATTGTTAAAGTTGACTGATTAAAATGATTTTAGCAGTTCTTGGGTAATCCTGCACAAAGAAGCAGTTTATCAAACGCTTTATGCAGGATATCTTTCAGGAGCTGCTTTTTTTGATTATGAGAATAGTAGAATTTAAAATTGAAAGTGAAAATAACAACTGGCAAATAAAGGATTTTTTGCGTGAATTCGGCGTTTCCTCTGCCCTGCTCACAAAGCTGAAGCATACAGAAAACGGTATAACCTTAAATGGAGAATTTGCCAGAACGATTGACAGAATAAAAACGGGTGATTTACTGAAGATAACCATTGAAAACAAAGGCAAAATGCCCGTTCCCCTGCATTGCAGCAATGTTAAAATCATCTATAATGACGAGGATATACTCGTACTTGATAAACCTGCATTTATGCCGGTGCACGAAAGCAGAAATCACCGGGGCGACTCCCTTGCAAATGCTGCTGCCTGTTATATGGACAGCGACAATGCCTTTCGTGCCGTATACCGTCTTGACAGGGATACCAGCGGACTTGTTCTTATTGCAAAAAATGAGCTTGCTGCCTGCAAACTGGCAGGAAAAATAAAAAAAGATTACTATGCTGTTTGTGAAGGTATACTAACAGGAAGCGGAACAATAGATTTGCCGATAAAAAGAGTTGGCGACAGCATTATCAAACGAGGTGTTTTTGACGACGGAGAACGTGCCGTTACGCATTGGCAGGCTGTTGCAAATAAGGACAATCATACTCTGCTGAAGATAAATCTTGAAACAGGCAAAACACACCAAATAAGAGTTCACTTTTCACATCTTGGCTTTCCGCTGCTGGGCGATACCTTATATGGCGAAAACGCGGATTTAATATCACGCCAGGCACTTCATTGCAAAACAATATATTTTACGCATCCAATCACACAAAAAAGCATTATGCTGGATTGCGACTTTCCCGATGACTTCAAAGGATTGATTTGATATGCCGTCTTTTTCAACACACTATATTTTTGCATCGGAGCTGATTGCACCTCTGCAAAGCAGAACAGATTTTGAATTAAATAAGGATGCTGTTTATTTCGGCACGCAGGGCCCGGATATATTTCTGTTTCATAGGGTATACCCATGGCTTTTGGGGAAATCCTTGCGGAAAATCAGCTCAAGACTTCACAGAACAAAACCTGCTCTTATACTTAACGCCATGCGCGATTACTGCAAAACCACCCAAAACAATATTGTAAAATCATATGTATATGGTTTTATAATGCATTATGCGCTGGATTGCAAGTGCCACCCGTTTGTATACAGTATGCAAAACAAAATAGTTGAAAGCACAGTCTTTTCAAATCCTTATACGGTGCACAATAAAATTGAATTTTCAATAGATTCATACCTTTTAAATAAAAGACTCAAAATTGTACATCCCGAGCAGTTTAAAACAGAAGATATTTTAAATATTGACTGTGAACTAACAAAAGAAATTGCAAAACTCTATAAATATCTTATTTACAGGCTATATGAAAAAGAGGTTACAGAAAAGCAGATAATAACTGCGCTTAAAGATACAAAATACTTTCAAAAAACTATTTTTGATAAATATGGAATAAAAAAAGCCCTGCTTACACCGCTTGAAATAATTGCAGCACCCCTGACAGGCAATTACAAATTAACAGTTATGCTTCGCCCAAAAGACTTGGAAAAAGCAAAAAAATATGCTAATATAGATAAAAGCATATGGCACTATCCTTCAGGCGGGCAAAGCTCTAATAAAAGCTTTGAAGAATTGTTTGAGCTTGCCAAGCAGGATGCACTTAATATAATATCTGCATTTGACAATGGCTTATCCCTTGAAGATGCAACACAGAATAAATCATTTTTAACAGGAGTTGAAATTAAATGAAAACAATACCAAGCTTTCAGATTGACCACAACATTTTAAAAAAAGGAATTTATATCAGCCGTATTGACGAGGATATAACCACCTATGATATACGTATGCGCGAGCCTAACAGGGAAACGGTTATGACCAATGCTGCTATGCACACAATTGAACATCTTTTTGCAACATATGTGCGCAATACGGAATTTGGCGATAATATTATTTATTTTGGACCAATGGGCTGCAGAACAGGCTTTTATTTTCTTACACGCAGCTTAAGCGATGGCTACACAATCAACCTTATAAAAGAGGCTTTTCAGTTTATTGCAGATTTCTGGGGCGCAGTTCCCGGAGCATCTCCTAAAGAATGCGGCAACTGCCTTGACCACAATTTAGCACAGGCAAAAGAGGAAGCTAAGGCTTTCTTAAAAATAATTGATAACTGGACAAAAGAAGATTTAAAATACCCTACAGCAGAGGAAGAATAATCATTTTATTTTATGGTGAACGCTATGTGTGAATGGAAAACTGCAAATCATGAAAAAGATATAGAATACTTAATGAATGCATATTCAGCTTTTCACGATTCCTGCCTTGTTGAAGCTTCATTCAAAAGCGGCTATTCTGTAGATGAAGAACAGGTAATGCATTTCCCTGCTGAAAAATCAAATGAGCTCCGTATGATTTTTCACAGCCAATGGTATGATAAACCGATTGAACTTATCTTTTCCGGTGTAAGGAAATACTGTATTGCCGGCTGGCAGAATCATTATAACTGTGATATTATGGACTGCTACTTAAAAATACACAATGATTTAATCACAGGCAGAGATGATGCCCTTGTTGTATGGGCAGATGATTCATCCTTCAATCCGAAAAATTTGTATGACGGAAAAATATTGGATGAACCAATAACTTCATTTGTCATTGCCGATAACCTGAAATGGCGATTTTACAAACAATAAACAAAATATACTAAACATAAACAGCGGCTGGATTGTTAAACATCCAGCCGCTGTTTTATTGAAGTGCCGTAACGGAGTATTGATTTCTCGCAAAAACTGCGTTATGGAACTTCTTAATTATTTAATATAATAATTAATCAATCACCTTGCCAAAGGAATCAAGCAATTCCCCATTTTCATTCCAGAAAATGCCTGATGCCAGGTAATATGTTTCTCCATCAGGACCCATATATGCCCTGACATTCTTAATATCATCCTGCTCAACAAAGCTATGATTACTGTCATAAACAAAAAATCCGTTTTCATCAACAAAGCAATACACATTCTCAAACGCTTCACCTGTTGATACATTGATATACCAGCCTTTTAAAGAAGCTGAATCAAAAACATATTTGTATCTATTTCCTTTTGAATCATAGTACGGAACATGATCATAGGTGTAAGCCTTACCTAATCTGTCATAACTGAAATTAGCAGCATTATAAGAATACTTGATTGTTCCATCCCTATAAAAAGTTGCATATCTGGCAGGATAATATAATGAGCCATCCTCATCTATACAACAGGTTTCGTTTTCAGCGCTGATTGACAAATCATCATCATAATGAATATAGCCATCACTATCAAGATAACACCAATCTGTATTCAGCCGTTCAGACGTTGAGTTGATATATAGATAATCATATCCTGTTTTTTCAAAATCGTAAGCATATTTATTTCCATCGGAATCTGTAAAAACCATATCATATAAATAGATATTTGCTTTACCGTTTTTATCGTAATATTTCTCGTGAAATATATAGACGAAAGAAAAAGCTACTGCCGTTAAAAGTGCAATAAGCACTGCAACTAAAAGAACAGATACAATTACGGAAACAATTTTACTGCGAGGTTTTTCCATTTTTCACCTTAATTTGATAATAAACCATTATTTTTCCGTTTCATCAACAAATCTGCCCTTGAAATCCGGCTCGATTATCGGCAGTCCCAAAAACTTAACTGCATCCTTGATTACATCCTCGGTAACTTCACCTTTTATAGGATTACCCGTGAATGTCATATTGTAAATAACCAGCTCCTGAAGTCTTGGGTACATTTCATTGATTACCTTAACGGTGTTATCATCTCTGAATATAAATGTAAATTTCCTTACATGGGCAGTTTCAATAGGTCTGATCCACAGTTTCAGAGAACCGTCCTCCTGCCATGCTGCCTTTGCATATGTATGATAATGCAAATCTGCCAAATTGATTTGTGACACTCTGTACTCGCCGTCAAGTCCAACATCAATCGTGTTTTCATATTCCTTTTCACGCCAATAAAAGCTCAATTTATCATCGTCAAAGGTCAATTTCATTTCGTTTATTTCGCCCGGCTTATTATAAAGCATCTGCGTTATTGAAATTGTAAGTACAGAAACAAATTCCGAGGTTTTGCACTTGATAAGCCTGCCGGATATTTTCTGCTCCATTTCTCTGTTTCTTTGCGTACAGGGCAAATCCTCAACAGCACAATTATCAATAACAGACTGCAACTCTTCATATGCCTGCTTATTTTCAGGTAAGGTACCATAACCAAAGCATTGCGGAAAATACTTCCAGAACACCTTCATAATCTTATAATCCTCTGCCTCACCGCAGTTGAGAACTACAAGTGCATCATAATCCGGGAACATAAAGCAGCGCTGACCAAACAAACCGTCGGCACGATAGCTGTTGGCAATCGGATTCCTCCAGAACTGATAGCCGTAACCCTCCATATTGTCAATAAAACCATCACGAACGGAATTAACCTGTTTTCTGGTTGCTTCCTTAACCCACAGTTCAGGAATAATCTGTGTGCCGTCAATCCATTTTCCGCCGTGAATGTAAGGCAGGAAGAATTTTGCCAGATCCTCACTCTTCATATAAAGACCCCAGCCGCCTGCGTTATTGCCGGCACCATCGGTTTCCCAAAACGGCTTTTCTATTCCGAGGGGTTCAAAAATTCTGGGATACAGATAATCCAGCATGCTCATACCTGTAACCTTTGAAAGAATTGCGGAAAGCATAAAGGTATTTTCGGAAATATAATTAAACTTACTGTTCGGCGGAAGCAGGAATGTAGCATTCATAAAACTTGCAATCCAGTCCTTCTGCCCTTTTTCGTCAAGCACAGTAATAAGCTTATCACTATGCATTGTAAGCAGCATACGTATTGTGAGCATTCTGTTGAATGGTCGTTTGCTCATAGGATATTCAGGAAAAAACTTGCATACCCTGTCATTCAGATTAAGGAGACCTTCACTCACCGCAAATCCGATTGCTGTTGAAGTGACTGATTTACTCATAGAATAAAGCACGTGCGGCATATCTGCACTATAAGGCTTAAAAAATCCTTGGGCGCAAACCTTATCATGCCTTACAACCGTAAAGCTCTGCAGACCAAGCCCTTTTTCATTTATTTCATTTAAAAATGCTGTAATAACACTGCTGTCAACACCTACTGCTTCCGGGGTAGTGTGTTCAAGCTGACAATTATCAAGCCTTTTCATATATCCCTCTCCATCCATAATATTATAGTTATTATTGTAACGCAAAAGCCATAACAATTCAACCTAAACATTATCTTTAAAGTATAAACAAACTATTAAATTAAATTGACATTTACAAATCAAATAGTATAATTAAAGATAAAGTATTATGCTTATTTGTTATATAAGCCTTAAAATGCCTGGCTTTAAAATTTATGCTTTGATTAAATCAAAAACATAGAATTATAGAAATAGATAGTAATGTTAATTATATATGGGGAGATATAATTATGAACAAGACTAAACTTGAGTGGAGCGGTATTTTAAAAAAATGCCTGCTTACATTTATTGATACCGCCTTATTCGCATTTTCAAATATTGCAATCTGGTTTGTAACAAACGGCGGAAGCTTTGAAAATGAAGCTTATAGTGCCTACAGCGAAGTATTATTCAATGCATATCACCTTGTGGGGCTTAGCATAATCGTTGCACTTATTAACTATTATTTCAAACTATATAAAAGTATATGGACCTATGCCGGAACAAAGGAGATTTTATCCTGTGCCGAGGCTTCCCTGTTTGATGCCCTTGCACTTTACCTTGTTGACAGATTAATATTCAGAATGATACTGGATGATTCAGTTCTGCCTTTGTATGCATATCTTCTTAACTACATACTTCTTTTACTCTTCACCTGCTTGCCGAGAATAGGCTTCAGAATTTTAAAAAATGAATTCAGATTTGTTTCACACAATCCGTCCAAGCATCTAAAACGTGTAATGATTGTCGGTGCCGGATATATGGGAAACACAATCATTGACGAATTAAAAACCAATCAGCACGATAAATACATTCCGGTTGTAGCAATTGACGATAATCCTGCAAAAAAGGGCAAAAGACTGCAGGGAATCAAGGTTGAAGGCAACTGTAATGAAATACCTGAAATTGCAGAAAAATACAATATTGATGAAATCATCATATGTATGCCGTCAGCACCTAAATCCCGGCAGAACGAAATAACCCAGATTGCTGTTTCAACTGAAAAAACTGTAAAAACCACACCGTCCATGCATGAAATCCTGCAGGACAGCAATAAAATGCGTAAAATCAGAAATGTTGAAATAGCCGACCTTTTGGCACGTGATGAAATTAAGCTTGACATACGTGTATGCCGATATCTTATCGGCAAAACCATTCTTGTTACAGGCGGAGGCGGCTCCATCGGTTCAGAAATTTGCAACCAATGTGCAAGGTACCAGCCTGAAACAATTGTAATATTTGATATTTATGAAAACTGTGCCTTTGAGCTTGCAAATGAGCTTAACGATGTATATGCAGGCAAAATCAATATCGCTGTAAGAATCGGTTCTGTAAGAGATATTGAACGATTGGAAGAGGTATTTGAAGAGTTCCATCCCGATGTTGTTTTCCACGCAGCAGCACACAAACACGTTCCGCTTATGGAGGATTCACCGTGTGAAGCTGTTAAAAACAATGTTTTCGGCACATACAATGTTGCTGTTACAGCAAGCAAATTCAATGTGCCTAAAATGGTTATTCTTTCAACCGATAAAGCAGTTAACCCTACAAATGTAATGGGTGCAACAAAAAGAATAACCGAAATAATCGTTCAGTATATGAACGAGGAAAGCCCGAACACAAGATATGCTGCTGTAAGATTCGGCAATGTGCTCGGCTCTCACGGCTCGGTAATACCTATATTTAAAAAGCAGATTGAACAGGGTGGTCCTGTAAGGGTTACGCATCCTGACATAACACGCTACTTTATGACTATACCCGAAGCAGCACAGCTGGTTTGCCAGGCAGGTGGACTTGCCAAGGGCGGAGAGGTATTTGTGCTTGATATGGGCAAGCCTGTTAAAATAATGGATTTGGCAAAGAATCTGATTAAGCTATCAGGCCTTTCCGTTAATGAAATAGGAATTGAAATTACAGGCCTGCGACCGGGAGAAAAGCTTTATGAAGAGCTTTCAATGGACTATGAGCTTAAAACAAGGCAAAAAACAGCAAATGAAAAAATATTCGTAAATCAGCCTGTTAAAGTTGATAAGGTTAAATTCAAAAAAATGATGGAAAGTCTTTCAGATATAGACAACGAAAACATAAGGGAAAAGCTGCAGGAATTTGTACCTAACTATTGCCCTGCTGAAAATTAATGCTTGTGTTATACTATGACTAAAAGACTATTTATTGGAGTTTGTTTATTTTGGAAAGAAAAAGAACAGAAATAAAAAAGCAGAATAAAAATTATTACCATTCTTACCCAAAGCTTTTTGCTGCCAGCTTTTTTATTTTAATACTTATCGGTGCCGTCCTTCTTATGCTGCCTATTTCCATTAAGCAAGGCAGTGTCAGCTTTATTGAGGCACTGTTTACTGCAACCTCTGCCTGCTGTGTTACAGGTCTTGTAGTGTTTGATACTTTCACAAAATGGACATTATTCGGGCAAATCGTTATTTTATTTTTAATACAAATCGGCGGTCTTGGATTTATAACAATAATTACAATGCTTTCAAGATTTTTAAAAAAACGTGTAAGCCTTAAAGAGAAACTGTTGCTCAAGGAAAGCTTCGGCGGAATATATGCAAGCGATATGCGCAAGCTCGTAAAACGTGTGCTTGAAGGAACCGTGATTTTTGAAGTTCTTGGTGCTGCAGTATTGAGCAGTCAGTTTATCCCCCAAATGGGATTAAAAAACGGACTTTATACCTCTGTATTTCTATCTGTATCTGCCTTTTGCAATGCCGGCTTTGACGTTCTGGGAAGAATTGAGGCAGGCTCCTCGCTGATTACGGTCAATAATAATCCTGTTATTCTTATCACGATTTCCCTGCTGATAATAATAGGCGGAATAGGCTTTGTTGTATGGGATGATATTATAGAAAATAAGGCCCGATTTAAAATGTACAATCTGCATACAAAGCTGACTCTTATCACCACCGCTGTACTGCTTATTGGCGGTATGCTGATATATTTTGCATTTGAAGCAAATAATTGCTTTGAAGATATGCCGCTTTGGCAAAAAATCCTCAACTCATTTTTCGCCAGCTCAACAACAAGAACCGCAGGCTTTAACAGTGTACCAAATGGTGATTTAAGTGCACAGTCGAAAATTATGACCTATATTTTAATGTTCATAGGCGGGTCTTCAGGTTCAACGGCTGGCGGAATAAAAACCTCAACTGCTGCGGTTATATTAATCTGTGCTGTATCCACAATAAAAAATGCACGTGATGTTGAAATATTCGGCAAAAGAATACCTGAAACAGCCCTGCGCAAAGCTGTTTCAATCGCAGCAATCAATTCCTTTTTAATTTTTACTTCTTCCATACTTATATCCCTTATTCAGCCAAACCTTATGTATTCGGATATATTGTTTGAATGCATATCCGCAATAGGCACAGTAGGAATGAGTACAGGAATAACGGCACAGCTTACAATCATACCGCAAATCATAATAGCCCTGCTGATGTTTATAGGCAGAATCACATCACTTATATTTGTATTTCTGTTTATCGCTGACAATGCAGGCAAAAGCACGCAAAAGCCAAAGGGCAATATGCTAATCGGATAATTTAATTATATAACGGAGAATGAAAATGAATTCTATATTGGTAATAGGTGCAGGCAAATTCGGTCATCATCTTGCAGAATATTTATGCGAAATGAATAATGACGTTATGCTTGTTGACAAAAATGAAATGCTCATTGATGAATATTCAAGCAATGTAACAACTGCAGAAATCGGTGATTTCACTGTAAAAAGCAATCTTGCAGCACTTGGTGTTGACGACTATGATTATATTTTTGTATGCGTCGGTGACTTTCAGGACAGCCTTGTGATAACAAACTATCTGAAAGAGCTTGGTGCCCAATACGTAATAAGCAAGGCATCCTCACTTATACACGAAAAATTCCTGCTGCAAAACGGAGCTGATAAAGTCGTTTACCCTGAAAGGGAAAGCGCCTATGCTATGGCTGTTGAATACAGTAATTCATCCATTTTCGACTACTTTAAATTAAGTGATGACGTTGGAATATATGAAATTGCTGTTCCTGAAAGCTGGATTGGCAAAAGCATTGCGAATATAAATGTAAGAAAAATGCACGGCATTTCAATCATCGCATACAAATTCAATGAAAAAATCATTCCTATTAATACTCCCGACTATGTTTTTTCAAGCTGTGAGCATATCATTGTTATGGGAGAACGCGATCACATCAATAAAGTTGCTAAATCAAAAAGATAATCAATATAACAATATTATATCGGTTAATATAATTGCTGCACAAACGCCCTGCACGCCTGCTGGCAGAAAGCATATGCGGCAACTTTTAATATTATATTTGCAGGCAGAAAGGCTATGGAGATAAAAATGCTATTTAAACCCGATTATGATGAAAACGGAAGAAAAATTTTATGTCAGATGGACGGAATTAATTCCGATATGCTGATGGACATTTATGTTCAGAAATTAAAAAAAGGTGAAAAGCTTGAAATACTTGAGGATAAAAACGAGTGCGCTGTATTGCTGCTTTCAGGTAAAGTGCGTTTTACTGTAAGTGACAAAATTGACGAAGAATGCGCACGTAAAAATCCATTTGAAAAAACACCTTACGCAATCCACTTTTGCAAAAACACAAGCACATATGTACAAGCTCTTGAGGATAGTGAAATACTTGTTGAAATGACCGACAATGAAAAAGAATGGGAACCTGTATTTTACAACCCGGACAACTGCCTTTATCAGGAATTCGGCAAAGGCCAATGGAATGGTACAGGACACAGAATTGTATCAACTATGTTTGATTTAGACAATGCGCCTTATTCAAATATGGTTATGGGCGAAGTATTCAACCAGCCGGGCAGATGGTCAAGCTACCCGCCGCATCACCATCCGCAGCCTGAAGTATACTATTATCAGTTTGATCACCCTGAAGGATTCGGTGCAGGCTTTGAAGGCGACACCCCATATAAAACTGAAAACGGAACCTGCCTTTGCATACGCGGCGGAAACGCGCACCAGCAGGTTACTGCGCCGGGATACGAGATGTACTATGTATGGCTCATTCGTCACATTGACGGCGACCCGTGGGACAAAACAAGAATTTATGTTCCCGAATATGAATGGCTTGCAAACGCCGATTGATAATACACAAACTGAATAAATATACATCAATATTACATTTTTTATTGACTTTATACATTCAATGTGATAGATTATTTTAAAAGTGGGCTTTGATGCCCCAATAAAACGGATAAAACAGGAGGAAGAAAAATGAAAACAGCAAAAAGAATTTTTATTGCCTTTCTTGCTGCATTAATGGTAGTTACCTGCTTTGCAGGCTGCTCAAAGGACGCAGACAAAACTACAGATGCAAAGGTTAAGGTAATCGACATTGCACTTACAGACGAGGACTACGCTTTCGGTGTTGACAAAAACCAGCCGGAGCTTTTAGAGCAGGTTAACAAAATTGTTGCTGAAATCAAAACCAGCGGCGAGCTTGACGAAATCTGCAATCGTTATTTTGGTGACGGTGAAGCAGTAGGCGTTACTTCTGCACAGGAGGATGCTTCAAAGGATCAGCTTGTAGTTGCAACCAATGCTGAATTTGAGCCATTCGAGTTCAAGAAGGGCGACCAGTTCTATGGAATTGATATGGAGCTTGCAAAGCTTATTGCTGATAAGCTCGGCAAAGAGCTTGTTATCAAGGATATGAAGTTTGAGGCTGTTGTTACATCTGTTCAGCAGGGCAAATGTGACATCGCTATGGCAGGCCTTACCGTAAGTGAAGAAAGAGCAAATCAGGTAAACTTTACTGAATCTTACTATGCTGCGGCACAGAAGGTTATCGTTAAAGCTGACGACACCACTTTTGATGCTTGCCAGACAAAGGAAGATGTTGAAAAAATCCTTAACGGTTTTGACGCAGCAGTAAAAATCGGCGGTCAGAACGGAACAACCGGTATGTCTTATGTACAGGGTAGTGAGGATATGGGCTTTGAAGGCTTAACAGCTGAATTTGTAGGTTATGATAACGGCTCACTCGCTGTTCAGGATTTAATCAACGGCGGTGTTAACTATGTTATCATCGACGCAGCTCCTGCACAGGCTATCACAACAGCAATCAATGCAGTAGCATAAGCACATAAATTTCAAAAAAAGTAATAAAATGCCCTATCGTTTTGATAGGGCTATTTTTTAAACATAGGAATTGTTATGGGTAATTTTGATAAAAAAATAGAAGTCTTTGTTGACTTCTTTATACACCACGATGGTTATAAAACGGTTCTTTTAGGATTAAAGAACACAGCTATAATTGCTGTACTTGGTTTAATTATAGGTATTGTTATAGGAACAATTATTGCAACTGTAAGAGTTGTTCCAAAAACAAATAAATTTCTTAAATTTCTCAATTCACTTGCAGGCTTATATGTAAGCCTTTTCAGAGGAACGCCTATTGTCGTTCAGCTTCTTGTATTTTATTATGTTTTAATGCCTATTATGAATATACATATGACCTCTGTAACCGTCGCCATATGCGTATTTGGCTTAAACAGCGGTGCATACATATCCGAAATTATGCGAAGCGGTATACAATCGGTTGACCCGGGTCAAATGGAGGGCGGCCGCTCTGTAGGCTTAAGCTACGGCACAACAATGCTTCGTGTTATTATGCCGCAGGCAATCAAAAATATTTTACCTACACTTGGCAACGAGTTTATCTCTCTTATTAAAGAAACCTCTGTTGTAAGCTTTGTAGGTGCAACAGACCTTTATGTTGCGTTTAACCGTATAGGTTCAAACAACTATGAATTCATGGTACCTTACATTGTAATGGCTCTTATCTATATTGTTCTGGTAGTCATCATAACCTTGCTGATAAAAGTTATGGAAAGGAGCTTGAAAAAAAGTGATAAAAGTATGTAATTTAAAAAAGAGCTTTGGTGATAACGAAGTTCTTAAGGGTATTAATTATGAAATTCATCAGGGCGAAAAAATTGTTGTTATCGGCCCTTCAGGCTCCGGCAAAAGTACTTTTTTAAGATGCCTTAATCTTCTTGAAACCCCTACAGAGGGCGAAATATGGTTTGAGGGTCAGCTTATTAATGATAAAAAATGTGATGTTAATAAGGTTCGTCAGCAAATGGGAATGGTATTTCAGCATTTCAACTTGTTCAATAACCTCACCATTCAAAAAAACATCACACTTGCACCTGTAAAGTTAAAGCTTAAAAGCAGTGAAGAAGCTAATGAGGAGGCATTAAGGCTCCTTAAGCTGGTAGGTCTTGGTGATAAGGCAGATGCATACCCAAGTCAGCTTTCAGGCGGTCAGAAGCAAAGGGCTGCTATCGTTCGTTCACTTGCTATGAATCCAAAGGTAATGCTCTTTGACGAGCCAACATCTGCCCTTGACCCGGAAATGGTAGGCGAGGTGCTCAAGGTTATGAAAGATCTTGCAGAGGACGGAATGACAATGGCAGTTGTAACCCACGAAATGGGCTTTGCACGAGAGGTTGCTGACAAAGTGTTATTTATGGATAACGGCTTAATCGTTGAAGAGGCAGAACCAAACGAGCTTTTCACAAATCCAAAGGATGCGAGATTAAAGCAGTTTCTTAATGCTGTTTTATAAATTCCAACATAAAATCAAAAGGCTTTTCCTGATTAAAGGAAAAGCCTTTTTTATTCTTTTGCTGTTATAATTTATTTGGTATTGTTATTGATTGTTTTATAATCCACATACTGCTGACCCGGCTCTGGCGTTTTGCCGCCATTCTTAACGGTCAGCATTTCGGTTACTGTAACAACCTGGTAACCATCCTCAATCAGCTTGGGAACAATCTTTTCAATTGCATCTGCTGTTGTGGAATATATGTCATGCATCAGAATGATTGAGCCGTCATAAACGTTATCAAATGTTTTCTTATATATTTTTTCAGCATCCCTGGATTTCCAGTCCTCTGTATCAACTGACCAGTAAGCAAGCGGCATTCCCTCTTTTATGCATTCATCCTGCATAACGGAAGTAATTGTACCGCCCGGACATCTGAATATAGTAGGCGCCTGACCGCTCACCTCTTTTATTCGGTCACTGCAATCACTTATATCATCTGATGTAACCTTTCTGCCGTAACGCTTGTGGCTGTAGGTGTGATTGCCAAGCTCACATCCAAGCTCAAGTTCTTTTTTAAGACAATCCTTATTTAAATCATTTATCCTTGATGCACACATAAAAAATGTTGCTCTTGCGCCATTTTTTTCAAGCACTTCAAGTATGCGCATGGTTGAATTTGCTTCTTTTCCGTCCGGTATTCCCGGTCCGTCATCAAAGGATAAAGCCACCATCGGCTTATTCGGGTCAATATCTGCACCAATTACTGTTTTATCCTTTATTTCTGCGCTGCAGGTTTCACTCCAGCTGCCGTAAATATTTTCATCATCAAATAAAATAAATGACCTTAAACGAACATAGTAAACGTCTTTAGGCTCCAGTCCTTCAACTTTAAACAAACCTGCATCTTCAGGCGAAATATTTTTAACCTCCGACTCACTGAAATCCTCATTTTTTGAATACGCAATGTCATAGCCTGCAACATTTTCCTGTGCAGTCCACTTTATATCAAGCTCGCCTTCTTTTGACGAATACGCCTTTGCTTCTACTGTGTCCGGCATAGTATAAACCGTAATTTCGTCACCGGTTTCACTTTCATATTCCTTTTTATTAAAATGCTTGAATGCAGTAACCTTTACTTTGTAAATTTTTGCACTTTCTGCCTCGTCAAACCTGTATGAGCAATTCTCCTCTCCCTCGACATCATCCAATAAATCAAATGCTCCTGTTTCATCATTAAAAAGATAAATATGATATCCTTCGGCTTTTTTTACACAATTCCAACTGAAAGCAATTAAATTTTCACTGTTTTCGGTCATTTGAGTACCACTGACTACGTCAATCTGTTTTTCATTTATAACAGAAATCGTAATGCTTGATGCAATAAGTATTACGGCTATTGCAAGGACTGTTAATAATTTTATTTTTTTTGTCACAAATACATCTCCCTTTGTAGTCCTTATCCGTCTATTATTAAATATCCACTTTAATTCAAATATATCACCTTAAATATTAAAAATCAATAACAAGAATGTAAAAAATATTACAATGTTTACATTTTGTCATTTCTTCCAAAAATTTTAAACAAAAAATTTATATTTTAAGTAATATTAAAGTTGACCATTGAATATGTAAGTGTTATTATATTAGCGGTTAAATTTGATTAAAATATTTTATTTAAAATTATATTAATCATTGAGGAGGATAATTAAATGGAGTATTTAATCATTGTAATTATTTGCTTTCCGTTTTTAAGCGCACTTCTTTTGAGCCTGCTTAAAAATAATACTGCAAGGCAAATCGTTACGTATGTAAGCAGCGGCGCTATAATCTGCATGGCTGTTGCTTTTGCGGCAATGTATTTTACATCAGGGATGCCGCACCTTGCTTTTTTTGAACAAACAAAAATTGTTGATTACGCTATGATTGGAATAGAAATATTCCTGATGGCCCTTGTCACAGCTTTAAGCTTTAAGTATAAGCAGTATTATGCTGCTGTGCTTTCTATTGTTCAGACTGTGCTTGTAATATGGTTTGAGCTTGGAGGCAAGGCACCACATAATGAAATCTACAAAATGTATGTTGATCAGCTTACAGTTGTAATGGTATTAATCGTTGCTGTTGTAGGTACTCTAATCACAGTTTATGCATGCGGATATATGAAAGATTACCATAATCACCATACAGAATTTAAGGACAGAAGAACTTACTTCTTTGCCCTGCTTTATGTTTTCCTTGGTGCTATGTTTGGCCTTGTTCTTTCAAACAGCCTTATCTGGATGTATTTCTTCTGGGAAATCACAAGCGTTGTATCATTCCTTCTCATAGGATACACAAGAACAAAAGAAGCTATTCATAACTGCTTCAAGGCTTTATGGATGAACCTTCTCGGCGGATGCGGTTTTGCTGTAGCAATTGTAATTGCAGGCATTCAGTTTGGTGTTTCAGACCTTCAGGGTCTTCTCCTCTGTGACGGAAACGTTATTGTTATTCCTGTTATTATGCTTTCCTTTGCAGCACTTACCAAAAGTGCACAGCTCCCCTTCTCAAAATGGCTTCTCGGTGCAATGGTTGCACCTACACCATCTTCAGCACTCCTTCACAGTGCAACAATGGTTAAGGCAGGCGTTTATCTTTTGCTTCGACTTTCACCTGTACTTGCAGACACATATGCAGGCACAATGGTAAGCCTGATAGGCGGCTTCACTTTCCTAATTATGTCAATGCTTGCAATAACAGTAAGCGACGGCAAAAAGGTGCTTGCATATTCAACAATTTCAAACCTTGGCTTAATTACCGCTTGTGCCGGTGTAGGCCGTGAGGAGACAGTATGGGCAGGTATGTTCCTGTTAATATTCCACGCTGTATCAAAATCACTTCTCTTCCAGACTGTAGGTGCGATTGAAAATGCTACAGGCTCAAGAGATATTGAAACAATGCACGGTTTAGTTCGCCGTCATCCATACCTTGCGTGGACTCTTGTAATCGGTATTGCAGGCATGTTCCTTGCACCATTCGGTATGCTGATTTCAAAATGGGCTGCACTTAAAGCGTTCATTGACAGCGGTTCAATTGTTCTCATTCTTTTCGTATGCTTCGGTAGTGCAACCACATTATTCTATTGGACAAAGTGGATGGCAACCGTTCTTGCATCAAAGAATAACGACGTAAAAGCTAAAAATACCACATCTGTTAATCAGTGGTTCTCTATTTTACTTCACTCCGCATTTATGATTGTTCTTTGCTTCGTATTCCCTATGATTTCAAGCAAAATCATTATTCCTTATATTCATCAGGTATTCAACAATGCTTATCAGGTTATTACAAATGACAATATAGTTATTATGATGATTATGATTGTTGCAATCTTTGTAATACCCGGCGTATCCTGGTTATCAGCAAAACAAACAAAATACAGAAAGGTTGACCGCTACATTAACGGTGTAAATGCCGGTGACCAGATGAATTACATTGATTCAATGGGCGAAAGAAAGCGTTTCTTCCTTGCTAACTGGTATATGGAGGATATATTCGGCGAAAAGAGGCTGTGGAATCCTTCCATAGTAATATCAATACTTGTAATTGTATCACTTGTGGTTATTTCGGTAGGAGGTGCATTTTAAATGGCTATAACATCTACAGTAAAAATTGTTTTATGTATTGCTGCCTACATTATTTTAGCACCTGTTATCGGCGGCTTAACCTCCGGTGTTGACAGAATCATTACAGCACGTATGCAGGGCAGACAGGGTCCTCCCCTTTTACAGCCGTTTTATGATGTAATAAAGCTGTTAAAAAAGGAAACTGTACTTATTAACCACGTTCAGGTATTTTACCTTTTAACTTTCCTTGCATTTGTAATTTTTACAGGCTGCCTTTTCTTCGGCGGATTCGATTTACTGCTTGTATTCTTTGCACTTACAACGGCTAATCTGTTTCTTATCCTTGCGGCTACCAGCAGCCACTCACCATATGCAAGTATGGGCGCAAGCCGTGAAATGGTGCAGATGCTGGCATATGAACCTATGGTTCTTTTGACTGCAGTTGGATTTTACCTTTCAACAGGCACTTTCAAAGTAAGAGAAATTCTGATGAGTGATAATCTGCCTGCAATCATTACGCTTCCGGGTGTATTCGTAGGCTTTGTGTTTATACTTACAATCAAGCTGCGCAAGCATCCGTTTGACCTTGCAACAAGCCACCACGCACACCAGGAAATGGTTAAGGGTATAACAACAGAATTTTCAGGTGAAATGTTTGCGATTGTTGAAATTGCACATTGGTATGAAAATGTATTCTTAATGGGTGTAATTGCTTTGTTCTTCCTGAATTCAAATTGGTGGACAATCTTTATTGCTGCATTTGCTATATCAATTACTTATTTCGTACTTATTCTTGTAGACAACACAAACGCAAGAATGAAGTGGAAAAATATGTTTAAAAACTCTTGGATAACTACTATCATAATCGGTGCACTTAATGTATTTATTCTTGAAGTATTCACAAAGGGGGTATAATTATGGCAGATATTACAAAATCACCTTGGATTATGCACTATGACGGCACAAGCTGCAATGGCTGCGATATTGAGGTTCTTGCTTGCTTAACCCCGCTTTATGACGTTGAACGCTTTGGTGTAATCAACACCGGTAACCCAAAGCATGCTGACATACTGCTTATTACAGGCTCTGTAAATGAGCAGAACAAGGATGTCGTTAAACAGATTTATGAACAGATGACAGAACCAAAAGTTGTTTGTGCAATCGGAATTTGTGCATGCAACGGCGGTGTTTTCAAGGATTGCTACAATGTTTTAGGCGGTGTTGATAAGGTAATACCTGTTGACATATATGTTCCCGGCTGTGCAGCAAGACCTGAAGCAATCATTGACGGTGTTGTTCAGTCACTTGATCTTTTGAAAGAAAAAAGCAAAAGACTTAAGGAGGGTAAATAAATGAGAGAAGCATATGTTTTTGAAACACTTGACAGCATTGAAACCCTTTACAAAATTATGCTTGAAAGACAGAGAGATGGTTGGAGGCTTGCGCAGATTTGTGCAACCGCATTTGAGGGATATAACGAAATTATTTATTCCGTTTCCCGTGACTATGAATTTGAAAACTATAAGGTAGTAGTTCCTATTGAAAATGAAATCAACACGATTTCTGACTTTTATCCGTCTGCAATGCTCTTTGAAAATGAAATGAAAGAGCTTTTTGGTGTAAAAATCAAATCCATTAATCCTGATTATCAGGATAAGCTTTACAGACTTGCTGTTAAAACGCCTTTTAAAAAGGAAGTTAAGGACGCTGTTAAAGTTGTTAAAAAGGACAGCGAGCCTGCAGAAGAAGCTGCCACAAGCGGCAAAATTGTAAATGATATGAGCAAATGCATTCTTTGCGGCTTATGCGCAAGAAAATGCCCGTCAGCTTGCATTACTGTTGACAGAACTGGAGAAAAAACCTGGTCCATTAACAGAGATCAATGCATCCAATGCGGAGCCTGCATTGATGCCTGCTTAAAGTTTAAGGCTTTATCATTTGCAAAAGACGACGGAGAAACAGGTATTGTTACATTGCATAAAGAGGAGGTAAAAGAATAATGGGCGAAAGATCTATAGTTCCTTTTGGTCCTCAGCATCCTGTACTTCCCGAGCCGATTCACCTTGACCTTGTGCTTGAGGATGAAAAGGTAGTGGAGGCAATTCCTTCAATCGGTTTTGTTCACAGAGGACTTGAAGGCCTTGCAGATAAAAGAGATTTTAATGATTATCAATATGTTATAGAAAGAATTTGCGGCATTTGCTCATTCAAGCATGGTATGTGCTACTGCGAAGCGATTGAAAGAATATTTGATGCCGAAGTACCTGAAAGAGCACAGTTTTTGCGCACAATCTGGGGCGAGATGAGCCGTATTCATTCTCACCTGCTCTGGCTTGGTCTGCTTGCAGATGCTTTTGGCTTTGATGCCTTATTTATGCAGTGCTGGAGGATGAGAGAAAAGGTGCTTGATATGTTTGAAGCATCAACTGGCGGACGTGTTATCTTTTCAGTTAACAAAATCGGCGGTGTTTTAAGAGATATGGATTCCACTATGCTCAAAAACTTTGTTGATATATTCAACGGTATGGAAAAGGACCTTAAAGCACTTACACACACCTTCCTCAATGATTATACTGTTGAGTCACGTTTGAGAGGTGTTGGCATACTCACAAAAGAGGATGCAATCAGACTTGGTGCTGTAGGACCTATGGCAAGAGCTGCAGGTGTAAATATTGACACACGTAAAACAGGCTATGAGGCTTACGGAAAAATTGATTTTGAAATCATCACATCAAACGAATGCGATGGCTATGCAAGATGTGCAGTTCGTATAGGTGAGCTTTTCCAGTCAATAAATATTATAAGACAGCTTGTTGATAAAATACCGCAGGGCCCTATTGCTGCACAAATTAAAGGCAATCCCGACGGTGAAGCTTTTGTTAGAGTTGAACAGCCCCGAGGCGAAGCAATTTATTATGCAAAAGCAAACGGCACTAAATTCCTTGAACGCTTCAGAGTTCGTACCCCTACATTTACAAATATTCAATCACTTATTCACATTCTGCCCGGTTCAGAGCTTGCTGATGTTCCGCTGCAGATACTTACAATTGACCCTTGCATTAGCTGTACTGAAAGATAAGGAGGTAACACAATATGTCTGTAATTATGGATTTTACAAGAACAGCGCTGAAAAATCTGTTCTCAAAGCCTGCTACCTCTCAATATCCTTTTAAACCAAAGGAATATCCGGAAAACAGCAGAGGTCACGTTGAAATTAATATTGATGATTGCATTATGTGCGGCATCTGCTCACGCAAATGTATGTCAGGTGCAATCACAGTTGACAGAAATAATAAAACCTGGTCGATTGAAAGAATGGGCTGTGTTCAGTGCCAGGCATGTGTAAATGCATGTCCTAAAAAATGCCTTACAATGGCTAAAGGCTATACTGCTCCTTCTGCTCAAAAAACAGTTGATACATACAGCAAACCGGTTACTGAAACACAAACAAAACCGGGTAAAATTGTAAACGATATGTCAAAGTGCATACTCTGCGGACTTTGTGCAAGAAAATGCCCGCAGGAATGTATTACGGTTGACAGAACAGGGGCAAAAATCTGGTCCATTGACCGTGACAAATGCGTTCAATGCGGTGCTTGCATTGATGCCTGCTTAAAGTTCAAGGCATTAAGTACTGCTGACGATGACGGTGAAAAAGGAATTGTAACTCTTAACAAGGAGTAATTCTATGACGCAACGCTTAAGCTTTAACGGTATTGTGCAGGGTATCGGCTTCAGACCTGCTGCACAGCGTATTGCAGCTGACCTTGGCATTAAAGGTCAGGTTAAAAATTCTGGCGGAAACGTCGAGCTTATTATAAACGGCAGCGAACAGGCGTTGGACGAATTTGTCCAGCGCCTTATTGCCTTGTTTGAAATAAAAAACTACACACGAAAAAATATTGATTTTATACCGTTTGATGACTTTAAGATTGTTCATTCCAATAAGGATAATACTACACCCTTCATTACTCCGGACCTTGCCACCTGCAAGGATTGTGAAAAAGAACTTAACAATAAAAACAACCGCAGATACCACCATCCTTTTATAAGCTGTGTAAACTGCGGACCAAGATACACCATCATAAATACACTCCCCTATGATAGGGAAAACATTACAATGTCACAGTTTGAAATTTGTGAAAACTGTTTAAAGGAATATACCAATGTGCCGGACAGACGATGCCATGCACAGACAATTGCCTGCCAGGAATGCGGCCCTGAAACAAATATTACAATTGAAGAGGCCTGTTCCATACTTAAAAACGGCAGTATTTTGGCAATTAAGGATATCGGCGGCTACCATTTGGCATGCCGAACAGATTGCATTGAGAGTGTAAAAAAAATACGAAAAATAAAAGGCAGGGATAAAAAGCCCTTTGCAGTTATGTTTTCATCCATTGATGAAATAAAAAAGTATTGCAAGGTAAATGATAAGGAAAAAGAGCTTCTGCTATCTCCTGCCAGACCTATTGTTCTGCTGGAAAAAATCAGGGATTTTGATATCTCTGTTTGCGGTGAAAGTGAATACATCGGTGCATTTCTGCCCTGTAATCCGATTCAGATTATGATTTTAAATGAAATTTCACCGCTTGTAATGACCAGCGCAAATATAAGCGGTGAACCAATCATTACAGATGATAACGAAATCAAAAGGCTTGGTGTGGATATACTTTCCCACAATCGTGAAATATTGACGCCGCTTGATGACAGCGTTGTCTGTATTAATGCAGACAGAGTTCAGTTCATAAGGCGAGCAAGAGGATATGTTCCGCTTGCGATAGAAATTGAAAATTTTGCCGAATGTGACACCTTATGCCTTGGCGGAGATTTAAAGGCATCCTTCGCCTTTCTGCGTGATAATCAGGTGTTTATGAGCCAATATTTCGGCGATTTGGATGACCAATCTGCCTTTAACGCTTACAAAGCAAACATCGACCGCTTCGCAAAGCTTCACGGCTTTCGTGCCAAAAAAATCGTTGCCGATGCACATCCGAATTATTTTTCATCATCAATATACAGCAATGACAGTTTCATTCAGCACCACAAGGCACACGCGGCAAGTGTTATAGCCGAGCATAAACTCAATGGAAAAGTACTTTGCTTTGCATTTGATGGCACAGGCTATGGTGATGATAAAGCTATTTGGGGCAGCGAGGTTTTCCTTTTTAAGGATAAAAGGATGCAAAGGCTTGCTCATCTTGATTATACAAAAATGATTGCAGCCGACGAAATTTCCAAAAATGCTGATTTAGCCCTTGCCTGCTATATCGGCGGTGATGAGCTTGTTGAAAAAGCACTTGAAAACAATATAAACACCTGCCTGTCATCCAGCATGGGCAGACTGTTTGACGCGGCAGCTGCACTTCTGGATATAAAGCATTACAACAGCTATGAAGGTGAATGTGCTATGGCACTTGAAGCGGCTGCAAAAAAAGCCGATAAGGCATACAGAATAGAACCGTCACTCAATCCAAAAAAAATATTGCTGGAGCTAAAATCTGCTTTAAAAAAAGCATCTAAAGAAGAACTGGCTTTAGGCTTTCACCTTATGATTTGTGACCTGATTTGTGAGCTTGCATTAAACTATAAAGAGGAAACGGGTGTTTCGCAGATTGCCCTTGGCGGCGGTGTATTTAATAACAGGATTATAACCTCTGAAACCTTTTCACTTCTTGAAGAAAAAGGCTTTAAGGTGTATATTAATGAAATAGTCCCCTGCGGCGACGGAGGAATCGCCTTGGGACAGGCATATTTATCAAGTTTGGAGGTATAGCTATGTGCGTTGCAGCACCGGGAAGAGTAATTGATATTGATGGCGATACTGCCATTATTGATTACAGCGGTAATAAAGTAAAAGCAAACAAAGGAATAGTGGACATTAAAGTCGGCGACTGGGCACTTGTTCACGCAGGATTGATAATTCAGGTTCTGCCACAGGACGAGGCTATGAATATGATTGAAATATTCAAAGAGCTGGGAGAGCTTGACTGATGGATATAAATACTATTTTAGACGATTTAAAAAATTATAATGGCAAAAAGCTTACCTTTATGGAGGTTTGCGGAACGCACACCGCTGCAATCAGCGAAAACGGGATACCCTCTGTTTTAAGCAGCAAAATAAGGCTTATAAGCGGTCCCGGATGCCCGGTTTGCGTTACGGTTGCGGATTATATTGACAAGCTTATTGCACTTTCCAAAATGCCGGATACGTGCGTGGTAACCTTTGGTGACTTAATCCGAGTTCCGGGGTCATCCTCAAGCCTGCAGGAGGCAAGATCAAACGGCGGCAAAATACAAATGGTATACTCCCCTTTTGATATTTTGGAGCTTGCCGAAAAGGATACTAAAACAACTTTTATTTTTGCAGCAGTAGGCTTTGAAACAACCACACCGACCTACGCCATTTTAATCGACAAAATCATAAACAATAATATAAAAAACATAAAGCTGCTTACAGCACTGAAAACCATGCCCAATGCAATTGACAGGCTTTGCAGTATGGGTAATAAAATAGACGGATTTATAGCGCCCGGTCACGTAAGTGCCATTACAGGTGCAAATGAATTTCTGCCTTTGGCTGAAAAATACAGCCTGCCGTTTGTAGTCAGCGGCTTTGAGGGTGAAGAACTCCTCGCATCAATATATGCCCTTACAAAACTTAACAACAAAGCAAAGGTTTTAAATTTATATAAAAGCGTTGTTACCGACGACGGCAATACAAAAGCCAAAGAGATTGTAAATAAATATTTTGAGCCCTGCGATTCTGCCTGGAGAGGGCTTGGTATGATTGAAAAATCCGGAATGATATTAAAAAAGGAATATTCCTTTTACGATGCAGGCAGTGCAGACTTAATAAAGGATAAAGCAAAAAAGAATGGCTGCAGATGCGGCGAAGTCATAACGGGTTTCACATCCCCTTGTGACTGCCCGCTTTTCGGCAAAATCTGCAATCCGCAAAATCCGCAGGGTGCCTGTATGGTATCAAACGAAGGCTCCTGCTTTAATTACTATATAAATAACAGAAATTAAGATATACATTTTAACTTAAAATGCAGCACGTCTTATCTGCCCACGATACGCACGTGTTAATACTATTCAATCTGTGGGCGGAAAGGCTGTGTAAATTATTATGAAAATCACTCTTGCTCACGGCAGCGGCGGAAAATCAACCGGCGAGCTTATTGACAGCATTTTTGCCAAGCATTTTTCAAATCCTGTTCTTGATATGATGGAGGACAGCGCCGTCGTTGAAGGCAATTCAAAAATAGCTGTTACAACCGACTCTTTTGTTGTTACCCCGCTGATTTTTAAGGGCGGTGACATTGGCAGGCTTTCAGTGTGCGGAACGGTAAATGATTTGCTGATGCGTGGGGCAATACCAAAATACATTACCTCTGCATTTATAATTGAGGAAGGTGCCGATTCAGAATTGCTTGAAAAAATCGTTATATCAATGGCTCAAACTGCCAAAGAAGCAGGCGTAACAATCATTTGCGGCGACACAAAAGTTATTGAAGGCAGCGGCGGAGTATACATTAATACCACGGGTGTGGGATTTGTTAAGGAAAGCACAGACATTGTTTCAACCAATCTGCGTGAAGGCGACGCTGTCGTTGTAAGCGGAACAATGGGTGACCACCACGCAGCAATACTTTCTGCAAGAATGGGTATCGAAAATAATATTGAAAGTGATAACGCACCTCTTGGTGAAATGGTAAGGGAAATGCTCAAAGCCGGCATTGAACTTCATTGTATGCGTGATGTAACCCGAGGCGGGCTCGGTACGGTTTTGAATGAGCTTGCAAAAGCCTCAAACGTTAATATTGAACTAAATGAAAAGCACATTCCTGTGTCCGATGAGGTAAAGGCATTTACAAAAATTTTAGGTCTGGATATTCTTCATATGGGTAATGAGGGCAAACTTGTTGCCATTATGCCGATGGCGCAGGCACAAAACGCCGTTGAAATCATAAAAAAATGCAGATATGGTAAAGATGCACAGATTATAGGTGCGGTTAAACACGGCAGCGGTGTAACGCTGATCACCCCTATCGGAGGCAAAAGGCAGGTTAATGTACTTTACGGAGAAGGACTTCCCAGAATCTGTTAAAGAATAAAAGCATCTGAAAAACAATATAATTTAAGGATAGATTTACGCCTTCCTTGTTAAAACGAATGATATGAATGATTCATATCATTCATTTTTTGCCGAAATTTGTATACAACAGGAATAACAATAAAAATGTCAAGATACTAGCTCTTGTGTCAATTGTGAACAAATTGTAAATCTAGATGCGCATATATGCTAAAATCTTGATTTTTAGCACAATATATGGTATAATACAGACAATGTGAGAACCATATTTTCACATTAGGCATTATATAATGTAATTTAAAATCGGAGGTGATTTCAATGGTTGAAATTACGCAAACAGCAATGTACATCTTTTGGGCAGCGGCAATCATATTATTTGCCATTGCAGAGGCGGTTACAGCACAGCTTGTTTCAATATGGTTTGTAGCAAGTTCCATTGCAGCTCTTATTGCAGCGCTGTTCGGTGCAACACCAATTATTCAGGCGGTAATATTCATAGCCGTTACAATTTTGGCTCTTGTTATCACAAGGCCGCTTGTAAAAAAATATATACATCCCAAAAAAGAGTACACAAATGCAGACAAGGTTATCGGTCAAATCGGTATCGTTGCTGAAGAAATAAACAACATAAAGGCAACAGGTCAGGTTAAGGTTGACGGAAAAATGTGGACTGCAAGATCAACAGACAACAGCATTATTCCTACTGAACGTGAAATAATAATTGAGCGTATTGAGGGTGTAAAACTGATTGTCAAAAACAAATAATTTAATTTAAGGAGAAAATTATGGCACTTTTAATTATTTTAGGACTTGTAATTATCGCAATTGTTGCACTTATTCTTACCAATGTAAGAGTTGTACCGCAATCAAAGGCTTATGTTATTGAAAGACTCGGTACGTATTATGCAACATGGGAAACAGGCATTCATGTAAAAATCCCGTTTCTTGACAGAATTGCAAAAATCGTTTCTTTAAAGGAGCAGGTTGTTGACTTTAAACCACAGCCTGTTATTACAAAGGATAACGTTACTATGCAGATTGACACAGTTGTGTTCTATCAGATTACTGACCCGAAGCTTTACACCTATGGTGTTGAAAGCCCGATTTCAGCAATTGAAAACCTTTCTGCAACTACACTTCGTAACATCATCGGTGAACTTGAGCTTGACTCTACCCTCACCTCACGTGATACAATCAATGCAAAAATCAGAGTTATTCTTGATGAAGCAACCGATCCATGGGGCATTAAGGTGAACCGTGTTGAGCTTAAGAACATCATTCCGCCGCGTGAAATTCAGGATGCAATGGAAAAGCAGATGAAAGCAGAGCGTGAACGCCGTGAGGCTATCTTAAGAGCTGAAGGTGAAAAGCAGTCAAGAATTCTTGTTGCAGAAGGTCATAAGGAATCTAAAATCCTTGAGGCAGAGGCAGATAAGCAGTCAGCCATCCTTCACGCAGAAGCTGTTAAGGAAGCAAAGGTACGCGAGGCCGAAGGTGAGGCTGAAGCTATCCTTAAAGTACAGACAGCTACAGCTGATGCAATCAAGCTTTTGAATGAGGCAAATGCGAATGACGCAGTTGTAAAACTCAAGGCACTTGAGGCATTTGAAAGAGCTGCAGACGGCCAGGCAACAAAAATTATTATCCCATCAGAAATACAGGGTCTTGCAGGACTCGCTGAAGGAATTGTTGAAACAGCAAAAAAATAATAATTTAATCAAAATCCTTCGGTTAACCGCCGGAGGATTTTTTTGGTGAAAGATATGGGAAATGTACTTTATACGTTAGAATTCAATATTGCTGAATTTTTAACATTACTGATACCTGTCATAATCGGCATTGTTTTTATCGTGAATAAAAAGCTGCCGCACCCGGGCTTTAAACCCGTGCCAAAAACTTTATCTGTTATATTTTCAATTATAGGTGCTTGCATTTTGGCTTTTGGAGTATTCAGCGCTGCAGGCTACACGATTGAATACAAGCTATACAATGACTGCCTGAAAAACGGACAATATGAAACTATCGAGGGCACGGTAGAAGCATTTGCAGCTTTGAACAGTAACGAGCAAAACGAAGAGCATTTTGTGATTGATGGTGTTTATTTTGAATACGACAATTTTGAAATAACAAACGGCTACCATTCAACAAGTAAAAATAAAGGCAAAATAAAAAACGGCCAAAACCTGAAAATAAAATATATTGATAACGAAAGCCGAAACATTATTTTGTATATTGAAGAAACGAAATAATACTAATTCTGCAAAAAACGAATTAATCACTTTTGAGGTGGATTTTATGTTTTTTGAATTTGATTATAAATCAAAAACATACGAAAGAGCTGTAATGCTGCTCACGAGCTTTACTTATGCATTGTGCTTTACAATTCTTTTAATGTGCTTTTTGTCCTTTGTTACAGATTTCAGTTTTGATATGAGTGAAAATGATTCAATTATCTTGGCAGCAGTACTCATAATTCTGCTTATAAGTGCTAATTTTATCGTTTATCAACGCTGTAAAACAGGCATAGAGCTTTGTGATGGCAAAGCAATCATACATTTTGGTTTCTGGAATATGGGTATGTTCTTTTACAAATCCAAAATAAAATATGATGATATAACCGAAATAGAAATCGGTAAAGGCTGTAACAGCAGCCGCCCAAAGCTGCCGAGCGGTGTATTTGTAATCGGCGGGGATTATCACAAGAATTACTTAATCATAAAAACGAAAAAGTGTAATTACCTTTTGCCTGTGAAAAACTGCACACAACTTAACAATGCACTAAAAAAGATATTAAAGCAATAAATAAAAAGAGGGTAAGTCAATCAGACTTACCCTCTTTGTTATATAGACTCTGCCTTTAAAGCTATTATTAGAATTAAATATTTTTCTTTTTCAAATCAAAGATTGAAACATAGTGCGGAATATAAAATCTTTCAGGCTTGGTGATTATATTATGTTATAGCTTTTATGTTCCTCATCAGTCAGATAATCCGTAAAACAGCCATATAAATCGCCGTAAATACCATTCATCACTTCATAGTAATATTCAGAATACTGATTTGCCAAGCCTATAAATAAAAAATTCGGTCTGCGCTTTCCCGTTAGTTTTATTATTTCTTTATCAAAAACAGCAGTTTCATACGCTGTATTGTGATGACCATTTTCGCCACCGCCTATTGCAACAATTTTACCCATAAAAATACTCCTTTTTACTTTAGAATTACAGATTAAACTTATCTTTAATTATTTGGGCACATTTTTGTGCAGACAAATCAGCGTTGTTCATTTTTATATAATTTTCAAACGGTATTTCACCATCAAAACTTTCCAGCCTGTACCTGCTGTCATATTCTGTAATCAGCCTTTGCGAAAAATCAACATCCTGCTTTGATGGTTTATTATCAAGCCTGTTTTGGCTGCTATTTCTTTCAAGCCTGATATTTTGTGGGCATACAAGCTCAATGAAATAAATTTCTGCACCGTCAAAAATCCCTGTAACATATCTTAAATAATCCCAATCCTCAATGCAGTCAAATGCCATAATATATGTAAATATAAGACCATAGTTGTCCGTTTTGGCAAACGTCTCAAAAACCACATTTCGTATTCCCTCAACTGCCTCTTTGTTGTACCGCCCGAATATTTCCAATACCGGCTCAATACTCATATGATTATGAAAGAGTTTAAGATTGGTTATTTTTTCCAGTTCTTGTCCTACCGTCATTTTGCCAGCTGCCCCCGCACCTGTTATAATTACCAGCTTCATTCCATTCTCCTTTCTAGGTGTCAAATTTATTCATTTTTATAATTGTTTTGTCACGATATATCAAATCCGTACGTTCATTAAAGCCTTGCTTTTGCCAGAAGGCATTACCCTGCTTATTTTCTTTAAATACGACCAATGAGGCTTTAGAGATTCCGATATTCTCAAAAGCCTGCATTACCTTATCAACAAGCATTGATGCAATACCTATTTTTCTGTAATTTTCACTTACCGCCGTATGATAAATATATCCCCTCCTGCCGTCATTGCCAGCTAGTATTGTTCCGACTGTTATATCATTTATTTTTGCAATAAAGCATGTATCAGGATTGCGATTCAAAAATTTTTCAATTCCTTTTGGTGTATCATCAATATCATTTAATCCCATACCCTTACACGATATCCACAAACTATAAACATCTTCAAAATCAGCAGCAGTCATTTTCTCTATAGCTATTTCTATATCTTTTAAATCCTTTATCATTTTAAAATATACGCCCTGCTCATCTTCAGCTGTTTCAAATATTTCAAATCCATATTTTTTGTAAATATGAATTGCTTTGGCATTATCAAAATCCACACCAAGTGTTATTTCACTATAGTGCATCCGTACTGCTGCATTCAGCACAAATTCAAGCAGTTTTTGCCCCAAGCCCTGATTCCTGAATTCACGCTTAACGATTAGCCTTGATAAATATATCCTTTGATTTTCAATGGTATATCCTGACTCATTATGCGAAAAAACCAAATCGCATTCTGCAATAAACCTTTTATTCTTTTCAAGCACATAAATCTGACGTTCATGATTTAAAAATTGACATTTAAAAGTTTTTGTATATGGAAATGTATCGAAATCCCATATATTTTCTAATTTATCAAATTCATCAAAATTTATTTTTCGTATCATCATACCGGTTTAAATCTCCCATCATTTCAAAAAATAAAAATGCCGCCGATGATTACTCACCGACGGCAAATACTGCTATATTGCTAAAACAGTTAACTTGTCACCAAATGAGTACAGCAAATTAAATCCATGCAATCCTGCTGCATAGATCTGTTTGCTCTATCCATTTGAATAACAAAATTAAACATAATTTTACCTCGCTTGCTGCCATAATAGCACGTTAAAAACCACTTGTCAAATTTTAAAGCAACACAGTTTGTGTTTCCAGCGTTTTTGTATCCAGTATTTTAACTGCGCTGCGGCAGAATTTATCATATGAATTGCTGCCGCTGCCGGGACATTGAATAAATTTAACACCCGAAATATAAAGCTCAAATGAATTTTTATGGTCGTGCCCGAACACAGCACATTTTAAATTATCCTTAAGCTGTTCAAGCTCACCTGTATTTATATCCGGCGGGCAGGGTCTTTCACCCAGTCTGCCGGTGTAGCTGATATTACTTTTGAACTTATAGTATTTTCCGCCGTCAAACGCTGCACCCTTAACAGGGTATTTATATTCGTCAATTACCTGCATAATATCCGGCATAATTATATGCTGAAAAAGTATAGCTTTTTTGCCGTTAATCTGTGATTTTACAAAATCAATCTGTTCCTGCTCAACCGTAGCATAATAGCTGCCCTCACCGCTGTAATAAGAACCGCTGTCGATAAAAACAAGGGTTTCGCCCATCATTTCAATAACGTAATCCATACCCTTTGTAAGGCAATTATCATAGCTTTGCATCACGCTTAAAATTTCGTCTTTCCCGGTTTCGCACTCATCATCGTGGTTGCCGAATACGGTTGCAAAAGGCTTATCACCTGTCAAATCCAGAACCTGCCTTAAATATTTTTCGTAATGATTTGGTGTTGCAGGGCCATGAACCGTATCACCCAGAAATACAATCAAATCGCAATCACTTTTTAAAATTGCACTTTTTAACTGTTTGAGTGTTTTTTTACTTCCCCTTGGTTTATTGTGAACATCTGCAATCAATAAAATCCTCATATAATCACCTTAAATATTATTTGATTATATATTAAATTACAAAAAAACTTTTGTCAATTAAAAGACAATTAATCCCTTGATTACAGCATTGACAAGGTGTTATAATACTAATGCTATGAAAAACTATCACACACATACAACAAGATGCCGACACGCTTTCGGCAAGGACAGAGATTACGTTACAAAAGCAATAAAGTCAGGTATTACGGTGCTTGGATTTTCCGACCATGCGCCGATGCTGTTCCCTGTGGACAATTATTATTCAACTTTTCGTATGTTCCCAGAAGATGTGGCTGACTATGTCAGCTCAATCAACCTGCTGCGAAAGGAATATGCAGACAAAATTGAAATCCATTTAGGGTATGAAATTGAGTATCTGCCCAAGCTTTTTGACAAAACAATAGAATTTTTAGAGCAAAACGGCGGGTTTGAATACCTTATTCTGGGTCAGCATTTTACTGATAATGAATATGAGCCATATGCACATTACAGCGGACTGCCTACTGATAATACTGTGCTTTTTGACAAATATATCAATCAGGCGCTTGAAGGACTTGCTACAGGCAAATTTCTTTACATTGCACACCCGGATTTATTTAAGTTTACGGGCAGCGATGAAATATATAACGAAAAAATGACTTATTTTTGCAAAGAAATAAAAAAGCTTGGCTATCCGGTTGAATTCAATCTGCTTGGCTTTGCCCAGCACAGAAACTATCCCGACATCCGTTTTTGGCGTATTGTAAAGGAAGTCGGCAATGATGTTGTTATAGGCTTTGATGCGCACTCACCCGAATCCTTTCAAAACAAAAAGGTATATAACGATGCTAAAAAATACCTTGCAAAATTAGGAATAACACCTATTGAAAATTTAGAACTGCCCAAGTCCGACGGCAAATCTTAATAATTTATTCTTTAGGAAACGAAAAATGATTATAATAAAAATTTTATCTGCTATTTGCAACATACCAAAATCAAAACTGGAATGGAAAAATTTTATAGTAGCAGCAGGTGCCGTACTTATTGTAATTCCCCTATGTATGAGTTTTGAAGAAACCGCAAAATTCAATAACATTGAATTTAAATCTGCTTATAATACAACGCCTTCTGAAATGAAGAGGGAAAGTACAGTTTATGAATTCAAAAATGCTGTTATAGCAAATTGCTATGACATAAATTATGATGATGCAAACCGACTTAATAGACACTATTTTTTAGTTACATACTTTGAAAATGAAAGCAGCGAAAAGGTATATACAGCATCGCTTGAACTTAATTCCCAAGACGGCGAAATGTTCAAAAAAGCCCTTGACGCCTGCGAAAACGGCACGCCATTAAAAATAAGTTTTTGTGCAACAATAGAAGATTTTAACAATAAAAGTGAGAATGACTATTTATTCTCACAATACAAAGAAGCTCACGATAAATACAAACTTGAAAATAATAATGCTCAAGACTCTGATTTAACATTAGAATATTGTTTTAACGAGAAAAGCGGATTTGACAATTACGTTTTAAAGAAAAAAGCATTTTTTAAAGAAAAGATCACTTTTAACATAATAACTATAATTATTGGTATTTTTCTTTTAATTATAGGATTGATTCTCATAAAACGCACACCACATACCAAAAATCAGCACAAAAAAGTTAAAGAAAAGCCAATTCATTCAGACACGCAAAACCAATTGGATGACCGCTTTAATTACATATTTGACGACGATTATTATAATCGACCGTCAGATGATTTTAAATAATCAAGATAAAAAAGCCGATTCACATTATCTAATGTGAATCGGCTTAAAACATACTTGTATAAATTATAATGCTTTAGATTCAATCTCTTCAAGAATTCTTGCAAGGAACTCGTCTGTAGTTGATGCACCCTCGTCACCATTTTTACGTGAACGAACAGAAATTGTGCCTGCTTCAATATCCTTATCACCTGCAAGAAGCATATAAGGCACCTTTTCAAGCTGTGCACTTCTGATTTTAAATCCGATTTTTTCAGATCTGTCATCAATTTCACATCTGATACCCTTTGCTTCCAGTACTTTCTTAACCTCATAGAGGTAGTCGAGATGCCTGTCAGCAATAGGCAGAAGCTTAACCTGAACAGGCGCAAGCCATGTTGGAAATGCACCGGCATACTTTTCAATAAGCAAAGCAAGTGTTCTTTCGTAACAGCCGATTGAAGTTCTGTGAATAATGTATGGATTTTTCTTAACACCGTCGCGGTCAACATATTCCATACCGAATTTTTCAGCAAGCATCTGGTCAATCTGAATTGTAATCAAAGTATCTTCCTTGCCAAAAACATTTTTAATCTGAATATCAAGCTTAGGACCGTAGA